>JAABUS010004595.1_pt1 | contig 19566 bp, 16 predicted proteins | sample 5560161 | NCBI WGS metagenome assembly JAABUS01 (sample SAMN10711885, study PRJNA513376) | rock metagenome | isolation source: Antarctica rocks | place: Antarctica: Victoria Land, Trio Nunatak nord | collected 2016-01-04 | reverse complement strand
GGCTCTCCCTCCAGCTCTGGGAGACGTTGCAGGCGATCCGGGTCGTCCCGGCCGGATGCCTCTTCCAGCGACTGGCGCGGGTGGCCCGCGATGCCGCCCGGATCGAAGGGCGTGACGTCGAGGTCGTGACCCTCGGCGACGAGACGGGGATCGACCGGACGGTCCAGGACAAGGCGTTCGAGCCGTTGCTGCACGTCGTCCGCAACGCCGTCGGGCACGGGATCGAGCCGGCCGAGGACCGGGTCAAGGGGGGCAAGCCCGCCTCGGGCCGCGTGACCTTGCGGGCGAGGCGCGAGGGGAACACGCTGGTCCTCTCCGTCCAGGACGACGGCCGGGGCCTCGACTACGCCGCGATCGCGGCCAAGGGGCGACGCCTCGGCCTGATCGGCGCGGGCGAGGAGCCGAGCCTCGAACGGCTCAACGCACTCGTCTTCCAGGCGGGCTTCTCCACCCGCCAGGAGGCCAACGCGATCTCCGGGCGGGGCGTCGGCATGGACGTGGTCGCGCAGGAGGTGGGCCTGCTCCGAGGGACGATCGCGCTGGCCTCGGAGCCGGGACTCGGCACCACGCTCACGATCTGCCTGCCCGCGAGGCTCTCGCTGGGGCAGGCGATGGTCGTCCGCGTCGACGGCCAGGCCTTCGCCCTGCCCTTCGAATGCATCGAGCTGGCGGGCCCGTTCGAGCCCGAGACCCGCGAGGGGGCCGGGGCGGATGCCACGGTCCGGGTCCGCGAGCACCGGGCCCGGCTGATCGACGCGAGGGAGGTGCTCGGGCTCTCGTCCCGCCCCCGCGCTTCGTGTCCTAAGTTACTCCTGGTGCAGGCGGACGGCGAACGCCTGGCCATCCAGGTCGACGCGATCGACGGGCCGAAGGAGCTGATGATCCGGCCGCCGGGCCCGCTCCTGGCGGGACATCCGGTGATCTCGGGGACGAGCCTCTCGGTGTCGGGCGAGCTGATCCTGGTCCTCAACCCCTCGGGGCTGGCCGGCCGGCTCCGCCCGGGACTCGGCCTCCCCCCGATCGCCCCGGCTCGGGGCCCGGTGGCCCAGCCCGACCCGGTGCTCGTCGTCGACGACTCGGTGAGCGTCCGCCGGGTCGCCGCCCGGCAACTCCGGTCGCTGGGCTTCGAGGTCGACGAGGCGTTCGACGGCGTGGAAGCCCTGCGGAAGATGCGAGGACGATCGTACCGGATGATCCTGACCGACCTGGAGATGCCGCACATGGACGGGTTCGAGCTGCTCGGGGAGCTGCGGCGATCGGGGGCCCTGGCCACGACGCCGGTCCTCGTCTCGAGCACCCGTGCCGACCCCGCCACCCGCCGCCGTGCCCTCGAATTGGGGGCGCGGGCCTTCGTCGCCAAGCCCGTCGGGCTGGACGACCTGGCCCGGGCGATCGGGACGCTCGTCGGGCCGTAACCCCGAGGACGCTGAATCCCTCCCACCGCGAGACGAAAGAGCCGAGGTCCCCCATGGATAGCCCGCTGATCCTGGTGATTGACGACAGCCAGACCATCCGCAAGCTCGTCGAGTGCCATCTGTCGCAGGCGGGCTACCGCGTGGCCATGGCCGCCGACGCCGATTACGGGATCGAGCTGGCCGGCACGATCGCGCCGAACCTGATCCTGCTGGACCATCAGCTCCTCGGGACGACCGGCGACGAGGTCTGCCGGCGCCTGCTCCAGTCGGAGGTGACCGCGCGGATCCCGGTCGTCGTCAGCTCGGCGATGCGCAACCGCGCATTCGCCCAGTACACCGAGTTCTCGAACGTCGTCGACCAGATCCCCAAGCCGTTCACCCCCGAGATGCTCAAGAGCGGCGTGGCCAACGCCCTCCAGCTCGGCGAGATGGTCGTCCAGGCCCAGCGGACCGGCTGCGCGGTCCCCGATACCGTCGGAGAGTTGCAGGAGTTCGCCCTCGAAGGCAGCACGACGGTCTTCCCGCTCCGCGCCGTGCTCGACCTGCTCAACAACAACGCGCACAACGGCCGCCTCACCCTGGAGACCGGCAAGGACCGGATCCGCTTCGCCCTGGCCGGCGGACGCATCCAGGCGGTCTACTCGCCGACAATCTCCGCCGACCGGCTCGAGCCGATGCTCCCCGCCGACCTCGAGGACCTGGCCCCGCTCCTGGCGATGACGCTGGGCGAACACCAGGACGCGTCGATGGCCAGCCTGGTCCGGCTCCTGGAACGGTCGCTGTCCGACCCGCGAAGGCTCCGGTCGTTGCTGAAGCTCCAGTCGGCCGTGCTGGCCTACTGGGCGCTGACGGGCGAGCCGGGCAAGTTCACGTTCGAGCCCAACGGGGCGCTCCCGCCGATGTTCCAGGCGTTCCCGCTCCAGGTGAGCCTGCCCGCCCTCGCGGTCGAGGGGATCGGCCGCTGCGAGCCGGCGGCCGACGAGGCCGCCTGGGCCCCTTTGATATTCGCCAGGCAGAACCCGAGGGGGGGGAACCTGGATCGGGCGGGCCTCTCGCACGCCGCGATGAAGGTGCACTCTCTGCTCGACGGCTCCCAGCCCCTCGCCGCGATCGCCGAGGCCGTCGGCCTGGGCGTGGCCGACGTCTCGGGCGTGGCCCGCGGCCTCGAGCTCACCGGCCTCGTCGAGCGTCGGGCCCCCTCCGCGCACGCGTCGATCCTCGTCCTCGAGGACGACCCGGAGACGGTCCGGACCGTCCAGAGGATCCTCGGGCCCGACGGGGACGACTACGCGATCAAGGTCGTCCGCGACCGGGTGGGGGCCCAGCTCCTGTTGCGCAGGCAGCCGTTCGACCTCGTGATGATGGCGCTCGACCGGGCCGATCAGGAGGCCTTCTTTCGATCGGCGAAGGAGACGTCCGCGTCGACCACTCGATTCGTCGGCATCCTGGGCCTCGACGACGAGAGCCAGCTGGCCCGGCTCGACGCGATGGGCCTGGACGGCATCCTCCACCGGCCGGTGACCGAGGCCGACGTCCGGGCGACGGTCAAGCATCTCCTGTTCTCGGAAGGCATGGCGAAGGTCGCCTGAGAGGGGAGGGAGGTCGAGATGATCAAGCTTTCCAGATCGACAACCGGAGATGACGACGCCGAAGGGGGCCCGATGAGCGACCATTGGACGACCGACACCGGGGCCACGGGCGCCGACGTCGACTATCACGATACGATCGCGCCGCTGCTGGAGGAGATCGCCCGCCTCGAGGAGGAGCTTCGCCTCCGGGACGAGGAGCGGGCCGAGGCGGGGCCGACCGCGCCGATCGGGCGTCCGGCCGAAGAGGCCGAGGGCCCTCGGATCGCGGCGCTGACGACCGACCTGGCGATCCGCGACGAGACGATCGACCTGCTGGTGGAGCAGGTCCGCCTGCTCGAAGAGGCCTCGGCGGCCGACCGCGACGAGTGGGACCAGCTCCACCGATGGGTCCAGGAGGTCGAGCGCCGCGTCGAGGGGCGTGATCGGCAGGGCGAAGACCTCTCGCTCGAAGTCGAGGCCCAGCGCCGCGAGGCCGAGGTGCAGCGCCAGTCGGCCGCCGACGAGCGGCGGGCCTGGAACGTGCAGCGGAAGGCGATGGAGAACGAGGGCAGGGACCTCCGCAAGAGGCTGGCCGAGGCGACGGGTCCGGCCGGCGCCAGTACCCACGCCGTGCTCGGGGCCCTGGAGGCGGAGAACCGCCGGCTCCGCAATACCTGCCAGGAGCTGGCCCAGGCCGCCTCGGACGCTACCGAGTGCGACTCGCTGGGACGGCAGCTCCTCGCCACCCGGACCGAGCTCGATAAGGCCAGGCGCGAGTCGAGCCGGCTCGCCGACGAACGCGACCGGGGGCGGATCGAGCACGAGGCGGCCCTGGCCTCGCTCCGGAGCCAGCTCTCCCGCGACTTGCTGAAGCCCCCGGAGGTCGAGGAAGAATCCTCCCCCGATGACCGCATCCGCGCCTTGCGGGCCCACCTGAACGAGATCCACCAGTCCGAGCAGCACGAGCGCTCGCAGAGGCGCCTCTCGGCCCGGCTGTCGCGCCTCTGGAACCGTTCGGGACCGAACGGATGAATCACGCCGGCGCCGGCCGCGACCCGGCCGCTCCTCACGAATCGGGACGCCCCCGAGCGGGGCAGGAGAGGAACGTTCCCATGGCGGCCAACCAGGTCCCTCGACCGGGCGATCGGCCCGGCCAGGAGTCGAAGCGGGCATCCTCGCGGCCGGGCCCGGTCGCCGTGATCCAGGGCCTGGAGCGCGTCCGCGAGTGCATCCGGCAGCGGCTCGACCGGATCGAAGACCTCGCCCGCCAACGTGCCGAGGCCCCCTCGCGAGCGAGCTCGGACCGCGAACGCGAGCTCGAAGGTCGGATCGCGGAACTCGAGGACGCCCAGGCTCGGTTGCGGGACGAGGGGAGACGTCGGGAGGAACTGGGTCGAGACGCGATCGAACGACTCGAACAGGACCGCCGCCAGCTGGCCGAGGCCTGGGAACTCCTGGAGCAAGAGCAGATCGCCCTGACTCGGGCCGCCCCCGGCGCGCATCCTCCCGCCAATGCCCCCGCCAACGCCGGCCCCGCGCCCGCCACGCCGGTACGGGCGAACGTGACCACCGAAGGAGAGAACCCCCTTGCGCACGAAATCCTCAAGCAGTTCCAGTCGCTCCGACGCGACGTCCGGCGAAACGCCCACGAACTGCACCCGGATTGAGGCGAGACCGTCGCCGGCCGCGTCCATGAAACCTCCCGCACGCTGCAACCCCCCGATCGAGGACTCGACACGATGGCTATCGCCCTGAACGGCCGGGCCCCCGAGGCGCGGCGAGGCTGGATCTCTCGCCTTTTCGGGCCACCGGCTCGACGGCAGGGAGCGGGTGGCGCGGCGTATCCCGACCTGGCGGCCGAAGAGATCGACGGCGTGACCCGTCGGCTGATCGCCGACGATCGGTACGCCTTCGTCCTCCTCAAGGCGGCCATCGACGACGTCGACGAGCGGGACGCCGGCCCGGCCTGGGAGGCGATCGGCGAGGCGATGGCCCTGGTCCCCGGCGGGTCCGTCGCGGTGGTCCGCAGCGACGGCTATTCCGAATCGGTCGAGGTCCCGGGCTTTTACCTCGACCGCTGCTCGGTGACGAACCGCCAGTTCCAGAGGTTCGTCGACGCGGGGGGCTACGACGCCATGGAGCTCTGGCCGCCGGAGGTCTGGCCCAGCCTGATGCGTTTCACCGACTCCCGGGGCCGGCCCGCGCCTCGCGACTGGCAGGACGGCAAATTCCCCAGGGGAGAGGCCGACCATCCCGTCACCGGCGTCTCCTGGTATGAGGCCCTGGCCTACGCCCGATGGGCCGGCAAGCGACTGCCGACGGCGGCCGAGTGGCAGAAGGCGGGGGGATGGCCCGAGCACCTCTCCGGGGGCGCCTGCAACCGCTACCCCTGGGGCGACGTCTTCGACCCGGGCCGCGCCAACCTCTGGGCGACCGGCCGGGGGCGGACCGCCCCGGTCCGCGAGTACCCGCGCGGGGCCACCCCCAACGGCATCCACCAGATGACCGGCAACGTCTGGGAATGGCTCGACGACCCGCTCGCGACCATCCCCTGCCGGCCCGACGAGACGTTCGTGCCCTGGCAGCCGTTGCGGAGGATCGTCGGAGGCGCCTTCGACACCTACCTGGCCGCCGAGGCGACCTGCCACTTCGTCACCGGTCAGCCCGAGCTCGACCGCCGCGCCAACGTGGGGTTCCGCTGCGCGGTCGCGGTCGATCGCCTCCGGCCCAGCCCCTGATCGGCCCACCCCCCGTCCGAGAGTCCACCCGGGAGCGCAGGATCGAATGATCACCCAGAGCAAGTTGGTCAGGCTTCAGACCCCGGGCACGCCGCTGTCCTGCCCCGTCTGCGACGGCGCGATCTGCTGGGGCAGCCCGTGCGGGAATTGCTACGCCCCGGCCGAGGTGATCGAATCGATCCTGACGCGGGAACGGCCCCCCAGGTTTATCGGCGTCGTGGGGCCCAGCGGCGTCGGCAAGACGGTCTACCTCGGTATGCTCCTCGACTTGCTCTCGCGCGGGGCGGGGGGCCTGCACGGGCTCGCCCGAGGCCCCTTCTCGATGGCCTTGCACCGCAACGTCATGCTCTCGCTGGAGCGGCAGAGGTTCCCGGACAAGACCCCCTCCGAGCCCGATCGCTGGCAATGGGTCAGTTGCGAGGTCTCGGGCGAGAAGAAGGATCGGGGCTTCGACATCGTGGCCCCGGACCTCGCGGGGGAGGCGATCATGGCCGAGCTCGAGCGGCCCAGGTCCAACCCGACCGTGCGGGCCCTGATCGGCAAGTGCTCGGGGTTGGTGGTGCTGGTCGACATCCTCCAGGTCATCGCCGACGGCCAGGCCCAGGAGCTCTTCGCCATGCAGCTGGTGAGCTACCTGGCCTCGCTCCGCCCGACGAAGCGGGGGCGGAAGATCGACGTGCCGGTCGCCGTCGTCTTCACCAAGGCCGACCTCTGCGACGAGTCGGTGGGAGACCCCGAGGTGCTGGCACGCGCCAACGCCCCCGGGCTCTGGAAGCTCTGCGAGGCCCGCCTGCAGGACTGCCGGTTCTTCTCCTCGGGCGTCGCCGGCTCGACCGCCAGGCTGGTCGACGGCGAGGGCCGCGAGAGCCTGGTGCCGCTCCGCGTCGAGCCGCGCGGGATCATCGAGCCGTTCTCGTGGCTGATGACGAGAGTCCGTTGAGGCACCCCGAGGAGTCGACACCGTGTGGGTAGAGCAGGCGATCTTCACGTCCATGGCGCGGCGGGGGCGGTCGGGCTATCACGTCGTGGCCTCGTCGCCGGGCGTCTCCGAGTCCGAGGCCGCCTCGTTGGTGACCTGGTCCCCCTCACATGGCGCGCTGCTGGTCGACGCCTTGAATCGGACGAGCGTCAATTTCCACCCCCTCCCGAGCGGGCGGTTCGCCCTGTCCCGGACCTGCGAGGGCCCCCCCGAATACAGCGGGCGAGGCGGTCGACAACTCTATACCCACGCCCTGGTCCTCGACGAGGATCACCTGCGTCAGGCCGGCCGTCGCCCGATGGCCCTCTACTGGGCCGCCCTGGCCCTGGGCATCCTGCGCCACCAGGCCGAGCCCGACCCCGTCCTCAAGCCGGTGAAGCTCCCCTCCGTCTATTCGCAGGGCGACGCGCCGGGCTGGCAGTCGCGCGCCCGAGAGATCGGCCTCCCGCCGCTCGAGCCCCTGCGCGACCAGCTCGCCTCCGGCCGGGCGATCACCGTCCCTTATCTAGGCAACCGGATCGTCCTGGCCGAGTACCTGCTCGGCACCCTTCCCAGCGAGTTAATTTCCCTCGTCAGCTTCACGACCAGCCTCCAACCCTCCGCCGTCCGCCCCTACCGTCTCAGCCTCGTGAGCGCCCCGGCGGCGTGAGCCCAGGGCGGCCGGGAGCATCTCCCGTCGCCGTGACGGACCGCGTGGCGGGTTCGCGATGCGCCTTTTCGGACCGTCCTCCAGGACGAATCGCACCGGTTTGATTTTATGGCCTAAGTTTAATTGGAAAGTGCGGCTTGAGGTTCGCTTGCCCCGTGAAACCTCGACCCGAGCCGGGCGCGCGATGTCCGGCGTTCCACAGGCCGAGGACGCGGCCCGCCCCAAAATGAGTCGCGGCCCCTACGTAGGTCCGAAGCGGAGTCCGACCTCCCGCGCGTGCGGACGCCGAGGATGAAGCGGCCGGTCACCGCGAGGCGATCGGCCATTCCAGGCTGAGTCCTGTCGCCTCGGGTGCGGGAGACTGACTTGCCGTCCCGAGACGGGTCTCGTGACGACCTCCGGACAGACTCCAGAGATCGAGCCCAGGTTGCGGATCGGTGACGGGCGTCCCGCTCGCCTCGACGCCCCGGTGGCGTCGGGCACAGGATCCTATTTCGTTCCACGTCCGGCCCTTCGAAGAGAAGAAAGGAATGCGCGATGTCCCTCATTCGGAAGCCCCGCCAGTCTCCTCGTGCGAGTCGAAGAAGTCCCTCCGCGCGGAGGGACTGGTTCGAGGTCGAGGCGCTCGAATCGCGGGTCGTCCTCTACTCGGCGTCGGGCAACTTCTGGCCCTCCGCCCAGGTCGTCACCATCAGCTTCATGCCCGACGGCACGAACATCGCCGGCAAGACCAGCAACCTGATGGCCGCCTTCAACGCCAAGTTCGGCTCGGCGGCGACCTGGCAGAACGTCGTCCTCAGGGCGGCCCAGTCCTGGGCGCAGCAGGCCAACATCAACTTCGCCGTCGTCCCCGACAACGGCGCCGCGGTCGGCTCCGGGAGCTACCAGCAGGGGGACCCGGGCTTCGGCGACATCCGGATCGGCGGCTACAACTACGGGAACTCCACGCTGGCCTCGGCCTTCATGCCGCCGCCGGTCAACAACTTCTCGGCCGCCGGCGACTTCCACTTCAACACCGGCCAGGCGTTCAACATCAACAAGATCTACGACCTGTTCACCGTGGCGACGCACGAGCTCGGCCACACGCTGGGCCTGCGCCACAGCTCCGTCTTCGCCTCGCAGATGTACGCCAATTACAACGGGATCAAGAGTGCGCTGGCGACCGACGACATCAGCGGCATCCGCAGCATCTACGGCGGCGCCCGGGCCAACGACGGCTACGACGCCGTGGCGAGCAACGAGACGACCGCCGCGGCGACCGACGTCACGTCGCTCATCGACGCGACGGCGCTGACGGCGCTTGCGACCGGCCTCGACATCACCACGACGGCCGACCAGGACTACTACAAGTTCGTGGCCCCGGCCGGCCTGGCCGGCACGACCAGGATCGGGGTCGTGAGCCGGGGGCTGAGCCTGCTCTCGCCGCTGGTGACGATCACCAACGCCGCGGGGACCGGCCTCGGGACGGCGTCCTCGACCGGCTACGGCGCCACGCTGAGCCTGGACGTCGTCGGCCTGACGGCGGGGGAGACGTACTACGTCAAGGTCGACGGCGTGGATGCGACGGCGTTCGGGACCGGGGCCTACGCGCTGACGCTGAACTTCGGGACGGGCGCGTCGCCCACCGTCCCCCTGCCGGACACGCGGCTCCTCAACGGGAGCCCGATCCAGGGCGGGGGGGGCGAGACTCTCAAGGCGGGCCGGCACCATCAGCCGGATCATGCGCCGCGGGGGACCGATGCTGACGAGGTCGCCGGGAGTCGCCGGAGGCACGGGTTCGAGGGCGCGTACGCGACACGCATCCGGCCGTTTGGGGGCAGGGCCCGGTGGCCCATGAAGGCCCGGATGGCGACCTGATCGCCGGGTCGACCTGCCCGCGTCTCGCCTGTACCGGGTCCCCCGGCCGGCGCGGCGAATTCCGCAGCGTCGGGGGCCTGGTCCTCCTTGAGTTTTGCATCGGGGAGCGTTCCGGGGACGATCGCCCGTCGTTCTCCGGACCTGAAGGCGGCCGGCCTCCACGACTCCGGGCGTCCCCGCCCGACGTCAGAGGGTGCGGGGAGTCGTCGTGCCCGGATCGTCCGTTACAGGCTCCTGGTGGCCTGATAGATGCCCCACTTCATGTCGCCGGCCTTGCAGAATCCATCCTTCATGGCCCAGCGCTCGCGGAGATAGTTCAGGTCCTCCTCGCCGAACGCCGCGAGGAAGTCGTCGGGGTTGGCGATCAGGCGATCGGACTCTCGCTTCATGATGTCGAGGAACATCGCGGTCGCATCCTCGGCCACCACGTCGACGAAACCGGCCTCTTCGAGCCGCTTCCCGTAGGACGCCGGGTCCAGGACGTGATAGCCGGTCTTGGCGATGTAGGCCCGGAACTCGGCCGAGCCCTCCGACGTGCCCCGGGCATAGTCGGTGATCACCAACCGCCCGCCGGGTGCGGTCAACTCGTACAGCCTGGAGAACAGGGCCGGCTTGTCGTGGACGTGCATCAGCGCATCGCGACTCCAGATGACGTCGAAGGTCTCCCCCCGGGGGATCTCCATGACATCGCCAAGGAGGGTCGTCATACTCCCCTTCCCCCCGGCATCGGCCCCTCGGGCGCGTTCTTGCGCGATGGCGACCATCTCCGGCGAGAGGTCGATCCCCGTGACGTCCGCCCCGAATTCCCTCGCCAGATGGAAGCCGGCACCCCCGATGCCGCTGCCGACGTCGAGCACGCGGACGCCCGGGCGGAGCTTCTCCCCGAGCAGGGAGCAGAGGTGGAGCGTCGTCTCGGGCCCTCCGGTGCTGACGTAGCCATCACCGAAGATCTTCTCGTAGCGCAAGATGCCCCTGCGGCTGTACTGGCCGTTGTTGTCGTACACCGGGGACGATTCGGTCGCGGGCTGAGCAGGCGTCATGGGATGCCTTGGGTTCGGGGATGGCCGTCGCGGGGGAAATTCCGGGGTCGTCCCCTTGCGGCCCGATGCCTCGGGGCCTGCCGGGGATGCGAAGAGGGAGATTATAGCCGGACGCCCCGCGCCCATCCACGCCTTCGCGCCTCGCTCCCGTGGAACGGCCGCGGTGGACCCGGCCCATCCCGCTCCCGGGCCGAGATTCGGTGAGATGTCGAGCCCCCCGATCATCGGGGTCCGGCCTCGACCGGCCCGATCTCGAGCCTCTTCCTCGCCTCCCGGTAGGCCGCGAAGTTTTCGTCGGCATACCGGAAGTAATCGAAATCGATGTCCGATGCGATCGTCTGGATGACGGACCAGAGCGCCTCGCGGAGGTGCGCCATCGTCTTGAGGACCCGCAATTCGCGCAGGTCGGACGCGACGACCGATCCGCGGTATCCCGCGAGCAAGGCGGCCTCGTGCGACGCGGAGAAGGCACAGTTGGAGGAGGCGCAAGCCAGGTCGAAGAGGGGATGGCCCATCCCCGCGTATTCCCAGTCCACGAGCCAGACGCGCCCGTCGTCGGCGATGATGTTGCTCGCGAGCAGGTCGTTGTGGCAGAGGACCGGCACGAAGGGCGCGAGCTGGCGGGAGAGCCGCCGGGCGTCTTCCAGGCATTCGTCGATGTCGGCCGGCAGGCGAGCCCCCAGGTGGAACGCCGTCTGCGCGTAGGAGCGGACGGTCTGGAAGGCGCAGAAGTAGAGGAAGGCGCCGGTGAGACGGTCCCACGAGCCGTGGAGCCTCCGCAGGACCTCGGCCAGGCGGGGGAGGAATCCGAGATCGCGCACGTCCGCCGCCGCGAGCGTCCGGCCCGAGACGTACCGGCTGATCAGGACCCCGTCCTCGTGATGGACGACCTCGGGGGCGATACCCATGGAGTGCGCGGCCTTCTGGCAGGCGACCTCGTTGCGCCGGTCGATCCCCAGCAGGGGCCGTTCGACGCACAATCGGGCGGCGTAGTCGCACCCCGCGTCCCGGACGCGATAGTTGCGGTTCGTGATGCCCCCCGGCATGGGCTCGACCGCGATCGGGCCATGCCAGCTGCGGAGCTCCCGAAGGCGTCGAATGTCGGCCTGGGCATCCGGCGGCACGTCTGCCCGGAGTTCATCGGGGATGGGCAACGGGTTGGTCATCACACCGGTATAGTGACGTCATCGGCAACTTTCAATCCAGGGCTGTGGACGGCTACGTTCCAAGAGTCCTGGCTTAGAGGGTGTACGAGAAGGGGAGGCCGAGGCGGAAACGGGGACTGGCTCGAAGCGAAGCGCGTGCCTGTCCCCGTTTCCGCCGGGAAGGGGGACTGGCACCTGCGCCGTGCCGGCTCCGGAGCCAGTCCCCTTTCCCTCTGTTTGACGCTCCTCGAGAGGGCCGCGGCGTTTCATCCCTTGCTTTTTGCGATGGGGACGACCTTGGCGTGGACCGCCCGGGCGTAGTCGTCGGGGGCGAGGACGATTTGCAGGCCCCGCATCCCGGCCGAGATCGAGATCAGGTCGAACAGCCGGGCGGTCTCGTCGAGGTACACGGGGTACTCCTTCTTGCACGCCAGGGCGGTCACTCCCCCCCGGATGTAGCCGGTGAGCGGCCGGACGTCTTTGAGAGGGACGGTGTCCACCTTCCGGTCCCCGGTCTGCTTCGCCAGGGCCTTCGGGTCGAGCTGGAGATCTCCGGGCACGACCGCCAGGCAGACGCCATGACGGTCGCCCCGGGCCACGAGCGTCTTGAACACCTGCTCGGGAGGCATGCCGAGCTTCCTTGCCACCGATTCGGCGTCCAGGTCTTCCGGATCGACGTCGTACTCCCGCAGCTCGTACCGGATGCCCAGGAGGTCGAGGAGCCGGACGGCATTGGTCTTCGTGATGGCCAAGGTGATCTCACGCGACGTGAGGTTGTGCTGCGAGATTGCGACTGAAGGCGACCTGCCGCAACTCCCGGGACCCGCCGCCTCGGAGGAGGTCCAGGACTCCGGTCAGAGCGACTTCAAGTATTCGAGGAGTTGCAAGCGCTCCTCCTCCTTCAGGTTGGCGCCGAACTCGTGGCCTCCGTTGGAATTGCCCGGGATCGCTCGGCCCTTGTCTTCGACGCGGAAGGTGAACACGTTGGTCGCGTCCGTCCGGAAGCCGACCTTTTCCGGGTCGAACGCCCGCGTGCCGACGCTGAATGACTTGGGCCGTTCGCCCACGGGCTTGAGCAGGTGGTACAGGGTCGGCACCGAGCCGTTGTGCAGGTAGGGCGCGGTGGCCCAGATGCCGTTGAGCGGCCGGGCCTTGTACTTCGGCCCGACCTCTGCGCCTGCGTTGAAGGCCGCCAGCGCCCCACGGCGTGCCTTGATCTCGATCGTCGTCAGCTCGTCCTTGGGGGGCGGCCGGAGGGATCCGGCGATGGTCCCGATCACGGCGTTCTGGAGCGCCAGGTCGCCGAGAGTCTGCGTCGGGATCCTCTCGCCGATCGGCGGGAAGTACTTGGAGAACGCCCCTTTGAGCTTGCCCGCTTTCCAGGTCCGGTTCGCGAAGTTGTCGGACATGAGTGGGTCGGTCCCCGTCCCGCGCATCACCGCCATGACCTTGCGATTCGGGTCCTTGCGGTCGATCGTGTCGTCGTGGCACTTGTTGCACTCGAACTTCCGGTAGAGGGCCCGCCCCTTGTCGCGCTTGTCGGGGTCGATCTTGCCGAGGGCGTCGGGCCACCGGGGCGACCAGAGGGTCGTGACCCAGTCCTCCATCCGCCTCAGGTTCTGCACCTGGACCGTCGACTTGTAGCCGAGCAGCCCCGGATTCTCGGGGATGTCGAAGTCGCCGAAGACACCGAGGACCTCGCCGACGTTGCGCCCCAGGGCGCCGATGTCTCCTAGCCCGCCGTTGGTCGCGCTGCCATTCCACTGGAGCTTGTCGTGCTGCGGCGTGTCCCACAGGAAGGGGATGCTGACCGGTGCGTCGGCCGGGTGCGAGTTCGCCGTGGGCGGGGTGGAGTCTCCGTCGTTGACGGCGCGATAGAAGATCTCGTTGAGGATGGCGCCGAAGGCATCGATCCGGGCGTAGCCGCCGACCATGTCCGGCGGGAAGTTGCGGGCGTTATAGCCCTCGCGCCGGCCGATGATGCGGGCCAGGTCGTCCTTCAAGTTCTTCCGTGCACCGGCGTTGTCGGCGCCGGCGAGAACCTTGGCGGCGAACCGGTCGAACTTGCCGGCGTCGTCGCGGGTCGCCTTCAGGGCCGCGGCCAGCGACACGAGGAGCCCCCTGATGTCGCCCATCGACGGGCCGCCGTCGATCCGGTAGCCCACGCCTTTGTGGTGGATCTCGGTGGTGTGGCATGCGGCGCAGTTGAACCCGAACCACGCGCGCTCGGATCCCACATCCTTCACGAACCCGACCGGTAGGCCGTCGGGGTTCATCGCATCGGGCTTCTGCGGCAGGAAGCGATACTTCAGGATGTTGGCGCCATCCTTGAAGGGGGTCGTGCTGTCGGCCTGTTCCAGGTTCAGGAACCAGGTGTAGGGGACGACCTGCGACCCCTGGGAGGTGAAGTAGAAGCGCTGACTGTCGGCGGGGGTCCAGCCCTGGTCGAGATAGGTGATGCGTTCGACGGACTCGCCGAGCGGGTCGGTCGCGCCGGTGTCGGCGTTGCGGTCGTCCTGGGCCTTGGCCGTCTTGCCCGACGTGTCGCCGGGGGGCGGCCCGGCACCTTCCGACGCCCCCCCGCCCCCGCCGCACCCCGGAAGGGTCATGCCGAGCAAGGCGCACAACGCCAGGCAGCACCGGGCCAGATCAAGTCGCTGTCTCATCAACCCCTCCTATGCGATGTGCACTCGGTCGCGGTATGGCCTCGGAGAATCCGTCGGTGCGACATTTCCAGGGACGGGGACCGGCCATCGGCCCGCCGTCCCGGTCGATCCCGCGGGACTTAACGGCGAGCCTTCGCCGACGCTTTCTTCCGACCCGGAGCCTTGGCGGGTCCTTTTTTCTCGGGCGAGGCCCCCCCGGCGGCAGGTGGAGCCTTAGCCCGGCCCGAGGCCGGTTTGGCCGCCACGCCAACGTCGGCCGCCTGCTCGAGCGCATCATGGTCCGGCTCGTGCGGCGGCAGGGAGGCGAAGGATGGTGAGACGTCCTGCTCATCGAGCATCCTGTGCAAGGCGGCGAAACCCAGCTTCTCGTCGTGATGGTAGCTGCGGTTCAGTGCATAGGCCAGCCGACGGTTGATCCAGCGGTACGAGACCTCCGAGGGATCACACAGCGCCGCCAAGGTCGCCCCGGCCAGGAGCTGGCCATCATCCCCCAGCGCCTCGATGCGGTCCAGGTCCACGGCCCGGACGAGAGCGTCGTCGCCCAGCAGATCATCGATGCGTTCGGCCTTCAACGCCTCGCGCAGCTCGGGCGTGAGGTTTCCCAGGTTCAACTCCTCGAGCTCCTCGTCCGTGAGGACCTGGAATTGATCGGTCAACAGGGCCGTGATGACCTGATCGACGCGGCCGTCGGGGAGTTCGAGCTCCCGCAACGCCTCGTGGACCGTCAGGCGGACCTCCTTGACCTTCCCCCCGACGCGTTCCTTTCGACGGACGAGGGATGGTTCCGAGAGCGCCTCGCAGATCGAGCGGGCGGCCAGTTCGTCGGCGTCGTCCCAGGTCTCGAGATCCTGGATCGTCCGGTTGCCCAGGGCCCCGAGGCGCGTCGAGGCGATGAAGGCCCCGACCCGCCGGGCCGACTCGGCGGCCGCCTTGATGCTGAGTTCCAGCTCGAGCGGGACCCAGCGCTCCCGTTCCACCTCGACCCGCCCCTTGATGAGGATCTTGCCCTCCGGCTTGCGGGTCTCCCACGCCTTCCGGCCGCACAGATCGGCGATCCTCCGGAGGGCTCTCGTATACGCCCGGATCGTGCTGCTCGAGAGGCCGACCAGGTTCTCGATGACGCCGATCGCGACGTGCAGCCGCAGCAAGTCGACGGGATGGGCGCCCAGGTCCATGCGACAGTCCGTGCCGAACTGCACCTCGAGCATGGGCGAGGGCGGGGCGGGTCCCGTGGAGCCCACCTTGACCGCGGCCGCCTTGGCCGCGAAGGAGCGCTGGGCGGCGAGGAAGGCGGCCAGGTTCAGGGCGAAGGCCGGGCCGACGTTGAGGAGGCCGTAGACGTCCGAGGCGGTCTCCTCGGCCCAGTAACTCCAGAGCAGGCCGAGCGCCTGGTTCTTGTCGGGCTTCTGGCCGGGCGGCAACGGACCGCCGCCGAACAGGGCGCGCACGCCGTCGATGACGTCGGGCAGGAGGTCGGGATCGGCCTGCAGCACGCCGTGGCCGCTGGCCTCATGCGCCAGCGGCACCCAGGCCAGCGGAGTGCGGTGGTACGTCGCCGGCATGACGACGACCGCGACGTCGGACCCGCACAGCAACCGGGTCATCGGCGCGGTGAACACCGCCGGCCCGTAGGGCACCGACGTCCGCCCGTGGTGGAACACGACCAGGGGCGGCAAGGCCGGGGTCGCCAGCGGGACCTCGGCCGAGACCCGCTTGTCGGGCGACAGGAAGGAGCGGTACAGGTTCGAGACCACCGCCAGGAACTGGCGGACCGGGTGCCGGACCGGGCTGCCGGGCATGTGCTGGACGACCGCCCCGGCCAGGGTCTCGGCGATGTTATGCGCCTCCACCACATCGTCATTGGACCGCACCACTCGCCCCAGGTTCCGCAACAGGGGCTTCACATAGTCGTCCTGGTACACCAGCGGCAGGTAGTGCCGGGCGGCTTCGATCTTCGCCGCGAGCCGTTCGGTCCATTCTCCGAGGAACGCCTCGGGGAGGAACGGCCCCTGGAAATCCGAGGGCGCCTTCTCCTTGCCCCTCTTTTTCTCCTCGACGAGATTCCAGAGCGGCTCGACCGGGCTCTCGACTTGCTCGAAGAGGGATTCGAACCGACGGCAGAGTTCGATATAGTTCCGCTCGAGCGCGTCGAGGTCCTGAAATAGATCATCGGACTTCACGATGGACCCTCCTGATTGGTGGGAGGCCGGTGGTCCCCGGCGAATCCACCCCGACCCCCGTACGACCCCACCCGGCTCATCCCGGCGACGCGAGCTTCCGGTTCGACGGCATCCCGGCACTCAGGGCGCCTCGGACTCCCTCGACGCCCTGGCACCGGCGATGGTTGATGCGACACCGAGGATTACGGCTTGAGCCTCTTGAAATCGTCCTTGGACTCTTCGTCGGCATCGAGGGGCGTCTCCGCCGGCGCCGCACTGAAGCCCTTCGGGGAAGTGGAAGTGGAAGTCGGGGCGCCATAGACCATCCGCGACCCCTGCCGGTCCCGGGAGGTGATCTTCAGCTCTGCGGACCCTCGGTTGCCGCAGAAGTAGTGCATCACCGACTTCGGGTCATACTTGGTGGCGGGTATCGACCCGGAGATCGGCTCCCCCTGGCAGACCGCCGGGGCCTCGCTGCGGATGTGCTCGTGCCGGAACCCCAGGACGTGGCCCAACTCATGCCGGATCACCCCGGCCTTGTCGAAGGTCAAGTTCGGGGCGAAGTAGGCGGGGAAGAGCAGCAGGTGGCGGTCGGCCTGCGGGTCGCCCGGGAAGAACGCCGAGGCGATCGGCCCGCCCGCGTCGCCCACCTTGCGGACCGTGAACGTCACCCCGGCCGGCGGCACATTCTTCGGGGCGGAAGTATCCTTGCTGGAGTCGTGCTTGAACTTGATGTTGCAGGTGGCCGCCCACTCCTTGGTCGCCCGATCCATGTTGGCCACCACGTCCTGATACTCCCCATCACCGCCGAACGTCCCCTTGAGGATGCAATAGGTCACGGTCGAGCCGGGAGTCCAGCACATGACTCGTCCGTTGACCACGTGCAGCATCAGTTGCCCCGGCGTCGGCCCGCTGCTGGGCTGCCCCGAGACATCCGCCTCTTGAAATCTCCGGAACTGGTTGGCGAGTTCGCGCGCATAGGACGAGAGCCGCGCCTCGTCGAGCCGGAGGTCCCCCTCGACGAAGTAGTAGGTCTTGCCGTCGAGCTTCACCTGGGGCAGCGTCTCCTTGAGTTGTTGGAGTGTGTCCGCGGCCGATCCCCCCCCCGAATCCAGGTTGGCCGCGCGGGCCTTTGCCGGGGCCTCCTCCTGGGCGTGCGTCTCGATCGAGCCGCGCATCAACATGGCCAAGGATGGGATCACCATCGCGGCCAGGACGGCCGAATGTCGCCAGAACCCCGTGCGAGACATGGCATCTCCTCAGCGCATCCTCTTGACGTGTGTCTAGGGGGATGGGCCGGCGAGGATGTTTGCACCCGCCCACTTCCCCGCTCCCGCCCGCGCTCGTCACGCCCTGAGATCGATGACCCCGCCATCGTGCCGACGAGTCGCCTCGTCGACCGTCGACCGGGTGGCAATCCCCGCCTGACAGTCGGCCTTCCACGGCAACGATCGCGCGACGAGGGCAAGACGACTCGGGGGCCGGGGGTCGCAGCGATCCGACGGGTTGGCCACCTGTGCCTCCCTCAGGACCGGCGCGGTCGATTCATCCGAGATTTCTCGGATGAGAGCCTCCGACTCGCTGGACAACCTCGTCCCGTCGAGCCGACGACACTAGCAAAGCCCTGCGGACGACGTACTGCAAGACAATTCCTTAATAAATCATGTCCGGGGTCGCGATCGGCCCGCAGAGCCCGTCCCATCAAGCCTTTCCCATACCACGTTTCGGGACCTCGAGACCGACCCCGAGGGCGAACTCGGTCCAGGCCGGTCCGCCCCCGAGCCCAACCGTGTCTGCCGGCGGCGAGACTTCGTGCGGAAATCCCGCGGCACGACCTCATGTCGCACGACGGTGACGATCCCCCGGGAATGCGGCGGCCCCATGCGGCCGGGCCCCTGCTCTCTCTTCGCGATCAGTCGTCCAGCGGCTCGTAGATTTTCGGGGTGCGACTCTCGAGGATCGGGAAGAGCCCGCCGGTCGCGTAGCGGGCGAAGTGCTCCGAGGCCCGGTGGGCATCGAGCGCCGCCTGGTCGTCGTATTGCTCGTACAGGAAGAACTCTCTCGGGTCGGTCGTCGAGCGGTGGACGAGGTACATCCGGCAGCCCGGTTCGCCCCGGGTGGGCCCGGTCAGCTCGCGGAAGAGCTCGATCGCCCTTCCTTCCTGTCCGACTTTGATGAGGTAGGTGACGGCGACGCAGATCATCGGGCGGCTCCCCTGCCATTCCAGGTCGATCATCGGCCCCCATCCTACGGGCGCGGAGACCGGCACGGTAGCCTCGAAGCAAGTGGTCGGCTCATTTCCATTTCTTCCTGCCCGTCGGTCGTGTTATACTCCGACCCGGAAAGCATTTACGCTGGGGAAACGCGCATGGCCACGACCTCTCACGACGGAGAAACCGAGGTTACGATCCTTGCCCGCATCCTGGGCAACGAACGCGGCCAGCTTCCCCGCGAGTTGGCCCGCTACATCCTCGATCTAGGATTCAGCGACCGGGACAAGGCCCGGATGCACGACCTGGCCGTACGAAACCAGGACGATGCCCTCTCTCCCGGCGAGAAGGAAGAGCTTTTCGCCTTCGGCAAGGCGGGCGATCTGCTCGCCATCCTCAAATCCAAGGCCCGCCGCACGCTGGGTGTGAAACACAAGAAGTCCCCCACCTCCTGAGACGGCATGGAAGCAACGCTCATCCGGCAAGTGTGGCGGCGTGCCGATCACCGCTGTGAGTATTGCCAACTGTCCCAGGAATTCGATGATCGGTCGTTCGAGATCGATCACATTATCTCCAGGAAGCACCAGGGGCCGACCGTCGCCAGTAATCTTGCCCTCAGTTGCTTCCGCTGCAACTCCTTCAAGGGTTCGGACATCAGCGGACGTGATCCGAGAACACGCAAGCTTACGGGGCTGTTCAACCCGCGTCGCCATAAATGGGCGAGACATTTCCGCTGGCAAGGGGCTTACCTCATCGGCCGCACGCCGGTTGGCCGCGTCACCGTGGCCGTCCTTCACATCAATGATCAGTTTCGCGTCAAGCTCCGCGAAGGGCTGATGGAAGAAGGCGTTTTCGCCCCTGAATGATGCCATTTATCCAGCAAACTATCCCTCTCCCATCCGCAGCGGTGAGGGTCCGCGTGTGGCTGTGATGGAGCGCAGCGACACCACAGAGCGCGGGGAGCCGGCGAAGGCATGCTCCCTGGGGCATCCTGCCCCACGGCCAGCGCGTACAATTGTAGGGTTTGGGCAGCCTGGCGCGACCGGCCTCAGCTCGATATCCTGGATTCGGTCGTGGTGATCGGTTTGCCGCATGTTGCGGTTCGGCGTGCGGAGGCCGGTCCCGGCCGATCCCAGGATG
>JAABUS010004594.1_pt1 | contig 19575 bp, 16 predicted proteins | sample 5560161 | NCBI WGS metagenome assembly JAABUS01 (sample SAMN10711885, study PRJNA513376) | rock metagenome | isolation source: Antarctica rocks | place: Antarctica: Victoria Land, Trio Nunatak nord | collected 2016-01-04 | reverse complement strand
ACGAGGAGGCCGTTCAGCACTACCAGAGCGTCGCTCAGCACGCCGATCCGGCGACGATGCAGCGGGCCTCCGAGCAGGCATTCGCCGGCATGGACCCGAACCAGCGCCAGCAGATGGCCCAGATGCTCCAGCAGCAGAACGGCGGACAGCCGGTCAGCAATGACCCGCGCCAGATGGCCGGCATGGTCTCGCAGATGCACCAGCAGAACCCTGGGGGCCTGGCCTCGTTACTAGGTGGCGGTGGCAACAGCGGTGGCGGTGGCATCGGTGGCGCCCTCAGTGGCCTGATGGGCGGTGGCAACAACGGTGGCGGTGGCCTGATGGGCGGCGGCAACAGTGGCGGTGGCGGTGGCTTCCCCGGTGGGACGCTCGGCAAGGTCGCCCTCGGCGGCATCGCCGCCTACGCCATGAAGGAGATCCTCGGCGGGGGCGGGAACGATAACAACAGCAGCAACAAGAACATCAGGGGCGGACGCTCGGTCTAGCACGCAAGGAGGGGGAACGGCGATGAGGAGATGGGCACTGTTGGCCGCCGTCGCGGTCGTACTGGCGGGGACGCTCTTTGCCTACGCCGTTCCCCGAAGTTCGAGCGCGGCCCAGAACTGCCAGGACTGGGGCAACCAGACCCTCGACCGGATCGAGGTCGGCCGGCAACTCCTGTACCCCTTTGAGCGGCAGACCAGTTCGACCGGTTCCGCCCAGGGAGATGCGCAGGCACTCGCCGATGTCGCCCAGCAGCAGGCCAACAGCAACCCGCCGGACGGAGCGGACAACCTGAACGGTGATCTGATCGAAGCGTTCTCGGCCGGATCCAATGCCCTCTATGGCGGACCCTCGGCCGATGCGCAGATCGCCCTCGCCAAGGGCGTGATCTACAACGCCGATCTCCGGGTCAACTTCCTGCTGGACGGCTGCTAGTCCGGGAGCGGCCGTCGCGTCCTTCATGGGAGGGACGCAACAGCCGCTCCTTTCGTGAATCGCAACGCATCAACGACAACGAGGCACCACATGTCCGCATCGAATGAGCAATGGACCGTCCAGCCCGGCACCGACGTCTATGCCTCGGACGGGACCAAGGTCGGCAGCGTCGACACGATCGAGGGAGACTCCCTCGTCCTGCGCAAGGGATTCTTCTTCCCGAAGGATCACTACATCCCGTTCACGGCGATCGCCGGCCATACCGATGACCGGATCGACCTGAACATCACGTCGGACCAGGCCAAAAACGAGGACTGGGGCGACGCGTCGACCGGCACCACGACGACGACCACCTTATACGAGACGGATGCGACCAGGACCGGCTACGACACCACGGTTCCGGCGACAGGAACCACGACCTCCACGGCCGACACGTCCCGGGCGACGCGTTCCGCCACGACGGCGCCGGACGACGAAGTCGACATGGCACCGTTCGAGCACCGGACCGGTGGCGTGGCGCACACCGAGGACGACAAGGAGATCTACATCCCGGTCGTCGAGGAGGAGCTGACGGCGAGCAAGCGCGGCGTCGAGCGCGGCGCCGTCCGCGTCGAGACCAAGGTCTCCGAGCGCGAGGAGACCCTCAGCGTCCCCGTCACCGAGGAGCGCGTCCACGTCGAGCGCGTTGCCGTCAACCGCGACGCCACCGCCGCCGACATGAACCGGGACGGCGCGACGATCGACGTGCCGGTCTACGGCGAGGAGGTCGACATGCGGAAGCGGGCCCGCGTCGTCGAGGAGGTCGAGATCTCCAAGGACGCCGTCCAGGAGACCCGCCAGGTCAGTGGGACCGTCCGCCGTGAGGATGTCGACGTGCGGGACACGACCAACTCCAACGTCGACACGACGACGTCCAACGATCCGTCGCGTCGCCGAAGCCAGTAACGGTTGTCCGACCGATACCGAAGCAGGTTGGGGCGGTCACGCGGCCGCGCGTCCCCATCGAGATACGGCGAGGAGCCCACAGGTTCTTCGCCGTTCCCATTCATGGGCCAGTACGCATGACACCATGGACGGCATCGACGTGGCGGCAGGGTCGTTGGCCAATGGTCATCAACCGCTCGGTCCGGGACCTGTTCGCCAGTGATGGCCTCGTTTGGGCCGCCTCGCTCGCCTTCTATACGCTCCTGTCGTTCTTCCCCCTGGTCATCATGGTCATCATCGTCTCGTCCTATTTCACCGATCCCCAGTGGGTCGGCGAGCGGATCGTCAATGGGGTCAACCAGTTCGTACCGGGCGAACAGATCGACCCGACGGCGCTGGTCGCCGGGGCCAGGCAGGAGCGGGAGCGGCTCGGCATCATCGCGGTCGTCGTGGTCCTGTTCACCGGCCGCCGCGTCCTCGGGACCCTGATCCTCTCGCTCGCTCGGATGTCCGACGTCGATCAGCGCGACGATTCGTTCCGACGGAGGTCACTGACCGAAGCGACGCTGGTCGCGGGCGTCGCTGTCACGGCTATCATGGCCGTTGCGACCCGTCCTGTCCTGTCCTTCGTCGAGCGGAGTCTGGGGCGGGAACCAGCCGGCGACGACCGGCTCACATGGGTTCTGGTGGAGCTCGCTCAGACACTCCTGATCTTCGGTGCGTTCACCCTCGTCTACGCCGTGGTCCCGGTTGGCCAACGCATGTGGCGGGCGGTCCTGATCGCCTCGGCGTCCGTGACCGCCCTGTTCCTTGTCACCAGAGCGGCGTTCACCGCCCTCGTCGATCTGCTCTGGGAAACCCTGGCCACGCTCTACGGACCGTTCGCGACCGCGGCGTTCCTGCTGATCTGGGTCTACTGGGTGGCCCTGATCGTGCTCATCGGGGCATCGCTGTCTTCTCACATCAAAGTGATTTCCCCCGAGGGCGCGAGCGTCCACGAGACCGAACGGCGCCACGTCGCCCGAACCGAGAACCCGTCCGCCGAGCCGGCCGCCTCCGTGGACTGATCCGGTCGAGGTCCAGTCACGAGCCCGCGACGATCACGTCCCCCTCATCCTCCTCATCGCCCATCCAACCAGGGAGCCACCGGTGCTGATCGTCCTGCCCTTGCTGGCCTTCATGGCATTCTGGCTCTGCGCGTTCCTGCGCACCGGCCGCTCCCACCGGGACTGGCGCCACACGTTCCTGATCGCGGCGCTGGTCTGGGGCGTGGTCACGACGGCGATCATGGAGGGGCTCAGCCTCGCCTCCGTCCTGACCGAACCGGCCGTCGCCACGGTCTGGATCCTGGCGATCGGCCTCGTGGTGGCGGCCACGCCGTGGAGGTTCCAACCGCACCGGCTCGGCATCGTGGCGATCCCCACCCGCTGGCGGTCCGGTCAGCCGGCCATCACCTTTCCGGCCGTGTCGCTGGCCCGGCTCCGGGAGCACTCGGTCGGCCTCGGCGGGATCGCCGTCGTGCTGCTGATCGCCGGCTTCCTCGCCGTGACGGGTGGGATCAGCACCAACGACGCGCTCGACTACCACCTGCCCCGCGTCATGCACTGGATCCAGAACGGGAGCGTCGACTTCTACCCGACGGCGGTCTCGCGCCAGCTCAACCTCAACCCGTGGGCCGAGTACGCGATCACCCAGTTCATGATCCTCGGCGGCGGCGACGCCTGGGCCAACCTCATCCAGTGGTTCGCCTTCGCTGGCGCGGCGGTCGGCGTCAGCCTCGTCGCGCGGGAGCTCGGGGCCAGTCCGCGCGGACAGGTCTTCGCGGCCGTCTTCGCGGCGACGATCCCGATGGCGGTCCTGCAGGGGTCGACCGCCCAGAACGACCTCGCCGGGGCCTTCTGGGTCGTCGTCCTGGTCTACTGGATCCTCCGCCTCCGGAACTCGACGCCGGAATCGCGAATGGCGATCGTCCGTCCAGCCTCAGTCGGGCTGGCGATCGGGGCGGCGCTCGGCCTTGCCATCCTGACCAAGACGACCGGCTATGTCTTCGCCATCCCGTTCCTCCTCTGGCTGGTCCCGATCGCCCTGCGCCGGTTCCGCTGGCGCGTCGTCCCGTTCGGGCTGGTCGCCGGTGGGCTGGCGCTGGCGCTCAACCTCGGCCATTACGTCCGGAACAACCAGCTCTACGGCTCGCCGCTCGGCCCGGGCCAGGAGAGCCCGCCGGGCCAGGACTGGGGCAAGTACACCAACGACGTCTTCTCGCTCTCGACGCTGTTCTCGAACACGGTCCGCTACCTGGCTCTGAACATCGGCCTGCCCAACCGGGCCGCGGGGCAGACCACGGCGGTGACGGACTTCCTGGCCCGGTTCGGGATCGACGCCAGCGATCCTGCCACCACCTGGACGGGGACCCTGTTCACCATCGCCGCGCCGCACACCAACGAGGACGGCGCGGGCAACCTGCTCCACCTCGCCCTGATCGCCGTCCTGCTGATCGCGATCCTCGTCGTTCCGGCGCTGCGCCGACTGCCGGTCGTGCTCTACTCGGCCGGCACGGTGCTGGGCTTCCTGATCTTCGCCCTGCTGCTCAAGTGGTCGCCCTGGAGCACCCGCCTCTACCTGACCAGTTTCGTCCTGTTCGCGCCGGTCGCCGGCTTGGCGTTCGGGCTGTTCCGGCGGCAGTGGCTGCCCCGGCTGGCGACCGTCGTCCTGCTGGTCGGGGCGATCCCGTTCCTGCTCTACGCCCAGCACCGGCCCGTGGTCGGCAACGACTTCTACCATCCCACCCAGCGGGTCGGCGCGCTGGCCGGGGAGTCGCCCGAGGACCAGCTATTCGTCACCCGACCGCAGCTCCAGGCGGACTTCGAGGGGGCGACCGCCTTCGTCGCGACGACCCGCTGCGCCGCGATCGGGCTCTGGCGCTTCGACGCGGCTGAGTACCCGGTCTGGGCGCTCCTGGATGACGCGCTGACGTACCAGCCAGACATCGAGCACATCGGCGTCATCAACGACACGAGGACGCTCGCCCATCAGCGGCCCGGTGAGGACTTCGCGCCCTGCGTCGTGCTGTCCTTCCGCGAGTTCGCTGGCGATCACGCGACCGCGACGATCGACGGGCGCGACTACGTCCGCGTCTGGGACTCGGGCACGGTCTCGGTCTACCAGCCAGCCTGGTTCTTCCCAGAATAAAGAGGTGACCCCATATAATGGATAACAAGATTGATACGTAAATAATTGACCAGGGTACAGAGTGGTTCACCCAGATAATCACGCGCCGGTGGTACGTTATCTGCTTATCCCCGCTCGTGCATCCATGCACGCCTCGTCAACGAAGGAGTTTCACATGGACCGTCTCAAGGACATGGCCAACAGTGCCGGCGGCATCGGCGACATGCTCAAGGGCATCAACTTCCCCGTCAAGAAGGACGAGCTCGTCAGTCAGCTCTCCCAGAAGGGTGCACCGAGCCAGATCACCGACAAGCTGCAGAGCTCGGACACCGATCAGTTCGACAGCCAGGACGACGTCATGTCCAAAGTCAAGGGTATGATGTAGCTCCGGACACCAGGGGTGCAGTCAACGGACTGGACCTCTGGTCCTGGTGCGGGACGGGCGACTGGACAAAGTGGAACGCACCATGCGTACTGGCCGATGACTGGAGCCTGACAATCAGGGACGACCGACTTGCGTTGTCACGCTCGAGCGACCTGCAACCCGCGCGCTTCCGGCTGACCGATGTGGTCAGACGCGCCGCAACCCAGAGGAGTGTCGATTGAAGACCCATCGCATCGGCGCGTTCGTGACCGCCCCCCTGTTCGCTGCCGCGCTCCTGCTCGGCAGCTCTTCGGCCATCGCCAGCCAGGCGACGCCCGCGGCCGGCGGCTCGACCGGCGGCAACTACCCGGTCGCCATCCACCAGGGCACCTGCGCGATGCCGACCCCGCAGCCGGCCTACCAGCTCGACAATACCACCCCCGTTGGCGCCGATCAGCCCGACGCCACCGTTCTCGGCACCCCGACCGGCGTCCCGGTCCTGACGTCCAGCGGAAAGATTAGTGCCACCCTCGAGGATGTCGCCAACGGCGGCAACGTCCTGGCTATCCATGCCAGTCCCGACGACTACGGAACGATCATCGCCTGCGGGCAGATCGCCGGCCCGAACATCGACGACCAACTGACCATCGCGCTCCAGCCGGTCGGCGGATCGACCGTGACCGGCGTGGCGACCCTGGGCAAGGACAGCTCGGGTATCCTCGGGCTGGGCGATTCCGAGATCGCGGTGACGGTCTACCTAGTCGAGACGGCCGCCAACTCGCCGGCCGACCCGACGATCGCCACGCCGATCGCGCCGGCCAACGCGCCGACGCCGACTCCCACCGCGTAAGGTCAGAGGCGGTTCCGCGACGGTTCTGACAGCGGACTGTCGTACGACTAGCTCACGATGACCGATACCGCCCCGGAGCAGTCTTCTGCGACTGGGGTAGCATCGGTCATCGGTTCGTTCGCTGGCCGAGCACGTCCCGTGATCGATCGCTCAGGCTGGGCACATGTCAGGGAGCAGATGGCAGACCCTCTTGCAATGCCACGATCCCGCCAGCTCCCGCTGACACGCCCCGCACGGTTGGCCAGGGTGCGGCAGGGTGCATTGTGGTGCATGATCGCCGTCGGTCTGTTCGCCTACGCCCGGATCTTTCAGAGCACCTACATCGATGACACCTACATCACGCTGGTCTATGTGCGAAATCTCGCCGATCACTTCAGTTGGGGCTTCTTTCCGGACCAGACGACCAACACAGCGACCTCGCCGCTGAACGTGATCGTGCTGGCGGCGTTCGCGAAGGTCACCGGCTCGGCGCTGACAGCGGTCGCGATCGCGATGGCGGTCGAGTGGACCCTGACCCTGGCGGTGCTGCTTCGGATCTCCCGCCAGATCACCGGCGCCACCCACGCCGGCCTGTTCACCTTCGCCATCCTGGCGACCAGTCCGCTGCTGCTCTCGGCGATCGGTCTGGAGGGCTACCTCTTCATCCTGCTGATGCTGACGGCGCTGTCCCAGTTCCTGACCCGGCGATGGCTACCGATGGCGGTCGCCCTCGGGCTCCTGACCATCACCCGGCCCGAGGGGCTGCTCCTCCTGATCGTCATCCTGGCGGTCCTCCCCGCCTCATGGCCGGCGCGGGGCCGCCTGGTGCTGACGTACGGGCTGACGATCCTGCCCTGGTACCTGTTCTCCTGGGTCCAGCTCGGCTCCCTGATCCCCGACACGCTCATCATCAAGGTCGACCAGCAGCCCTGGGCCGGAACGACGCTGTTCGTCAATGGGCCGCTGCTGTACCTCGACCGGTTCCCCGCCGCGACGATCGGCTCGGTCTGGCCGGTGCTCCTGATTCCGTTCGCGCTGCTCGCCCTCCGGCGCGGCACGAGCGTCGCGCGGCGGGCGATGGTCGCGCTGGTCCTCTACGGCGTGGCCCACTACCTCGCCTACTCGGCCCTGGGCGTTCCGCCGTTCCACTGGTACTACACCCATGAGGTCGTCGTGATCGCCCTCCTCGGCGGGCTCGGGGCCGGCGAGTCGCTGCGCCGGCTGGCAGCCTGGCGCCCGACGATCGGCCGGCCGCTGGCCTACGCCGCCACCCTGCTCCCAGCCGCTACCCTCGTCACGCTGCTGGCCGGGCAGGGGGCGCCGCTCGGGCAGGCACCGATCCACAGCAACTGGGCCCAGCCGGAGCAGTACCGCGCGATCGCCGGCGATATCCGGGCCGAGGTCGAGCCGGGCGCGACGGTCGACTTCCGGGGCGAGGTCGGCACGCTGTCCTGGTACTCGGACCGCTACCTGCTCGACACCTTCACCGACATGGATCGGACCAGCGCCGCGATCGACCGGCTGGGAGACGACCAGCCGGCCCCGGTGCGCTGGGGGCTAGCGGTCAACTTCCTCTGGCGGGACGACCCGGTCCCGCTCCCCGCGCCGGCCTACGTGATCGACTTCGCGGCCCCGCGACCGGTCGCCGGGGTGGACCCGACGGCCGACCCCAACTACGTCGACAGCTGGATCACCTGGTCCCGCTGGGTGCCGTACAACCGGATCGTCCTCAGCCGGGTACCGGCTGCCCCGGCGGCTGAGACGGCGCTACCACTGGCCTAGGGATTTGTCAGGCGTCGTCCGCCAGTAGTGATCGGGCGTTCCCGAGCCGTTCGTGCTCCCCTCTCCGGGACCCGCCGCAGCCGAACCATGACGCAGTCGTGGTGAGCCAGGCGGGGAGCCGGGGAGGGGCTGGGGGAGGGGACTCTTCCGGGTCAGCCAATGATCCTTGACAGACCACTACGCGGCCGGCGTCGCCTCTGGATCCAGGAAGACGTAGTTGGTGATGAGGTAGCGGTCCTGGCCCATGCGCAGGTAGATGATGGCGCTGATCGGACCGACCTGTGGGTCGCCGATCTGGACGGTTGCCGCGACCTCGCCGTCCGGCAGCGTCACGATATCGCCAATGCCGAGCAGCGTGGCCGAGGTCACGGTCTGAACATTGTCGTCAGCCAGTGGCGTGCCGGTGGCGCCCTGCTCCGGGGACGTGGCGGCGGCGGCGATCGCGGCCTGGACCTGGTCAGCGGGGACGCCAAGGATCGTCTGGGCGTACGACGGGTCGATCACGGCCAGCAGGCGGGCGAGGTCGCCGGCGTTGGTGCAGGCGATCGACTGCACGATCGTGTCGAAGACGGCGAACGCGGTCGCGTCATCGACGGGCTCAGCGGTCGCGAGGTCGGGTGTCACGGCCTGGGGCGTCGCGGAGACGGCGGCGGCACCGTAGCTGTCCGGGTCGATCGGGTCGACGGTGCATTCGGCCGCGCCGAGCCCGGACGGCGTCCCGGCGGGAGTCGCCGGACCGTCCTGCGCCCCGACGGCGGGGACGGCGAGGACAGTCAGGGACAGCGCCAGGATGGCTGCTCCAACGAGGGTCGAGACTAATCGCATGGCGGGTGTCTCCTCATGGTCGCCGGCTGGCGGCGGTCTGGGTCAGGGACCACCGTGACGAGCGATGGCAAGAGGCACGACCGCATGAAGCTGACCAGCCACGCGCAGGATGCCGAAGAGCGTCCCCAGATCCCATCGGCGCGAGCGACACCCGGTGCCGTCAGTGCCGCACGATCGGGTAGATCGAAAGGGCAAGCAGGACGGCCATCACCCGGTTGAACAGGACGCCCCGGCCGGGCGCGTCGAGGAACCGGCGCAGGGCGAGCCCGAACCCGGCCCAGAGACCGGCGCTGGGGATGGCGATCAGCCCGAAGGTCACGGCGACGAGCAGCAGATTCCGGACGTAGCCGTCCTGCGGGATGTAGGCGGTGACCGCCCCGAGGGACAGAATCCACGCCTTCGGGTTGACCCACTGGAAGGCGGCGGCGCCGATGAAGGTGACCGGGCGGGCGGGCGGGCCGATGTCCCGCGGCCCACCGGACTGGGCGAGCCGCCAGGCCAGCCAGAGCAGGTAGGTGGCTCCCACCCATCGGAGGATGTCGTAGAGCGGCGGCCAGGCCTCGAACAACCCGCCCAGCCCCAGACCGACCGCCACGATCATGGCGACCATGCCGCCAGAGATCCCGAGGATATGCGGGACCGACTGACGGAACCCGAAGTTCGCCCCCGAAGCGACCATCATGGCGTTGTTCGGGCCCGGCGTCACGCTCATCACGACCGCGAAGGCGACGAAGGCCAGCAGCAGATTGGCGGTCATGTGATCCTCCACGAGAGCGAGGGGTCAGACGCTTTCTCAATCGGCGGTTTGGCTACTGACTATCGCCTGACGGCGATCCCCGGCCCTGGAGGGCAGCGAAGCGCGCCGGGCTCAGCAACGGCGCGGAGCGTCCCATGAGAACCGACCCGTTTGCAGAGCGCCAGATTAGCGACACACCCAGTCCATGTATAGAGCCAATCCGCCAATGGACCTTGCGATTGAAGCGATATCTGGCCAGAATGCGCGTTATGGAGCATCTCGACCTGAAGCTGGACCGCGCCAATACCGGCACACTGTCCCGGCAACTGACCGATGCACTCTCCTCCGCCGTGAGCCGGGGCGATCTCGCGCTCGGCGACCGGCTGCCGTCCGAGCGCGACCTGGCGCGGCGCCTCGGGATCAGCCGGACGACGGTCGTGACGGCCTATCGGGAGCTGGAAGCGCGTGGGCTGGTCCGGGGGCAGGTCGGCCGGGGGACGTTCGTGGTCGGCGGAGAGCAGGAAGGCGACGACGTCGGCGACCTCCTCCGGCCGCCCGACCCGTTCCAGGGCGTTGAGTCGCTGCGTCCCCCGGTCGATCCGCCCGCCGACCTCCGGCTCCAGCCGCCGGAGGTCGTCCTCGTAGCGCCGGGTCGTGATCGTGCCTAGGGCGACGGCGTTGACGCGGATCCCGTTCCGGCCGTAGTCGACGGCGAGGGCGCGGGTGAGACCCTCGATGGCGGCCTTGGCGATCGAGTACGGCAGGGAGCCGGGGACGGCCCGCTGGGCCTGATGCGAGGAGACATTGACGATCGCGCCGGGGATCCCCGTGGCGACGAAGTGGCGGACGGCGACGGCGCAGCCGACGACGGCCAGCTCGATGTTGACCGAGATCGCCGCCATGAGATCACCGGTCGCGGTCTCGTGGATGGCGGCGTCCCGGAAGACGGCGGCGCAGTTGACCCAGCCGACGAGCGGCGCGGCGGTCTCAGCCCGGTCCGCCGCCGCGATCGCGGCCCGCTCGTCAGTCGCGTCCCCGGCGACGGCGATGATCCGGTCCCCGGCGGGGTGATCGACGACCCAGCCGAGGGCGTCCGGGTGAGTGTCGATCGCGACGACGGTGTCGCCGTCCCGGAGCAGCCGCTCGACGATCGCCCGGCCGACCCCACCCCCGCCGCCCGTCACGACATATGATCGACTCATGCCATATCCCCTGTCGCCCTCACGCGGACCCATTCCGACCCTGCGAGCGTCTCGGGCAGGAACCCCGCCACCATGAAGCGGCGGCCCGGTCCGTCGGGACATGGCTCTCGCTTCGCTGGCCTTGGTCGCTGCGCTGCCGCGCCGTCAGGCGCCATACCGCGCAGCGGTCCCGGTCTTCAAGGTCAACCGGTTCGAGTGGCGCGTTGGTGGCAGAGCCGGTCTCGCCTGGCGGCGAAGGCCGCTATGGCGGCCGGGCTCGCAAGCGTCGCCCCTACGGACGGCCGCAACCGATGTTGGTCCACGTCTCCATAGTGACCGCCGCCGGTGTAGGATGATCGTCATCAGACGGTTCCCGATCCGGTCACACAAAGACCGGCCGGGGCCGGAGGGACGATGGGTGATGGCTGAACGGCGGGACAACGGGCTGGACGTGCGGAACGGAGTTGCCTACGGCGGCGCTCCGGTCATGTCTGCCTGCCTGACTGTCCGCGAGGCATCGACCGATCGTTCCGGGATACGGACCCCGAGGTGGGTCAGGCGCGACGACGAGCCTGACGCCCTGCCCCCTCCCGGCCGGGTAGCCGCCGGGGCATAGGCAGACGCCGGGGCCGGTCGCCAGACCGCCCCGCCCCTCCGGGCGGCGACATCACCATCCTGATCCATCCACCGCACCGGTTACCGTCGCAGACGTGACCCCGGTTGGCCGTGTTCACGCACCGCCACCGAGGTTCGACACGTCCCTGCCCATGCCCCCGAGAGACGCCAGTGGCCCTCGATGCCGTCCGCACCGACCCAGCTCGTCCCGGGAGTCCGCATGAGACCCAGCCTGTCCAACCGTCCGTTCCTCCGCTTCTGGTCGGCCGGCCTGTCGTTCCAGCTCGCGATGTGGTCGCTCCACGTGGCGATGCTGATCCACGTCTTCGAGCTGACCGGGTCGCCCTTCGCGACCGGGCTGATCCCCGTCTTCGCCTCGCTGCCGGGCATCCTGTTCGGTCCGGTCGCTGGCGTGCTGGTCGACCGGTGGGACCGCCGCCGCGTCATGGCGACGAGCTCCCTGGTCATCGCCGGGCTGCTGCTGGCCGCGCTACCGCTGGCGGTGATGGGCGAGGTCCGGCCAGCGCTGCTGTTCGCGATCATCTTCATCCAGGCGATCGCGATGGCGTTCTTCTCGCCGGCCGAGAACGCAGTCCTCCCCCGGCTCGTCGGGGAGGGGCAGCTCCGGACCGCCAACTCGCTCAACGCCCTGAACGACACCCTCGGCCGGATCGTCGGCGCGACCGTTGGGACGCTGGTCCTGATCCAGTTCGGCTTCGCGGCGATCCTGGTCGCCTGCGCCCTGCTCTACCTGACCGCGACGGGCCTGCTCATCGGTGTCCGCGTTCCGGCCGCCGCAGGGCAGTCCATGATCTCCAGCGTTGAGCAGCGCGTCAGATCGCTGCGGGGCGTCGTTGGCCCGGTCTGGCGGGAACTGGCGGACGGTCTGCGGGTGGTCCGGGGGAACCGGCTGCTGCTCCTGTCGGTGACGGCGTTCGGGCTGTTCATGCTGGCGGACGTGCCGCTCTCAGCCGTGCTGCCGGCCTTCCTGATCGACTCGGTCGGAGCGGGGCCGGAGGGGATGGGCCTCTCGTTCCTGCTGCGGGGGGTCGCCGGGCTATTGGGTGGGCTGCTCGTCGCCGCGATCAGTCACCGGGTCGACGAGACCCGGCTGCTGGCCGGCGGCCTGCTGCTCTATGGGCTCGGGGTGACGGTGATGGGGTTGTCGGACAGCTTCGGGCTCGTGCTGCTGATGCTCATCCCGATCGGCCCGGCGTCGGCCGCGATCCAGACCGGGCTGTTCACGCTGCTCCAGAAGGGGTCGGCGGACGCGGTCCGGGGACGGGTCTTCGGCCTGGTCGGGATGGCCAACGGCATCATCACGCTCGGGGCGAGCCTGGCCGGCGGCAGTCTCGGCGAGGTCACCGGCGCCCGGACGGTGGTCATCCTGTCTGGCTGCCTCCACATCCTGCCGCTGCTGCTGGTCCTTGCCTGGCTCCGACCAGCCGCCACGCGTCGGATCCCGCAACGAGCCTGACTCGGGCGGAGGTGATGATGCCGCTTGCTCAGGCGGAGGTGATGATCTCCGAAGCCGTCAGGTTCAGGTCGATATCGGTCTTTCCTGTGCGGATGGATATGTCGCCCGCATTGATCCGACCCATGGATAGCTGACTGGACATCGGCTCTTGTGCCAGAACTCGATGCGGACCTTGGGGGATTCGCGCGCTGCATTGGCGAAGAGTGAGCCCGAACCAGGAGAGACCGATTCCCGGGACTCCAACCGGCTTGCTACGATGCTCCTCTGTCCGAGTGATAGGCCGAACCGGAGCGGACATCCTGGGAACAGTCCAACGTTGAGGAGCACATCACCGTGAGCGACGATATCGGACGGCTGGAGCGGCAGCTGCTGGGCGATGTCTGGACCAGCAACGCGGCCTGGGACAACCTGGTCCACTTCTGCGACGTGATCGGTAACCGCTGGGCCGGCAGCCCGAGCGAGCACGCCGGCGGCGAGTTCCTCAAGGCCAGGCTGGAGGCGTACGGCCTCCAGAACGTTCGGCTGGAGCCGATCAGCTTCGGCGCCTGGGAGCGGGGCGAGGCCAGCCTGACGATGGTCTCCCCGACCGAGCGGTCGTTCTCGGTGATCGCGCTGCCGTACTGCCCGGCCGTCGACATCGCGGCCGAGATGATCGACGTCGGCAACGGCGAGCGGGAGGACTTCGAGCGGCTGGGTGAGGCCGTCCGGGGCAGGATCGCGATCACCGCGGCCGAGACCAACCCGGTCAACGCCCGGACCGAGAAGCTCAGCCACCGCACCGACAAGCTCCGCTTCGCCGAGGACGCCGGCGCCCTGGCGCTGGTCTACATCAACCAGAACCCCGGAATGCTCCACATCAGCGGCGCGATCGCGGGGCCCGGCGGCGAGCCGGCCAGGATCGCCGGGCTGGGCACGTCGTGGGAGGACGGCTCGACCCTGCTCCGGCTGGCGCAACGGGCCGGGGGACCGGTCACGCTCCGGATCACGACCGGCGGGACCTTCCATGAGAACACCTCGTATAACGTCGTCGGCGACCTGATCGGCGCCCGCTGGCCGGACGAGATCATCGTCACCGGCGGCCACTACGACGGCCACGACATCTCGCAGGCGGCGATGGACGACGGCGCCGGGACGATGACGACGCTGGAGGCGGCCCGGGTGCTGGCGGCGCTCCCGGCCGGGTCGATCGGCCGGACGATCCGGTTCGTGCTGTTCTGCGGCGAGGAGGTCGGGCTGTTCGGCTCGTGGGGCTACACCGCCGACCACGAGGACGAGACCGGCCGGACCCGCTTCATGCTCAATCTCGACGGGGCCGGCCAGGGCCGCGGCGGGACGGAGGCGCTGACGCTGACCGGCGCGCCGGACCTGATCGAGTACTTCCAGGGGCAAGCGTCCGACATGAACTACGCCATGCCGGTCACCCACCGGATGAGCCCGCACAGCGACCACTACCCGTGGGCGATCCGCGGCGTGCCGACGGCAACGCTGGGATCCAAGGACGACTCGCCCAGCCTGGTCGGGCGGGGCTGGGGCCACACCGAGGCCGACACCGTCGACAAGGGCACCCCGCGCGGCCTGCAGATGTCGGCGGCGGTGGTCGCGCGGCTGCTGCTGCGGGTGGCGAACGACGAGTCCTTCCCCGGCCGGCGCCGGAGCCGCGAGGAGGTCATGACCCAGCTGACCGATCTTGGGCTGGACGAGCCACTCCGGCGAGCCGACCGGCTCGGGCTCGTCGGTGGCAAGGCGTAGCGGCGTCGTTCCTGGGAGATCGAGATGAACTGACGATGGGCCGGGGCAGAGGTGCCCCGGCCCATCGTCAGTTCGTGTGTCTGGTGCGGTTGCCCCTGGACGATTGGGGGTATCGAGAGCGCTATCGCCTAGCGGCGATGGCCGCTGCGGCGATCCGATCGTAGGGACATGGCTCGCGCTGCGCTGGCCTTGCTCGCTGCGCTGCCGAGCCGCAGGCGCCACACCGCGGAGCGGTCCCGGTGGTGAAGGACAGCCGTCCCACGGTGGACGCGCCGGCGACGAACCCGGTCTCGCCTGGCGGCGATAGCCGCTGCGGCGGCCGGTCACCGCGAGCGGATGACCCTACGCCGGCGGTTACCGAGAGCGGAAACACCTGCCACGATGACCAGCGCCAGCATGGCGAGCAGCAGGCCGACGAGGGCCGACCAGCCAGCCGGGGAGCTGGCCGTGTTGCCGTCGAAGACCAGCCCACTTGCCGCGCCACCGGTCCAGCCGGTCGGGTCCGCGCTGGTCTGTGCCTGATCTCCGGCAAGGTCCGGCGCCGGGACGATCAGGGTCAGGGAGCGGGTCTGGCCAGGCGGCACAGAGATCGCGATCGCGGCGTCGCTGGTCGCGGACATCGTCGTCAGCCGGACGGTCTGTGCCGCACCCGGCGGCAGGTCGACGGTGATCGTCCCGTTGTCGCCGCGGTTGGTGGAAACCATCGCCGTCATCCCGTCGGCGGTGATGGCCTCGGCCCGGACCGCGACCTCCCCTGGCAGCGCGGCCCGGCAACCGGACGCTGGCGGGTTCAGCGTGACGACGTTCAGGTCGTCGGAGAGGGCGAAGCCGTAGGGGTGACCGGCGGTGTCCAAGCAGGTGAGGACCTGGATCCGGACCACGGTGGGATCGGCCGGGCGGCGGGCGGCGGTGATGACCGGCCCCCGAGCGGCCTGGGTAGCACGGGGTCGCCGCGGGGTTGCGGTCGTCGGGGCCGTTGCGCGACTGGTGACAGGGACGCGAGCCGAAGCCGCACTGGATGGTGATGCGGTCGATGAGTTCGACGGTCGCACAGCCGCGGTGACAATCCGGGGGGTCGCCGTCTCACGAGCCGGACGGTCGACGGTCGGCGCTGTCCCGGCTGGCTGGACGTCGGTTGTCGCGGTCGGAGGTGTAGCTGGGGTTGGGCTGGGCTGGCTGTCGGGTGTTGATGTTGATGTTGATGTTGGCGCGGTCTGCGTGGGCTGGGTGGTCACCGTCGCCTGTATGGTTGCGGTCGCGGTTGGGGTCTGCGCGAGGGTCGCAGTACTCGTCGGTTCAGCAGTCGCCGTGACCGTTTGCTCAGCCGTTGCCGTTGCGGTGACTTGAGTGGTCGCCGTGGCCGTAGGCTCCACGGTTACGGTCACCGTCACCTCAACGGTCGCCGTGGCCGTTGGCTCTGTCGTCGCGGTACTGGCTGACCCAGGGGTAGCGGTCGCTGTTGGCTCCACAGACGCGGTCGCGGTGCCTGTCGGAGTTGGGATCCCGGTCGGCTCGGTGATGGGTATCGATGTGGCAGTTGGTTCGGCGGTCGCCGTTCCGGTCGGCTCAGTCGTCGCGGTCGCTGTGGCGGTGTTGGTTGGAGTCGCGGCGGCGGTCGGTTCGGACGTCGGAGTTGCTGGTGGCTGCACCGTGGCTTTTTCCGTTGCGGTGGCTGTGTTCGCCGGTGTGGCGGTTGCCGTGTTCGTCGGCTCAGCCGTTGCCATCGCTGTCGATTCCCGGGTCGCCGTCGCGGAGGGCACAACCGTCGGCTCCAGAGTCGCCGTCTTGGTTGGTTCGGCCGTTGCCGTGGCGGTCGGCTCCGTGGTCGCCGTCGCCGTTGGTTCAGCCGTCGCTGTCGATACTGGAGTAGCCGTGGCATCGGCAGTCGCAGTGGGTTCTGGCGTCGCGGTCTTCGTCGGCTCAAGATTTTCCGTCGCCGTCGGTTCCGCCGTGGCGGTTGGCTCGGAGGTCGAGGTGGCCGTAGCGGTCGCCGTGTTGGTCGGCTCGACGGTCGGCGTGTTGGTCGGCTCGACAATCGCGGTCGCGGTCGGCTCTATCGTCGCGGTGGCGGTCGGTTCAGCCGTGGCAGTCGATGTTGGCTCCGGCTCGGCCGTTTCGGTTGCGGTGGCCGCTGCCGTATTCGTCGGCACGGCGGTCGCCGTGTTGGTCGGCTCGGCCGTGGGCGTGTTCGCCGGTGTCTGCGTCACCGTTGGCACTGGTGTCGCCGTCGCCGTCGGCTCCAGTGTCGCAGTTGCGGTGGGTCCGATCGTTGCCGTGGCAGTCTGAGTCGGCTCCGGAGTAGCCGTTGGCTCGGGCGTCGCGGTCGGTTCGAGAGTCACCGTGGCCGTTGGCGTGGGTTCTGGCGTCGGCGTGGCGGTCGGGTCTGGCGTCGCGGTGGCCGTGGGCTGAGTCGTCGCTGTCGCGGTCGGCTCCGATGTCGCGGTCGCGGTCGGTTCGGTGGTCGCCGTCGAGTCGGGAGTCGAGGTAGCGGTTGGTTCGGCGCTGGCCGTCGGTTCCACACCGGGCAACGGGTTGACAATGGTCGTCGTGAACCGGCACGAATCGCTGGTGGCGCTCTGTGAGACGAAGAGCAGACTGAATGGCGGGTCTCTCAACGTATAGCCGTCTGGCGCCGCGATCTGCGTCACCTTTAGCAAAGTGCCGTTCGTATTCGAGAAGTCGCGTATCTGAAACGAGACGAGGCCAGACGCGTTCGAGTAGATATCGTATGGAAACTGCCCGTCTGCCAGGCTGAGCTCGAACGTGGCTCCCGCTACCGGGCGGGCCGACGTTCCTTCACTATCGACGACGAACAGATTGAGTATACAGACAACCGGAACATCATCCTGAGCGCTCGCGCCAGGTGGTGCGATAGATCGACTCGAACCAGGCTCCCCACCAAGCGGCAGTAGCGCAAGGACGAGCGCCAGGCTGAGCATGAGGGCGAGGACGACGGGCCGGGCGGACCGGCTATCCCTGGCCGAATCCGCGTCGCGATACGTCTCGGCACAGGGTGCCATCCCATCGCGGACCGCCTGACGATCGCTCATCTCGATCAGCCTCCCATCGCTGCACCACATGGTGTCGAAAACGCCGAACGGAGAAACGAGCACCGCTTGAGGCCCGAATCTTCTTCCCATCATGCCGATAGAACGACGGCATCATCCGAAACGGATCCTGTTCTGTCAATAGCCATGCCCAACGTTGGGGTGGCCCGACCGGATGCCGTCGAGAATGCCCGGCATTCGCCGGGTAATCGGCTCGGCGATCGAGCGGCATCGCCCCGGAGAAGTCCGGGCGTGCTCGCTGATGAGTGCGGGCACAGCGATGCCTCGGCTCCCGCGGACCACCGTGGATGATGCCGGGGCATCGCTGTGCCCTCTATCAATTCGCTGTCCGGGCGTGGGGACTCCGGATTCCGATGGGCTAGAAGGCGGTGCAGACCGGGTAGGTGTCGGTCCGGAGGACGGATTCCTGGTCGAACTCCGCGTTGTAGGCCTCGCGGATCTCGTCGATCTGGGCGCTGGTCTCCCCGGTCGGGTCCAGCGGGGCGAGGATGATCAGGACCGTGCTGTCCTCCTGGGCGATCACGCCGGAGGCGTTGAGGAACTGGCCGTAGCCGTCCAGCACCGTCAGGCCGTCCGGGAAGCGCGGCGTCACCTCGGAGTCGAGGAAGTCGCTCCACTGCTCCTCAGTAACGACGGCACCGCCGCCGCCGGGGATCGACCGGCCGAAGTAGAGCTCGATCTGGACCCACGGCTCGGCGCCGGTGCCGGGCGCGAGGGCGTCGCAGGGATTGACGACAGCGGGTGTCCCGACGACTGGGGGCAAGATCTGTGGTGACGCGGCGATGTCCGGTGTGGCCTGGGCGGTGGTCGGCGCGGTCACATCGGCGGCGTCCGCCTGCAGGAAGGAGGCGCTGCCCGTCCCGGCGACGAAGACCGCCACCAGCAGCATGATCGTCCGGGCCCGCTGGCCCATCGCCGCGAGCGTCGTCGCGACCGGTCCAGTCCTGTTTCCCATCGTCTGCATCCCCGTCTCGGTGTCCTGCCGTCCAGCTGGCGCATCCCGCCGCTCGTCCCGGCACAGTAGCAGGAACCGACAGGCCGGACAATGGGCGGGCTGGACGACGATCGACCGGATCAGAGCCGGCCGAACGACCGCTCAGGATGTTCCGGTCGAGCGGTAAGGGTCGGCGACGGGCTTCGACTGCGGCGACCCCTTCTGGCGGAGGAAGATCGACAGGGCCGAGAGGGCGCCGACGGCGAGGAACTCGCTCTGCCAGTTCTGGAACGACTGGAACCAGAACGCACTCGTTCCCATGAATCCCAGCATCGAGACCGCCGCCCCGCCGTGGGCCAGCTGCTCCTGGCTGTACTCGCGGGCGCCGCCCCAGGCGTGGAGCAGGAAGCAGACGGCGAAGATGAGCAGGAGCGCGGCCGACAGCGAGTGGTTGTAGAGGCTGAGCACGAACCCGCCCCGGCGGACCGGCCACGGGACGCCGGGCCGATCGCGTGCGTCCCGCGGGTCCTGGTCGACGGCCTCGTCCTCGGTGTCCGGATCCTTGGATTCGGACGAGCCCCGCTGAAACAGGTACGCGGTCAGCAGGACGTACATGCCCATCTGGAGGAATTCGCTCTCCCAGTTCTCGAAGGTCGCCTCGACGAAGTGCCCGGTCTGGAGGTAGCTCACGTAGCCGACGGTGGCCTCGCCGTGGTCGGTCTGGTCCTGGTTGTACTCCCGCATGCCGGTCAGCGACTGGGCAACGAGCAGCACCGCGAAGATCCCCAGCATCGCCAGCGTCAGGCTTTGGTCGCGCACGATACGGCGCATCGGCTACTCCTTCATTGAACTGGCGGACCTGACCGTCGCTGGCCGGATCGGACAGGGCGCGGCGAACGGCGCACGATCGGCAGCCGGACCGGGCGCGGCTGGCCGTCGTGTCTTGGCGGTCGAGTCGCATCGCGGGTGCGATGCCAGTGCGGGATATCGTCGGCAGGCACTATG
>JAABUS010004593.1_pt1 | contig 19577 bp, 19 predicted proteins | sample 5560161 | NCBI WGS metagenome assembly JAABUS01 (sample SAMN10711885, study PRJNA513376) | rock metagenome | isolation source: Antarctica rocks | place: Antarctica: Victoria Land, Trio Nunatak nord | collected 2016-01-04 | reverse complement strand
CTCGGCTGCCTCGTCGGGGTTCTCGGCGAAGGCGACCCCGCCGGCCTTCATCCGCCCCCCGGTGAGGACCTGGGACTTGATGACCACCGGCCCCGAGACTTCCTCGGCGAGCTTGCGCGCCTCGTCGACGGTCGTCGCGAACCCGCCCTTGGAAGTGGGAATGCCCGTCCGCCGGACGATCTCCTTGGCCTCGTACTCGAAAAAGCGCATGCGGGCGCGAAACCCTAGCGGCGCGGGCCGTTTCGCGGCGCCTCGACCGCGCAAGCGGTGGTCGTGCTGCGGGACCGGGCCGGTCTGCGCCGGCGAGACCGCGCTCCAGGCGGTGGTCGTGCCGCAGGGGCCGGGCCGTTCTGCGGCGCCTCGACCGCGCTCAACGCGGTTTACGGATTGCAGAAGCGCAGAGCGAGTCCGTCGGGTGAGGACCATAGGGTCCCGCGGCCCAATGGAAGCCGCTGCCCACCCCCTTGTCGCCCGCCGTGTGCCCTCGCCCTGGCCGGCCACTCGCCCCCTTCGTGCGTGGCAGGCCGAGGCGCTCCATGCGGTCCTCGCCCGACCGCACGGGGACTTCCTCGCGGCGGCCACCCCCGCGGCGGGCAAGACGACCTTCGGGCTCCGGGTCGCCCACGCGTTGATGACCAGCGGCCGCGTCGCGCGGGTCGCCATCGTCGCGCCGACCGCGCACATCTGCCGCCAGTGGGCCGCCGACGCCGCCCGTGTCGGCCTCGACCTCGACCCAAACCGGGCAAACGCGGACGGGCCCGAGCCGCTCGACCGCGACGGCCTCGCGGTCACCTATCAAGCCGTCGCGGCGGGCGCGGCCGTCCACCGCCGAGCGTGCGCGGCGCGGCCGACGCTGCTGATCGCCGACGAGCCCCACCACATGGGCGAGGAGGCCGCCTGGGGCCGCAGCGCGGCGGCGGCGTTCGGGTCGGCGCGCCTGCGCCTGCTCCTCTCGGGCACGCCCTTTCGCTCGGACAGCTCGGCGATTCCGTGGATCGACTACGACGAGAACGACGTGAGCCGGTCCGACTACGAGTACGGCTACACCCAGGCGCTTCTCGACGGCGTGTGCCGGCCGATCACCTTCCTGGCCTACGACGGTGAGATGGAGTGGGTGGCGGCAGGGCGCCGGCGGGCGGCGAGCTTTGCCACCGCACTGCCCAGGGCCGAGGCGGCCCGGCGCCTGCGCACGGCGCTCGAGGCCGACGGCGACTTCATGGGCGGCGTCCTGCGCGACGCCGACGCGCGGCTGACCGAGGTACGTAGAGCGGGCCACGCCGACGCTGGCGGCCTCGTCGTCGCGGCCGACAAGGCCCACGCGCGCAGGCTGGCCGCCCGCCTGACCGCCATCAGCGGAGAGCCGGCCGAGGTGGTTACCTCCGACGACCCGGGAGCGTCGGCGCGCATCGACTCCTTCGCGCGCGGCAGGGCCCGCTGGCTGGTGTCGGTGCTCATGGTCTCTGAGGGCGTCGACGTGCCGCGCCTGCGCGTCGGCGTCTACGCCACCGCGGCGCGCACCGAGCTGTTCTTCCGCCAGGTCGTCGGGCGCTTCGTCCGCCGCACGCCGCGCCCCGAGCGCCAGATGAGCTTCCTCCTGCTTCCGGCCGACCCGATCCTGCGCGCGCTGGCCGCCAAGGTCGAGGAGGAGCGCCGGCACGCCCTCGAGCAGCGTTCAGACCTCGAGGTCGAGCCCCCGGCCGAGCGCGCGGCGCCGGGTGAGGGGTTCCTCGCGCTGTCCTCGAGCGCCCACCTCGAGGAGGTGATCCGCTCGACGACCCAGCCCGGCGACGCGCTCTCGCTCTTCGGCGAACCGACACCCGCCCCACCGGAGCCGTGCTCGTCCGCGCCGGTCCCGCGGATTCCCGAAGCTCCGGCCTACCTCCTGCGCGAGCGCGAGCGGGAGCGGCGGACCCGCCTCGTCGCCCTCCTCGCCCGCCGGACCGGCGAGGAGCACGCCGCGATCCACGCCCGCACCAACGCGGCGACGGGGGCATCCTCGGTCCCAGACGCGACCCATGATCAACTGCGCGAGGGAAACGCCCGCCTCGAGCGCGAGCTGGCGCGGGCGCGAAGGGGGTAGGAGCGCTGCCAGGAGGCTCGCCTGGCGCTGACAGAGTCGTTACGAAGAACGGACGCTATTTGCGCATTCCACGCGCCACGTCATCCGCCTCGCCCCCTATAGCGTCGCGCGAATGTCGAAGAAGTACCGGGAAGTCCGGTCGACCCTGAAGGCGGCTGGCTGGGAGGTCGTGCGGCTGGCTGGGAGGTCGTGCGACAGCGCGGATCGCACGATGTTTGGAGCCGGCCGGGCGAGACTGCTCGGATCGTTGTGGCGGGCAAAGACAGCGAAACCGTGCCCATCGGTACGCTGTCCAGCATCCGTAGGGCCAGCGGCCTACAGCATCTGCGATGAGTAGCTACGTAGTCATCTTTGAGCGTGCCGATGACGGTGGATGGGGCGCGTACCTCCCCGACCTGCCGGGGGTAGTCGCGCTCGGCGCCACACGCGACGAGGTCGCCGACCGCATTCAGGAGGCCCTCGATGCGTACTCCCATGAGATGGCGACGCTCGGACAGTCCCTTCCAACGCCGAACGCCGCGACCGCCACGATCCGGGCCGCCTAATCCAGCCGCATCGCGCTGGGTTGGTCCTACTCACTCGGTGACTCGTGCGAGCGGGTCTCGCGGCGGGCTCTCGTCCAGATCGGCAGGCATCGGAGAGCGATGCTTTCGTCGAGAAGTGGCAGTCTCGCCCAACGCGCTCGCTCCTCGTCCATTGCGAGCGGCTACCCCGACGGTTGCGGGACGCCCGCTCGTAGTGCGAAGCGAGAGTGAGATCTGTTGCCGGCTTGCGCGAGGTCGCTTCAGAAGCCGTTCGATACTGGCGCCGCGAGAGGGCCGTCGGCAAGGTGCGCCGATCGAGAGCGAGGTGCTGCGGCCGGGTCGATGAGCTCGTCAGCGCGCTCGGGAGGCTCGAGGAGGCGACGACCTCTGCGCGCTGGCGAAGTACTCGGAGGTCCCGTTCGTCCGCTGAACGCGGAGGGCGCCGCGGCGCTCAGGCCGGCGCTCGGGCCGCGACCTCGAGGGCGACGACACGATCGGGGGCTGCGAGCGCGGACTGCGCGGCGGCGTGGAGCGCTTCAAGGTCGAGGTCATAGCGGTCAGCCACAGCCGCCAAGGGCTCGCTGATCCCCCTGTCGGGGTAGAGGAGCTGCACCTCGACCGGCTTGTCCTCGGCAAGAGCGACGATCGCTCGCGAATGAACCTCGTCGCCTCTGTCGGCGTGTCGTCCGTCCGTGATCGCGATCGAGATCGCGTTCGCAGTGCTGTCATAGTCGGCTCGCATCGTCAGCTCTTGAGGAACACCGTGATCACGAAGTCGGGGTCATCCCCAGCAACAACGACAAGGATAGGCCGACCGTCCCCGGTCTCGCCCGTAAGCCGGGCATTGCCCCTGACATCGAGTTCTCGGCTGGCTGGATTGGTCACCGTCGCCTCGACCTCCTGCGGGCTGATCTGGTAGAGCCGCATCTCGTTCCTGGCGTGCCGGCTCAGCCTCATATGGCGTGGATCTTGACGCCGACGGTGACAGAATCGCGCCGCGCAGCAAGCCAAGTGGCCTCGCGCGGACGTTCGCGCACGTATTGGTCGGCGGACAGGCCCGCTCGTCACCAAAGCGGGCGGCGGGCTCGGGGCCACGCGGGCGACTCCGTGTCGTCCGCAGCAAAAGCGAGCGGGGTCGACGCCGGCGTTATCGCTTTGCGCCGGAAGGGATCGTCCGCTCCCTACGAGGCCGCGTTATTGCATCCGCTCAAGAGCACGAGGTGGGTGCGAGCACCGGCGCACACGCGCGCTGGCTGTCCGCACAGGCGAGAGTGGATGCACGCTCCCGGCCCGCAACTGGCGCCTTCGGGTGCCGCTCACGCACGAACGGATCCTGCGAAGCGGCGTTAGGCCTTGGCCTAACGGCGCCGCCATGCACTTCTCATCACTCTCGCGCCTCGCGGGCCCGATTGAGGTTCGCGCGGAACGTGAGCGTGTTGGGGTGGTCTGGGCCGAGGACGCGCTCGCTGGCGGCGAGCGTCTTCTCGTGGATGGGATCGCGCCCGCTCGAGCTTCCCGGCCGACCGATACGCGTAGGCGAGGTTGTTGCGCGAGGTGAGCGTGTCGGGGTGGTCTGGGCCGAGGACGCGCTGGAACCCATCGAGGGCGGCGATGCCGATCCGGATGGCGCGTGAGAGGTCGGCTGTCGCGCGGAGGTGGCGAACAGTCCAATGAGCCAGCCCGGCGTGCGCTTGAAACTCGTCGGCTGACAACACCTCACGATCGGCGGCCCGCAGCGCACCTTGCCACACCCCGAGCGCGTGTCCGACGAGCTCAAGGCCGAGATCGGGCTGGTTCCAGGCGTCGGCTTCGGCGAAGAGGAGCCGTGCGAGACCACTTCCTGTGACTGAGATTGCCGTGCCCAGTTGCCCGGATGCTTGGAGCTGATCGCGAATGGCTCGCGCCACCAAGCGGTGCATGACGATCGCGCCGCCGTCCTGGGTCCACACGAGCAGCGAATTCTCCACAAGATGCGCCAGCGTGCGGTCGCAGGCCCCCGATGCGCTCGCGTGCTCGCCAAGGATCTCGGACACGACGGTGCGGCTTGCGCCCCCCGCCGCAAGCACAGCCACGCTGTCGAGCACGCGTCCGGTTAGGCCCGAAGAGTCAAGATCGCGCACCCCCGCAACGGAGAGCACGATCGCGGGCCCAACGCTGCGGGGATAGGCACCACCGCGATCGGCCGGCACGATGTCATCGAGAGGCAGCGATTGCAGTCGATTGATGTAGACGGGATAGGACAGGCCCTGCAGGTTGATCACCGTCGCTGCTTGCGCGAGCGCCAAAGGCAGGTCGCCCAGCTCTTCCGCGACTGCCGCTGCTCCGGTTTCGTCCTTGAGCCCCGTCCTGGCGTTCAGGTAACCGAGCGACTCGGATCGCGAGAACGCGCCGACGTCGACCTCGACACCCACAGAAGCAAACGCCCGGTTTGTGGAAGTGATGATCACGCGCGTCGCTCCCGTGCCCGGCAAGTAGGGACGAACCAACTGTGGGTCGCCCGCGTTGTCCAACACCAACACGCCGGGGACGTCCGCGCCGCCAGCGCATCCCGCAGCCGCTCCGCCGAAACCTCAGAGTCGCCCTCGGGATCCGCGACGCCAAGACGCCTCGCCACCTCCGCCAACCCCGTGAGGAGCAGGCCGCCCTCATCGGCCGCCACCCACGCCACCAGATCAGCGCCGTCCCTCACAGCCTGACGCGCATACTCGGCCGCCACCTGCGTCTTGCCCGCCCCCGCCCACCCGTCAACGCGGACACCGTGGCCACGCTGCCACCCCGCTCGAACACCGCTGCGACTCCATCCACCGCTCCACGTGTCACGAAAGCGGGCGGAGCACCCGGCAACTCCCCCACCACGATCTGACCAGGCTGCTGCTCAAGCACTCGCGACGGCTCGAGGCTCCCGATGCCGCCAGCCTCGGCGATCACCACCGAGCCCTGTGCCCGCACCGAGCGATTAACACGCGCCGCTTCCCCCACAACCTCAACATGGGCTGGCCCGCGATCCACCCTCACTTCCGCACCCGCGTTCCCGCGCCCAGCACCGCCCCTGCGGCCCACCGCCGCCAACCACACACTCAAAGCCCCCAGAACACCAACCCCGGCCCAAACCCACGTCGCGTGCCGCTTCGTCCAATCCTCAGGCACAAGCGAGGCAGCCACATTCGTCGATAAAGCCAGCAACACCGCGCTCAGCGCACCCGCGACCGCCACCACGACCGGCCAACGACCGCCCGACTCCTCAGACACGCTGTCAGGCCCGTCCACGACGAGATCCTGACACGCCAGACCCAAGAGGCCCGATTCGCGCCAGACACGGGCGTCAACGCACGCACGTCGGCACCGATCCCCAGACCACCGCCGCTCCTGGTACCGCGTCACTGCCGTCGAGCGGATGCGATAAAGAGAGCCCCGAGCGAGCGGACGATTCCTTACGGCGCGAACCGATCACGTCGACGCCGAGCCTTCTGGTGACCCTTGCGCCGACTGGATCGCGAGCACCCGCAGCGTGGAGCGTTCTCCTTCTCGCGCGAGCTCGTAGGGTAGCGTTGCCCTGCGAGCTCGGAGGAGCTGAAGCGCAACAGCTACCGCAAGGCACTGCCGGAGGGTCCATACTTCTGGGCATGGGCGAGTCGCTGACCCTGACCGCGGTCTTCACGCCGGACGAGAACGGCTGGACGATGGCTCAGCTCGCCGAGTGGCCGGCCGTGGTGACCTGTGCGCCGACGCTCGACGAAGCACGCGACATGCTGGTTGACGCCGCGCGCGAAATGGTCGCGTCCTACCGTGAGGAAGGCCGCGAGCCACCGATCGGCGGCGGCCGCGTCGAGTCGCTCGAGATCAATCTCGCGGCTTGAAGCGCCGCGACCTCGAGCTGCACCTCGCCGACCACGGCTGCGCGCCGCTCCGCGAGGGCGCCCGTCACGCAATCTGGGCCAATCCCGATAGGGATCTCCGCGCCCCAGTGCCCCTTCATCGCGAGATCCCGACCGGGACCGCGCGAGCCATATGCCGACAGCTCGCGATCCCGCCACCCACCGGCTCGCGCTGATCCACCGAGCCCCGCGATGGCCTTCTCTCACAGAAGCAGAAACGTCCATGTCGCCCGCGCGCGCTTCCCCTTCCCGCCACTGGCGCCGCGTCCCGTATGGGGATCGGCCTGCGGCACGGGCCGGATCGCGGGAACGGATTCCTCAGCGCGAACGGCATCCAGTGGCGCTCAGGTGAGGCAGGCGGCAAGTCGCGCGGTCGAGCATCGAGCTCGCGTCATCGAAGGTGTCACAGCGCGGGGGGCTATCTCGTCTCTGTAGGAAAGACGAAAGGAGATGACCATGAAGATCATCCTCGCAGGAGCGACGGGCGCACTTGGCCGGCAGCTGCTTCCCCGCCTGGTAGAGCGCGGACACGAGGTCACGGGCATGACCCGCAGCGAGTCCAAGCAGCAGTTGGTTCGAGACTTGGGCGGGCGGCCGGTGGTCGCCGACGCGCTCGATCCCGAGTCGGTGGCCCAGGCCGTCGCCGCAGCCGAGCCCGAGGCGATCGTGCACCAGCTCACCGCCATCCCGCACGCGCTCGACTTGCGCCACTTCGCGCGTGACTTCGCCCAGACCAACCGGCTGCGGACCGAGGGCACCGATCACCTGCTGGCCGCCGGCCGCGCCGTGGGCGCGCGCCGCTTCGTCGCCCAGAGCTACGCACCGGCCATCTTCGCCCGGGCGGGAGGGCCGGTGAAGGCGGAGGACGATCCTCTGGATGAGAGCCCTCCCGACCAGATGCGCGAGACGGTCGACGCCATCCGCCACCTCGAGAGCGCCGTGACCGAAGCCAGCTGGACCGAGGGAGTCGTGCTTCGTTACGGTACCTTCTACGGTCCCGGGACCAACTTCAGCCTCGGCCCCGAGGGCGCGATGGTGGAGGCGATTCGCAAGCGCCAGCTCCCGCTCTTGGGCAGGGCCGGCGGGGTATGGTCGTTCATCCACATCGAGGACGCCGCGGAGGCCACGGTCAACACGATCGAGGGGCGTGCCTGCGGGATCTACAACGTCGTTGACGACGAGCCGGCGGCCGTCGCCGACTGGCTGCCCTTCGCCGCGAAGGCCGTCGAGGCTCCCGCCCCTCGCCGAGTACCGCGCTGGCTGGGCCGCCTTCTCGCGGGCGAGTCCGCGACGATGATGATGACCGAGGCCCGCGGCGCGTCGAACGCCAAGGCCAAGCGCGAGCTGGCCTGGACGCCTCGGCACGCGAGCTGGCGCGAGGGCTTCGCCACGGGGCTCGGCTAGCCGTGGCGGCACAGGGGCTCTACGAGGAGCTGAGGCCCGGCGCCTTCGCGATCGCCTACCGCATGCTGGGTAGCGCGAGCGAGGCGGAGGATCTCGTCCAGGAGGGCCTCCTGCGCCTCCATCGGGCGCTCGAGGAGGGTTCGCGGCTCGAGTCCCCCAGCGCCTACCTGTCGACGGTAGTCACCCGGCTGGCGATCGACGAGCTGCGCTCAGCTCGCGTTCGCCGCGAAACCTACGTCGGCGAGTGGCTGCCCGAGCCGCTCATCACATCGAGCGGGGAAGACCCGGCTCGGCACGCCGAGATTGCCGACTCCCTGTCGCTCGCCTTCCTCGTCGTCTTGGAGGGTCTCTCGCCCGAGCAGCGCGCGGTGTTCCTCTTGCGCGACGTGTTCGACTACCCGTACGACCGGATCGCCGCGATCGTCGGCAAGAGCGAGGCGGCAACGCGCCAGATCGCCACGCGCGCGCGTCGGCATGTGGACGACCGGAGGCCGCGGTACGAGGCGTCTGAGCGGCGCCGCGAGGAGCTGGCGGAGCGCTTCTTCGCCGCCGCCCGCGAGGGCGATCTCGAGACGCTCGAGTCCCTGCTCGCCGAGGATGTCGCGCTGCACGGCGACGGCGGTGGCCGGGCGCCTGCGCTTGCCCGCGCCCTGTATGGCAGGCGACGGGTGGCTCAGACGCTCGCAAGCTGGATGAAGATCGGCCGTCGCTCCGGCGGCGTCGAGGTTCGGCGCGCCGAGGTCAACGGTCAGCCCGGCGCGGTGATCACGGACACCGACGGCGGCCTGATCGGCGTCTGGTCACTCAGCATCGCCGAGGACCGGGTTCAGTCGATCCGCTCGGTGGTCAACCCCGACAAGCTCGCCCACCTGGGACCGGTGAGTGGCCTCACGGCGATGATCGAACGCGCACAGCAACGCAAGGCGTAGGGGCGCACCGATCGATCGCGTAAGCCTCAAACGGAGACTTCGCGCTCCCGCGTTCAAGCACGAGCGGGCGGTCTGCCGTCATGTCCGACGCGACCGCCTTTCGATGAAAGAAGCAGAAGCGACGACCCCGCCCGCGCAGACGATCGCTTCCGGCGCAAAGCAGTCGTCCTCAACCTCCTCCACAAGACGCCTGCAGCGGACGAAACGCAAGCGTCCGCCAGCGCCCGATTGAGCCTCTCGTACTTCCGCTCGTGGATGAAATGAGTAGCGCGGCCGACCCCACCCGCTACCAGCGCGGGCTCACGAGCGAGGCTCCGACTCGGCCCGAGTGACCCCGACGCAGCGGACGGCGCTCCCGATTCGGCTGAAAGCCCCTCGGCGTCGATCTACGCCGTCGTCGGCTCCATCTCGTAGGCCTCGGCGAGGTCTGAGTCCTTGCGGGCGAGCATCTCGGCGAGGTCGACCATGACCTTGGACTGCTTCCAGGTCGCGTCGTCCTGCATCTTGCCGTCGATCATGTGGACGCCGCGGCCGTCGGGGATCGCCTCGATGATCTTCTTGGCGAAGAGGACTTCCTCGGGGTTGGGCGAGAAGACCTTCTTGGCGATGTCGATCTGGCCCGGGTGCAGGGACCAGGCCCCGACGCAGCCGAGCAGGAAGGCGGCCCGGAACTGGGTCTCGCAGCCCTCGACGTCCTTGATGTCGCCGTAGGGGCCGTAGAAGGGGAGGATCCCGGCGCTCGTGCAGGCATCCACCATCCTCGCGATCGAGTAGTGCCACGGGTCCTGCTGCGCCGTTACGCGAGGAGCATCGGGGTCCGACGTCTCGGGATCCTCGATCACCCGGTAGCCGGGATGGCCGCCGCCGACGCGCGTCGTCTTCATCCTCCGCGAGGCCGCCAGGTCGGCCGGCCCGAAGCTCATGCCCTGCATGCGGGGGGAGGCGTTGGCGATCTCCTCGACGTTGACGACGCCTAGGCCGGTCTCGAGCAGCGCGTGGACGAGGATCGGCTTCTCGAGCTTCGCCTTGGCCTCGAGCTGGGCGAGGAGGCGGTCGATGTAGTGGATGTCCCACGGCCCCTCGACTTTGGGGAGCATGATCACGTCGAGGCGGTCGCCGATCTCGGTCACCAGCTCGGTGAGCTCGTCCAGGATCCACGGGGACTCGAGCTCGTTGACCCGCGTCCAGAGCTGGGTCTCGCCGAGATCCATCTCCTTGCCGACCTTGATCAGGCCCTCGCGCGCCGGGAGCTTGCTGTCTATCGGCACGGCATCCTCCAGGTTGCCCAGCAGGATGTCCACCTTCGGAGCGATGTCCGGCGCCTTGGCGACCATCTTCTCGTTGGAGAAGTCGAGGAAGTGGATCATGCGCGAGGGCAGGACGGGGATCTCGCGCATCGGCTCGGGCGCGTCGATGGCGAGGGGCTTGAAGAAGTCGCGGGGGTTTCGCACGGGAGGATCTCCTTGGTCTGCGGGCTGGCCGGATCGTATCCGGCTCAGTACGGCGCGCGGAGGCCCGGGAACATCGGGAAGTCGCGGATGTTCAGCGTCAGAAGCTCGGCGCCGAGCACCGACGCCGTCGCGGCCACGACGTAGTCGACGATGTCTATCGCCTGATTCGAGGATCGGTACCGACGCGAGTAGTCGCCTGCCGCATCTGCGATCTCGGTCGTGACGGGCGCCCACTCGAGGAGCAGAAAGAGCCGGTCGAGATCTGAGCGCTCGTGGTCGCGCACTCCCGCGAGCAGCTCCGTGCGACTGAGCGCCGAGGCGCCAAGTGGGTCGGTCCCGTCCGACATGCGCCGAACAAGGTCCACCGCCTGCGCGCGCCCGCGGAGGTAGTCGATGAGGATGTTCGTGTCAGCGAGGGTCGTCAAGCCCGAGCTTCTCGAGACGCGCGGAGAGCCCCGGACCACGAAGCTGCTTGACATAATCGACGCTGGACTCTGGGAGATCGGTGCGATCGGCCCACAGCCCCGCCGTCTCGTCGATGATCCGGAGCTTCTCCTCTCTGCTCAGCCCGCTGTAGCGGTGTGCCAGAGAGCGCCGGACGAGCTCGGCGATGGAAATGCCGGTGCGGCCTGACTCCTCCCGCAACCGGGCGTACTGCTCGTCGCGAAGCGTGATCTGCATCCGGTGCGCCATGATGTAAGCCTACATCGCACCCCACCGAGGACCACATGCCCGACTCCACGACCGAGGACCCCCACTTCACCACCGACCAGGGCGAGCGCGAGGCCACGGGCGCGCATCCCTACGGCCGCTATCTCGAGGAGTTCGAGGTCGGCGCTGTCTACAAGCACTGGCCGGCCAAGACGGTGACCGAGGCCGACAACCACGTGTTCTGCATGGTCACGATGAACCACCATCCGCTCCACGTAAACGACGTCTACGCGGGGAAATCCCAGCAGGGCCGCAACGTCGTGGTGGGGCCGCTGATCTACTCGCTCGCGCTCGGGATGAGCGTCTCCGACGTCTCGGGTAAGGCGATCGCCAACCTCGCCACCGAGCAGCTCTCCCACCCGGCGCCGGTCTTCCACGGCGACACGCTGTTCGTCGAGTCCGAGGTGCTCGAGAAGAAGGAGTCGCGCTCCAAGCCCGATCGCGGGACGGTCAAGGTCCACACCCGCGTACGAAACCAGGACGGCGTCCTGGTGGCCGAGTTCAGGCGTCTCGTGCTGGTGCCGCGAAACTCCCCGGGGGAGGCGCCGGAAGCGGCCACAGGCAACGTGGAGTAGCCCGCTCGGGGTCCGCCACCGAGACGTGAAACGGGCCGGTTTGGCTCGTTCCGGCGGGGCACCCCGCTAGGGTCTCGCTCCCCCGGAAGCGGAACCCCAGGAGCCAGTTGATCCCGTGAGCGCCCTCGAAACGTCCTCCGTCCCCACGAAGAACCGAAAGCTGGCCAATTGGGTCGGGGAGGTGGCGGCGCTGACCCAGCCAGACGCCGTCCACTGGTGCGACGGCTCCGCCGAGGAGTACGACCGGCTCGCCCAGGGACTTGTAGACGCCGGAACCTTCGAGCGCCTCTCAGACGCCAAGCGGCCCAACTCCTACCTGGCTCGCTCGGCCCCCGGGGACGTCGCCCGCGTCGAGGATCGGACCTTCATCTGCTCCCAGCGCGAGGAGGACGCGGGGCCGACCAACAACTGGCGCGACCCGGCCGAGATGCGCCTGACCATGGAGGAGCTCTTCCGCGGCTGCATGCAGGGCCGCACGATGTACGTCGTTCCCTTCTCCATGGGGCCGCTGGGCTCGGACAAGTCGCACGTCGGCGTCCAGCTCACCGACTCGGCCTACGTGGCGGTGTCGATGCGGATCATGACGCGGATGGGCCGGGCCGCGCTCGATGTCCTCGATGACGAAGGCGGGGAGTTCGTCCCCTGCGTGCACTCCGTCGGCGCCCCGCTCTACCAGGGCGAAGCGGACGTTCCCTGGCCCTCCAACGAGGTCGACAAGTACATCGTCCACTACCCCGAGACGTGCGAGATCTGGTCCTTCGGCTCGGGCTACGGCGGCAACGCGCTGCTGGGCAAGAAGTGCTTCGCGCTGCGCATCGCCTCGGTCATGGCGCGTGACGAGGGCTGGATGGCCGAGCACATGCTCATCCTCAAGCTCACCTCCCCGGAGGGAACGGTCAAGTACCTCACCGGGGCCTTTCCGAGCGCCTGCGGCAAGACCAACCTGGCCATGCTCATCCCGACCCTGCCGGGCTGGAAGGTCGAGACCGTCGGCGACGACATCGCGTGGATGAAGTTCGGCGACGACGGCCGGCTCTACGCGATCAACCCGGAGGCGGGCTTCTTCGGCGTGGCGCCGGGGACGGGGGAGGCCACCAACCCCAACGCGATGGCCACGATCATGCAGTGCACGATCTTCACCAACTGCGCGAGGACCGACGACGGCGACGTCTGGTGGGAGGGGATGACCAAGGAGGCGCCCGCCCATGCGATCGACTGGCGGGGCAACGACTGGACGCCCGACTCGGAGACCACGGCGGCTCATCCGAACGCCCGCTTCACCGCCCCGGCCTCCCAGGACCCGGCCATCGCGCCCGAGTGGGAGGACCCGACCGGGGTCCCGATTGACGCGATGCTCTTCGGTGGGCGCCGGGCGACGGTCGTCCCGCTCGTCACCGAGGCGCGCGACTGGGAGCACGGCACCTTCCTGGGGGCAACGATGGCCTCGGAGACCACGGCGGCGGCCTCGGGGCACGTCGGCAAGCTTCGCTTCGACCCGATGGCCATGCTCCCGTTCTGCGGCTACAACATGGCCGACTACCTCGCCCACTGGCTGAGGATCGGCCGCGAGGCGCCTGCCGGAAAGCTGCCCCGGATCTTCTACGTCAACTGGTTTCGCAAGGACGAGGAGGGGAGGTTCCTGTGGCCGGGGTTCGGAGAGAACAGCCGGGTGCTGGCCTGGATCTTCCGTCGCTGCGATGGCGAGGCCGAGGCGGTCTCCTCGCCCCTGGGACTCGTGCCCGCCCCCGGCGCGATCGACACCGACGGCCTCACCATCTCGGCGCAGGCGATGGACCAACTCGTGACGGTCGACCCAGCGGAGCTGGCGGCCCAGCTTCCGCAGGTCTCCGAGCACCTCGAAGTCTTCGGGGACCGCCTGCCAGGCGAGATCCGGGCACAGTTCGAAGACCTCGAACGACGCCTGGGAGAGGAGGGATAAGGCATGTGGATCCTCCTGAGACGAGCACTCCAGATGTTCCGCCGGCGACGGGCGACGCGCGGGCGCTGACGCCGGGCGGATTCCCCACTCACTCGCCGGCCTCGGCGGCGTAGCTCACGATCGAGGCGTCGATCAGCCACTCCACCGGCGCGCGATCGTCGCTGAAGACGCGTCCGCCGCGCAGCGCCGGACGCGTCAGTGCCGAGGCCCTGCGCGCCAGCGCGGCGAGCTCTGGATCCTGTCGAGCGGCGCGCTGGATGCCCGCCGGCGACAGCGGCGCGTCGGAGGCGACCAGCAGCGTGCTGGCCTCCTTGATCGCGAAGCGCATGACGGTGGAGAACGACGCGCGCATCGTCGCGCTCAATGTGCGCTCGAGGTCGTCGTTGCCCGGCGGATGGCCGACGTTGACGATCACCGTCCCACCGGGGGCGAGGCGATCGCGAGCGAGCGAGAAGAACTCGCGGGTGACGAGGTAGAACGGGATGTAGGGCTGGCGGTAGGCATCGACGGCGATGACGTCGTAGCGGCGATCCGTCGCGGCCAGGAAGGGTCGGGCGTCCTCGGCGAACGTTCGCAGCCGAGGGTTGTCCATCCCGAAGTAGCGCCGCCCGATCTCCGTGAGGTCGGAGTCGATCTCGACGCCGTCGATTCGCGTCGCCGGGAAGAAGCGCTCGTAGGCGCGCGACACCGTTCCCGCGGCGTTCCCGAGCATGGCCAACGAGCGCGGCGGGGTGGCACGTGCGGCGAAGGGAAGGACCAGGTAGCCGTCCCACACACCGTCCGTGAGGACGCTCCTCGGCCGCCACAGGGAGTGGACCGCCCGGCCCTCGTTGAGGATCAGCCGGCGCTCGCCGTCCTCGCGCTCCTCCACCCTGGCGTACTGGTAGGGCGTCTCGCGCTCGGCCAGGACCCGCTCGCCGGAGCCGGCGTCCCGGGTGGTCCCGGGCGGGATGGCCAGCAGCGCGAGGACGGCAGCGGGCGCGAGCAGCGCGGCCTTCGAGACTCCGGTCACCGCCGCGGCGAGGGCCAGGAGGGCGGCGGCGAGGATGAAGGTGCGCTGGGTCCCGAGCTCGGGCACGAGCACGAGGGCCGCGAGAAAGGTCCCGACCAGGCTTCCCAGCGTCGAGAGCGCGTAGACGCGGCCCGCGGTCCGACCGGCCTCCGCGACCGAGGGCATGAGGAGGCGGACCGACCAGGGCCCGACGGCGCCCAGCAGCACCAGCGGGACGGCGACCAGGACGAGCACGCCGACCAGCGAGGCGACAAAGGCGCCCGCATCGATCTCGTCGAACGCCTTCACCGCGAGGTCGAAGAAGGGGTCGGCGAGCAACGGAAGCAGCGCGAGGAGGCCGGCCGCCCCGAGCGTCATCGTCCGCAGGTCGCGCTCGCTCGGACGGCGGTCAGCCCACCGGCCGCCGAGCCAGTAGCCGACCGAGAGCGCCAGCAACACGACCGCGATCGTGTTGGCCCAGATGAAGGTCGAGGCGCCGAAGTAGGGGGCGAGCAGGCGGGCCGCGGCGATCTCGGCGATCAGCGTGACCGCGCCGACGACGAAGACCAGCGCGCGCAGGCCCACCCGGCTGCTCAGTGGGCGTCGTCGGCCGTCGGGCCGGACTCCTTGGCCAGCGAGTTGACGTTCAGCGCGCCGCGGGCTGCGGCGTCGAGGACCTCGGTGGCCTCCTCCTTCGAGCGCGCGTAGAGCTCGACGAGGAGATGGACGACGATTTCGTCCTCCTCGTGCTTGTGGAAGCGGACGTGGGTGAAGAACTCGCGCGTGCCGTAGTCTCCGAAGGCCGCGTAGGAGAGCGCGTCGCCGGCCTCGGGTCCCGAGCAGCTCTCGACGTCCTCAGCATCGACGGTGACCGTGCAGGAGGCGACCCAGGGCATGCCGGCGATCATCCGCTCCCAGCGGTCCTCGATCGGCTCGACCCGGCCGTTGTGGAAGCCGAGGTGGGGCTGGTCGTGCATGCACTCCAGGCACTGCACGACGGCCTCCTGCATCTCGTCGACGACCTCGGCGCGCTCGCCCGTGTCGGGATCGAGCTTGTGGATGCCCTCGTAGTGGACCTGCACCTCGAGGTTCGTCGACCAGCAGCGATAGCAGCGCAGCCAGCTGCGGGCGGTGCTCTGCTCGGTCGACCCCTCCATCTGCAGCCATTCTATGCTGCCGGTCCATGGGGGAGACCGTCCTCCCTCGCCTAGGGGTCGTGCTCGCCGGCGGGGCGGCGACCCGCATGGGCGGCGCCAAGATGACCGCGACGCTCGCCGGGCGGCCCCTGGTCGCCTGGCCGCTCGCGGCGATGAGCGAGGTCTTGGAGGATGTGGTCGTCGTGGCCAAGGGGGACACGCCGCTGCCGCGCCTCGCCGCTCCCCTGTGGATCGAGCCCGACGAGCCTCGTCATCCGCTCGCCGGTGTGGTCCACGCGCTGCGGTGGGCGGAGGGACGCGGCGTGGTCGTCTGCGCGGGCGACCTTCCCCTGGTCACGCCCGCCGACCTGCGCGCCCTGATCGAGGCCGGCGGGCCGGCGGCGGTCGCCCGCGGAGGCGATCGGGTCCAGCCACTGCTCGCCCGCTACGAGGCCACTGCGCTGGCGCCGCTCGCGGCCGCGCTTCCCGACGCGCCCGCGACTGCCGCCGCCCGCGCCTTGGATCCGACCGAAGTCGACATGCCGGCCGCTTCGTTGCTCAACGTCAACACGGAAGAGGACCTCGCGGCGGCGGAGCGAGCGCTGGCTACTTGGCGCCGAACTTGACGTTGAAGCGGCTCGGTGGCGCGGGCTGACCGAGGGCGTTGGTGGCGGTCAGAACCACGGTCGCATTGCGCACCTTGCGCACGAGCTTGCGCGGCAGCGTGAGCGTGACTGTCGCGATCTGCCCGCCGGCCAGCGTCACCGACTTGCTCGCGACTGCGCGCTTGCGGCCCTTGAGATAGAGCGCCGCCGTTGCACGGCACGGCTGACCGCAGTTGATCTTCCCCGTGATCGTGCGACCGCGTGCCCGCGCCGGCCACGTTCCCAGCGGCGGTCGCGTAGGTCCCTTGCCACTAGTGCCGACCGAGACGGGGGGCGTCGGGCCGGGCGGCGAAGCGCCTCCCGGCGTGCCACCGTTCGTCGATCCGCCTCCCGGCGTGCCGCCGGTCGTCGATCCGCCTCCCGGCGTGCCGCCGGTCGTGGAGTCGCCTCCCGGCTGGGGCCCTGCCGTCGTGAAGCTCCAGGTCCGCGAGACGGCGGCCCCTCCGACCGTGAAGCTCGCGCTCGCGGTGTACCGCGCGCCCGCCTGGAGCGGTGAGACCGGGATGAGCATCGCGCCGGCCGGGAGGTAAGGGCCGACCTCGGGGTGGTCGGAGGCGACGGTCCTGATCTCGACCGGGCCCTGCGGGCCGGTCAGTGACGCCGCTGTGAGCTGCGTGGCGTTGCGCACGGAGAAGAAGGAGCCCGGCCCGTCGACGAGCGCGTAGAGGTAGGGACCGGTCTCGGTCGGCTGGGGGAGGCCCACCTTGTCGCCCGGGGTGAACGGCCCCTCGGAGGCCCGTTCGCTCGGCCGCCACCTCGTCGCCCCGTCGCCCGGATAGCTGTAGACGACGGGCGACGCCGACCCGGTCGCCGCGTAGCCGGGCCAGGTCGTGGCGCACACGTAGCTTGCGCGGTCGTCGACGCCGAGCTGGGTCAGCCGGGGAGCGAGCAGTTGCATGAGGTGGATCGGCGCGGTCTCCCACGGGTTCCCCGTGCGCCACGTGTCGCCCTGGGAGAGCACCGAGTTCTGGCCGGCCCACGCGCCCTCGACGGTGTAACCCGGGTTGGCCGGGTTCTCCTGGTGGGTGAGGCCCCCGCCGTTCGCGCGCTGGTAATCGTTGTGCTTCGCACACGCCGAGGACCAGTCGGCGCGCTCGCTCAGTCCGGCCGGGATCCCGTTTGCCGCGCGCTGCGCGTTGAGCAGCCCGACCGCCTCGCCCGCGGGCACGTCCGCCGCCGCCGGGGCGGCGAGGAGCAGGAGCGCGACGAAGGGAAGGATTCGATGGACTGTCCGTCTCACGCGGTCGACTCTAGCGTCGCGGAGCGCCTCCGGCTACCCCCCGATACGCGACATCGACCGCGGCGGCTGGACGAAGCCCGAGTCGTTTACGTGGTGCTTGAGCTCCTTGCGCCACACCGCTTCCCTGATGACCTGCTCGAGGTCGTCGTCGGTCGCCCCCGCGCGCAGCGGCTCGCGCAGGTTGGTCTCGTGCAGGGAGAACAGGCACGTGCGCAGGCGGCCGTCGGCGGTGAGCCGGATGCGGTTGCAGTCGCCGCAGAACGGCTCGGAGACCGGATTGACGAAGCCGATGCGCCCCCTCCCGTCGGCGAACCGGTAGGTCCGGGCCGTCGCGCTGCGCTCCCGGGGCTCTGGCTCGAGGGGCCATTGCGCGGCGATCGCGGCGCGGATCTCCTCGCCGGTGAGGACCTGATCGTGCGACCACGCCTGGTCGGCGTCCAGGGGCATCCACTCGATGAAGCGCACCTCGAAGGGGTGCTCGCGGGCGAAGCGCGCGAAGGGGAGGGCCTCGTCCTCGGTGAAGCCCCGGATCGCGACGGCGTTGACCTTGATCGATCGCTCGCCGGGCACGCCGGCGAGCGCGTCGAGGCCGGCGAGGACGCGCGGGAGCGCGTCGCGGCGGGTCATCTCGAAGAACCGGTCGCGCTGGAGGGAGTCGATGGAGACGTTGAAGCGCTGGACTCCCGCGGCCACGAGCGCCTCGGCGTCGCGCTCGAGCAGGAACCCGTTGGTCGTAAGCGCCAGGTCCTCGATCCCCTCGACCCGCGCGATCATCGCCGCAAGCCGCGGAAACTCGCGGCGCACGAGCGGCTCGCCGCCGGTCAGCCGGACGTCGCCCACCCCCATCTCGGCCAGGAGCGAGACGAGCCGGACGATCTCCTCGAAGCTCAGCACCTCGCTTCGCTCGAGCCAGGGCAGGCCCTCGGCCGGCATGCAGTACTGGCAGCGGAAGTTGCAGCGATCGGTGACCGAGACGCGAACGTCGCCGATTTCCCGCCCGTGACCGTCGACCAGGGGTTCGCGCACCATGGGAGGAGGCTAGCGTCAGCGTGGGCGCGATCGCGTACGCTGCGCCACCATGCTGCGAGGGATCGCGGGGAAGATCGCGCTGGCGGCGGCTTGCGCCGCGACGCTTCCGGCCTGCTCGAAGAAGGAGGACGCGCCCAAGCCCGACGAGGGGCAGCAGGTGCAAGCGACGCTCGCGCGCTTTGCCGCCGCGAGCGCGAAGCGCGACTACACGGCGGTCTGCAGGGACCTGCTCGCCGATGCGCTGACCACGAAGATCCGCTCGGTGGGCGTCCCGTGCGAGTCGGTGATCCGTACCGGGCTCTCCGAGGTCGAGCAGCCGACGCTCACCGTCACGAGCGTCCAGGTCCAGGGGTCGACCGCGACGGCGACGGTCCGCAGCACCGCGAAGGGCCAGAAGCCCTCGACGGACCTCGTGCGGCTCGTCAAGGAGCGCGGTGGGTGGCGGCTCAGCTCACTCGCCGAGCCGCGACGGGCGCCGGCACGCCCCCGGAAGCGGGCCACCGCGAAGCAGCCGGCGGCCAAGCGGCCCGGGGCGAAGCGGCCTGCGGCGAAGCGGCCCTCCGCGAAGCGCCCCGCGGCCAAGCGGCCTGCGGCGAAGCGGCCCTCTGCGAAGCGCCCCGCGGCCAAGCGGCCCACCGTCAAGCGGCCTAACGGGAAGGCGCCAGAACGCCGCTGAGACGAATCGGTATTTTGGGCTCACGAATCGATGTCCTCGCAAGCGCCGCCCCTTACCCTTGACGTATGGCTTTGGGGTCTGTCGACGGGTCCGCGCCGCGCTCGACCACCAGCGCCTGTACTCCAGGGAGTTCCTCCTGCGCCGGCCGCTGCTCGACGCGCTCGAGCACGAGGGGCCGGTCGTGCTGCTCGTCGACGAGATCGACCGCGCCGACGACGAGTTCGTCGCCGGAGGCGTGCGGGCCGGCGTCGGCGAGCTCCTCGCTGCCCACCGTGCGCTCGCGGCGGTCGATACGACCTCGCGCGAAGACGCCTACCTGGCCTTGCGCACGACGCTGTGCTCGCGGCGGGAG
>JAABUS010004592.1_pt1 | contig 19579 bp, 15 predicted proteins | sample 5560161 | NCBI WGS metagenome assembly JAABUS01 (sample SAMN10711885, study PRJNA513376) | rock metagenome | isolation source: Antarctica rocks | place: Antarctica: Victoria Land, Trio Nunatak nord | collected 2016-01-04 | reverse complement strand
GATCGCCGGGTTCTTGTCCGGTATCGGCCTGACCATCCTCTGCACGCAGGCGCCGGTGATCCTCGGCTATGAGGTCCTGCACAGCAACGAAGAGGGGGGGGCCGTGGCGTTGCTCTGGAAGACGTTGCGGCAGATCGGTCAGACCAGTCCCCAATCGCTGGCCGTCGGGCTGACGGCGATGGTCCTCATGATCGTCCTGCCCCGGATCTCGCGGAAGCTCCCCACGCCGCTCCTGGCCGTGGGGATCGCCAGCCTGCTCCCCTGGGTCATGGGCTGGACGCGGGTGAAGATGCTGGGGGCCATCCCGTCCGCCTTCCCCGCCCCGACCCTGCCGATTGTCCCATGGGGCGAGTGGAACGAACTCGTCCTGGCCGCCCTGACGATCGCCCTGCTGGCCTCGATCGAGTCGCTGCTGTCGGCCTCGGTGGTCGACTCGATGTCCAAGGCGTCGCGGGTCGACAACGACCAGGAGCTGTTCGGCCAGGGGGTGGCCAACATGGCGTCGGCCCTCTTCGGGGGCATCACGGTGACGGGGGTGATCGCCCGCTCGGCGACCGGCATCCAGGCCGGCGCGAGGACCCGGCTCTCGGCCGTGTTGCACGCCGCGCTGATCCTGGCGGTGATCCTCTGGCTCTCGCCGCTGGGGACGCTCATCCCCAAGGCGGCGCTGGCCGGCGTCCTCGCTGCGGTGGCGCTGCGGATGGTCGAGATCCACGTCCTGGGGAAGCTCTGGCGCGGCAGCCGGGCCGAGGCGATCGTCTTCGTGATCACCGCCGGGGCGATCGTCGTGACCGACCTGATCGACGGCGTGCAGGTGGGGATGCTCGCCACCGTGTTCTACTTCGTCTACGAGATGTCCAGCCTGAGTGTCCGGCCCATGGCCCTCGCTTCGGAGCTTGGACACGGCGGTGGCCACGTCGGCGTTGACGGTGACGGTGAGCGGTGCCAGCTCGTGATGGTGATGGAGGTGGAGGGGCCGCTGTTCTTCGCCTCGAGTTATCACTTGCGCCAGGTCTTGAACCGGCTGGAGGGCTACCGATGCGTGGTCCTCGACATGGCGGGCATGCCCTTCCTGGACGTCACCGGGACCGAGGTCCTGGAGGAGGGGATCCTCTTGCTCAAGAAGAAAGGGAGCGACGTCCTGCTGGCTCGCCCCACCCAGTCGGTCCGCGAGCGGCTGAGGAACCTGGCCCGGTCGCAGTACCACGCCCTGATGGAGTGCCCGGTCTATGACGACCTGCGCGACGCGATGCTCCACGCCGCGGAGCTGGTCGAGCCGAACCACCTGTGCGGCCAGTGCCGGGCCGAGGGGCAGTGCAAGGCCCTCGACCGGGCCCTGAAAGCGGCCGAGGCGACGGGGCGGACGGTCGAGCCGCGCGTCCGGGCGATCGTCGGGGCGGATAAGGTGCACGGCCTGCACGTCGAGGACGCTCGGCGCCCGCAAGCATGAGGACGCTCCCGGACATCCGCGCCACTGACCCGGCGTGACCGGCACCGGGGACGTCTGCTTGCAACGGATGCCCGGTTGGCGTACGGTCTTTGGAGGCGCCGGATTTGGCGGTATCCCGCCCCCTGGGGCGTCGCCTTGTCCCCATCTCTTCAAGGGGAAGTGAGGGGCCATCGATGTCGAACGTGCAGCGCATCGGCGACCTGGAGATCGAGCAAGACCACGATTTCCAGCGACTCTCCTGGCGCCTCCAGCGGGTCGGGTGGATTGTCCTGGTCGTCGTGATCTTGGCCGCTCTCCTGGGGCTCTTCGGATCGGGGCCGCTCGCCCGTGCAACCGCCGGAGCCCCAGGCGCACCGCTACGGCTGGAGTACGACCGGTTCGGCCGGCTGGAGGCCCCGACGACGCTGACGGCCCTCGTGCAGCCCTCGGCGAGGCGACCGGGCGAGGCGATCCTCCACCTGGACCGGGGGTTCACAGACCATTTCCAGATCGAGACCGTGCAGCCGACGCCCGATCGGACCGAGGCCGGTCCCGACCATTCGGTCTATGCGTTCCGGGTGACCGGGCAGGGCAAGCCAGTCCAGGTGACGTTCCGCTTGAGGCCCGAACAGATCGGCGCGCGGACCGGACGTGTGCGCGAGGATGGCGGTTCATGGCTGACCTGCACCCAATTCGTCTTCCCGTAACCACGTCGCGATCGACCTCGACTCGGGAGCAGAAAGGAACACCGTGGGTTCTGTATTGCGCGCCGCCGCCGTGTATGGCTTTCTCCTGGTGCTCGTCCGGTTATCGGGCCGCCGCACACTCGCGTCGATGACGACCTTCGACTTCATCCTGGTGCTGATCATCAGCGAGGCGACTCAGAATGCGATGCTCGGCGACGATATGTCGATGACCAATGGGTTCCTGGTGATCACCACGCTCGTCGCGCTCGACATCGGGCTGTCGTTGTGGAAGCAGCGATCGCCCTGGCTGGAGAAATGGGTCGAGGGCATGCCGACCGTCCTCGTCGAGGACGGCCGGCCTCTGAAGGACCGCATGGACAAGGCTCGCGTCGACGCGAGCGACATCATGCAGGCGGCGCGAGAATTACAAGGGGTCGAACGGATGGATCAGATCAAGTTCGCCGTCCTCGAGCGAAGCGGCATCATCACGATCATCCCCAAGCCCGATACCGCGCCCTGACGACCGGACCTGGCCCGGCCCGCTTCAGGCAGGCCGACCCGCAACGCCCGGATGACTGCTCGGCGAGCACGAGGAGACGAAGTCGCCCACGAGTTGCGAGAAGCGATCATTGTGCTCGAGGAGCCCCATATGCTTGGCGGGCGAGAGCGCCTCCAGCCGCGACTTCGGGATGTCCTTGTCCATCCAGTCGCTGGCCTCGGGCGTGGTCGTCCCATCGATGTCGCCCGGGACGATCAGGACCGGGACGTCGATCGACTTGAGGGTCGCGGAGGCGTCGTAGGCGAGCATGCCGAACATCCCGCGCGCCAGGACGGCGGGAGAGGCATGCGGCATGAAGCGCGTCGCGAAGTCGAGCTGGCCGCGGGTCTCGGTCCCGGCGAACGACTCCTTCGCCGTCGAGCGGTGCGCCGAGCCGTTGAGGTACGACATCCAGTTCATCGCCCAGACCAGGGGGGAGAGCCAGATGGTCAGGTGGAGCAGCGGCTCGATCAACGGCTTCTGCAAGGCCGTGTACAGCCCCGCGTTCTTCGTCGTCCGCACCGGATTGGTCGGCGTGGTGTGCACCAGGACCAGCCCCGACACCTTTCGGCCGATCGACTCGGGAAAGAGCCGGCAATAGGTCAGGCTGATCATCCCGCCGATGCTGTGCCCCAGCAGGACCACGGGCGCATTGCCGGTCAGGGCGACCACCGCGTCGAGGTCGCGGGCCATCTTGTCGAGGCTGTAGTCGTTATTGTCCGGACGCTTCGAGAGGCCGAGCCCGGGCAGGTCCCAGGCGATCAGGCGGAAGCGATTGCCCAGTTGTTTCTTGAGATAGTACCACTCGGTGGCGTTGGCCCCCCAGCCGTGGGTCAGGACGATCGTCGGCCCGTCTCCGGGGCCATACAGCTCGACGTGCAGCTCCGAGCCGTCGGGCCTCTTCAGGCGCTCGACCCTCCCCCCTCGCTCCGATTTGGGCTCGTCGGTCCCGAGCCTCCTCAGGAGCGGGTAGCCGAAAGAGCCCCCTCCCAGCGAGAGTCCGAGGAGGGCAAGGCCCCCCGCCAGCATCGCGGTCGTCCTGTCCAGGCCCGGACGCCAGTCGCTCACGGGGACCGAGCGAGTGCGCGCGAACTGGGGAGCACGTCCGGTCCCGGCATCGGGCCGCATGTCGGAATTGGCATCGGTCACGGGGATCGGCTCGCGGACCGTGGTGGCGCGTTCGTACCACTCGCGAAGGAGGTAGATGCTGAGGCCGAGCACGGCGATGGCGAGCAGGCCGCGGAACCACATCCCGAGGATGCTAAAGGGCATGAATGGCATGAGGGAGAGCCTCTCCGGTTTCGTGATGTGTCGTGGTGGTGGGCCAACTCTTGTCGGCGTCGGGCCCCTCGACGGTCGGGCGGGCTCGCTGCTGGAAACGGTCGAAGAGGATGCCCGTCGCCGAGCCCCAGACGAGATGGGCGGCGATCATGAGGGCATTGCGCCTCTCCGGGTGCTCCGTGGCCGGGCTCAACACGCCCAGGGCGGGCAGCAGCCCGAGATAGCTGACCGACCAGACGCCCAGGCCGAACGCCGCCCCTTTCAGGGCAGGCGGGGCGGGCACCGCGCCAGAGAGCGACCCATAGACGGCCCCCGCACCGGCCCCGTAGGCGAAATGATTCACCAACGTCAGCGCGAGGTGCTGCGGCTCATCCAGGCTCCCGCGAAGGTCCGCGACCCGCTCCACTTCCTCGGTGATCTGGCGGGGGGGCAACGGATACCGCTCCCACCAGGGGAGCAGGGCGTGCATCCCCTCCATCGCCAGCGTCATCGGGAGGGTGGCCAGTAACCCAGCGACGCCTCCCCTGACCAGATCGGAACCTGTCATGTCTCACCTCGTGTCGCCGAGACACCTTCCGGCGGTGGCGAGGCCCTCCCGTCGGGGCGGCATCGACCGCTCGAAAGGCTACGGGTCGAAATCAGATAGGCAGCCGGGAGTTGCGGAGAGCAGTTCTCATGCCAGCTTGACAATGCGGTGCGACCTCCGGATCAATCGCGCCGGTCGCCCTTGACCTCGCGGAGCACCAGTCGGCCGTCGAACGCACGCTCGGCCAGGGCACGCGCGATGAGCGTCCGGTGGCAGCGATCGGCGTCGGCGCAGGCGCAGAGCAGGGCCACCTCAGCTCCCGGACGCCGGACGGCGTCGGCCAATCTCGCCAGGCCGCGATGCACCGGCCAGCCGCCTTCGGGATCGTCCAGATGCCCGCGAAGGACCGCCATCTGCCGATCACGCCGCTGGGGATTGCCCAGCTCCACGGACCAGTCGTAGGCGATCCCCGCCCCGCGGAGGAGCCCGACGATCCCCGCGTCCCCCGGCTGCAAGGTCCAGGGCTTGGGGCCGTACCGCCGCCCCTCCTCGGCGTCCGAGCCGCACGGGTTGAGCCGGACGTCGATCACCCGGGTCACGCCGCGACCGACCAGGGCCCCCACCAGCCGACCCGCGCGGACCTGCGCCGGCCATGCGTTGTAGCCCACCGTCCAGAGCGTTCGCGCCCCCTCCTCTCGGCCGTCCATGCGGGCAGTCTAACACGAAGCTCGACCCATGCGAGAGGCGTCCCGGCCGGGATGGCCCGCCCCGAACGCGTCCCCGATTCCACGACCCGGCGCATCGCTCGGAGCGGGAGATGGGCCATTGTGGCGGCACTCGGGCCGGGTTACCGTTGGGTGTGACTCGCGAGTTCCCCCCGCGAGCGGCGCCCTCTCCATGTCATCCATGAGACAGGAACATGAACAAGCTTATCCTGCACGCGCGACGAATCCTGGCGATCGCGGCCGTCATCGTGGCGACCGTGGGCCCGCCGGGCGGCCCGACGGCGACCGGGGCCGAGGAGCAGCGGCGGCTCTACGTGGCGGCGCCCGGAGTCCGCGATTACCTCGAATACGGCGGCCACGGCCTGCTCGTCTTCGACATCGACGACGGGCATCGGTTCGTCAAGCGGATCCCGACCGCCGGGCTCGATGACGGCGGCAAGCCGCTCAACGTCAAGGGCGTCTGCGCCAGCGCGGGCACGAAGCGGATTCATATCAGCACCACGAAGACGCTCACCTGCCTCGACCTCGTGACGGAGAAGGTCCTCTGGGAGCGGGCCTATCCGGGCGGGTGCGACCGGATGGCGATCTCGCCCGACGGGAAGGTGATCTACCTCCCCTCGCTGGAGGGCGACCACTGGCACGTCGTCGACGCCCTGACCGGCGACGTGATCGCGAAGATCGTTCCCCACTCGGGGGCGCACAACACGACCTACGGGCTCGACGGCAAGCACGCCTACCTTGCCGGGCTGAAGTCGCCCCTGCTGACGGTCGCGGACGCGACGAGCCACACAACGGCGCGGACCGTCGGGCCCTTCGGCGCCCCCGTCCGGCCCTTCACCGTGAACGGCTCGCAGACCCTCTGCTTCGTGAACGTCAACGGCCTGCTCGGCTTCGAGGTGGGCGACCTGACCACGGGCAAGGCACTCCATCGAGTCGAGGTGCAGGGATTCAAGCAGGGCCCGATCAAGCGGCACGGTTGCCCGAGCCACGGCATCGGCCTGACCCCGGACGAGACGCAACTCTGGGTGGCCGACGCGGCGAACATGCACATGCACGTCTTCGACGCGACCGCAATGCCCCCCCGGCAGGTCGAGAGTATCCGCCTCCGCGACGAGCCGGGCTGGGTCACGTTCAGCCTCGACGGCCACTTCGCCTACCCCTCCACCGGCGAGGTGATCGACACCGCCACCCGGCGCGTCGTCGCCACGCTCTCGGACGAGCAGGGCCGGGCGGTCCAGAGCGAGAAGATGCTCGAGATCGACTTCGAGGGCGACCGGCCGATCCGCGCGGGCGACCAGTTCGGCCTGGGGAGGGTGACGCCCCCTCGAGGCACCGGGCGCGCCGATCGCCGGTAGAGCTCGGCATAATTCCCGAACGGGTCCCCCGGGTCGCCGTAGCTCTCGACCCAGACGAGGTCGTCCATCGACGGCCGGACCTGCCTCAGGCCGACCGGGCCGAAGATGGCGAAGGCGAAGGGCTCGGTACGGACGTCGAAGTAGAAGGGGTCGACGATCGCCTCGACCACCGGCCGTCCCTGCAGGTAGGCCTCCAGCACGAACGCCCCATCCACGGCGATCAGGGCCTCGGGGGGGATGTCGGCCAGGATTTCCCGGGTAAAGGAGCGGACGTCGTAAACGGGGTCGTCCCGGTGCCGAAGGTGCGAGGCCGCGACACGCAGTCCTGCCCCCGGCGCGAGCGCCAAGGCCAGGAGCATGCCCACGCACGTCGTCGCCACCAGCGGCCGATCCCCTCTCCCCCCGGGAGAGGGTGCCCGGAGGCCGGGTGAGGGGCTCCGGCCGCGAGTACGTAACCGCCCAATCCACCCCCCCAACCGGCCCGCCACCTCGCCGGCCAGCATCCCGACACCCACGCTGGCCAGCGCGGCCGGATAGGCGTAGTAGTTGCGGATGTGGTGCTTTCCCATGAAGAGCAGCAGCAGGAGCACGGCCGCGGCCAGGTGGAGCAGGTACTCCCTCCCCGGCCCCGGTCGGCGCGCGCGGGCGAGGGCCCAGGCCGCGCCCAGGGCGTACAGCCCCGTCTGGATCGGCCCGGCGTGGTCCCAGAACTGCCGACCTTGGAAGACGAGCACCGAGGGGACGTCGCGCAGCGTCGCAAGCATGCCCGGCCCGGCGCGGCCCAGCACGTTCCCCCCGAACTGGATGCGGAACCAGTCCGGGTGCCGGGCGATCAGGGGGAGCCAGAGGGCGGCGGTCGCCAGCACCACGGCGGCAAACCCCGCCCCCCTGACGACCCTTCGCCCCAGGGGACCGGGACCGGCCAGCAGCGTCAGCCCGGCCTGGGACGCCGGCACGACCCCCAGCGGGTGGCAGAGCAGCGACAAACCGGCCGCGACCCCGCCGGCCGACGTCGTCCGCCAGCCCGGTGCCCGACGATGCCAGACTGCGCACGCGACCGACCCCAGGCCGAAGGCGACGGCGGCCATGTCGGGCCGTGCCGTGATCGCCGGGAACCAGAAGGCCCGGCTGTAGAGGAAGAATCCCGCCGCGAAGGCCGCCCCACGACGGTCGTCGAACCACGCCCGGGCCAGGCCATAGACCAGGGCGACGGCCACCATCCCCATCATTGCCGAGGCCAGCCGGGCCGGTCCCAGGCCCGCGCCCAGCACGAGGTGCACCGCGGCCTCGATGTAGAAGCCCAGGGGTGGCAGGGTATAGAGCAGCTCATCGGCCCTGTAATAGATCGTCCTCACGTCCCGGGACGGGATGTAGGGAATCTGAGGGACCCCCGAGCGGAGGATTGCGATCCCCGGCACCCCGTAGAAGTCCTCGTCCTGTCCCGCTCGGAGGCGAGACATCAGAGGGACCTGCCACGCGAGGAAGGCGGCCATCAGGGCGGCCAGCACGACCGGGGCGGCCTGGACGCGACGGGGCATCGGGATGTCTCTCCATCGGGGCAGGGTGGGTCCACGTCCGTGATGGGCATCGGCCTCGGTCGCGTCTTTCCGTGCCTCCGAGCAAGGCCTCTTCGCGACGGACCAGTGAAGCGGAAGTGCGCCTCGGACGCAACGCTACGGTCACGGCATCCCACCCGGGATTGATCTCACGCGGCCCCAAAAGGGGGGCCGGGCAATCTCCCTGCTCTCCTCCTGACCTCCGACCTTAGGGCGGACATCCGACGGGAAGCCTCGCAGTAGCCCTCATGATGGCTTGCAATAATAATTGCCTGCCGTTGGGATCTTGTACCCCGCCCCTCTCTTTGGCATGCTGGCTTTCAACAGTGGCGTGATTCCGGTCGGGAGGGGGCTGGCAGGATGTCAGCGGCCCGCACGCCCGCCGAACGCGATCGAGGACGACTCGCGTACTCCCCCGACCTTTTTTCATTTTCCGCCCGCAAAAAGCCCGAAGGCGACCCGGCAAATCTCCCTTGTCGCCGTCGGACTCGGGATTGGACAAACGCCCCGTCCAATCCTGCCGGCGCGGATCGGCCACGATCGCCCATCAGGCTGATCCACGATCGGGGGACCGGCTCCGCCTCGTGCCCGATGGTCCCCGGTCGGTCGCCGAACTTTCAGATATCTCCACCGTTCCTTGACGCTTCCAGGCACGGTCTGACTCCGTCCGCCGGAGACATGAAGTCCCTATTCAAATGGTCCGGTCAATCCCCTCCCGAGACAATCTCGTCGAGTGCGTCGGCGGTGAATCGAAAAAACCGCCGGTTCTTCGCAAGAGACTGTTTGACGCCCCGCCAGAATGACTATTATAATCGGGTGAACTGAGATTCAATCTCAATACGCCGGGCGGTCGGACCGCGACGGCGACCTTTGCCCGATCCTCGTGACATGGCGGCGGCTCCCATGAGTCGAGGGCTGACGACCGTAGCGATGATGGTGCTGGGAATCTCGGCCGCGAGGGGGGCGGAGGTCTCGGGGCGGGTCGCGCTGCCCGAGCTCTGCTCGCCCGAGATCAGCCCCGCGGTCGTCTCCCTGGAACGCGCCGATGGGGCGGGCTCGAACGAGCCGGTCGGGGGAGCGGGAGGAGTGGCCGAGGTGGCGCTGATCCGCCAGCGTGGGCTGCAATTCGTCCCGAGGGTCCAGGTGATGACCCTGGGGCGGACCTTGCGATTCACGAATGAGGATGCCGAGACGCATAACGTCCACGTGGTCTCGGGGGGGGATGGTTCCAACCAGTCGATGGCCCCGGGCGGGTCGCTCGACCTCATCCCGGAGCGGGCGGGCGTGCTGAGGCTGGTCTGCGACGTCCACGGCCATATGCGGGGCTTCGTCGTCGTGAGCGACTCTCCCTGGGCGCAGGCGTGCTCGCGGGAGGGGCGGTTCCGGTTCGCCGGCGTCCCCGACGGCCACTACGTGTTGCGGGTCTGGCACGAGGCGGGCCGGCCGATTCGCGAGGAAGTCACGGTCCAGGGGGGAGCGCCGGTCGTGGTGGAGACTCTCACCGTGGTCGGCCCCGAGCGGGTCGCGGGGGCGGTCGCGACCGCCCCCGCTCGTCCCTGGCATGAGGTCATCGATCGGATCGGCGTGCTGCTGGCGACGAGCCTGAAAATCGCCTCGCGACCGGGGGAGGCCGGGCGGGCGAGGACCCTGGCCGAGGACACGTACTGGGGGGAATTCGAGGCGTCCGACATGGAGACCGCCGTGCGGAACCACCTGGGTTTCGCGCGGGCCGGCGAGCTCGAGGGCCAGTTCCGAGCGATGATTCGCGACGTCCGCGACGTGGCCGCGGGGCGGAAGACGATCGCCATCGCCGAGGAGCGGAAGGGTCAGCTCCTGCTCGGGCTCTTGCGGGCCGCCGACGACCTCAACCGCAAGGGCGTGATCGATCGGGATCATCTGCTGAGCGCCTCGATCGACCCCGCCGCCGCGGCCGATCCGGAGGCCGGCGACGACGATCCGGCGACGCAGCTCCTCGCCCTGAGGCGGGGGTTCGACCATGTCCGCGAGCTCGCCGACCGTGGCGAGGGTGAGGACGCGGCGTCGGAGATGACGACGGTCTACTTCAACGACTTCGAGCCCCTGGAGCGTCGCCTCGGAATCTCGAGGCCCCAGGACATCCCGCCCCTGGAGCAGGCCTTCCAATCCATCCGGGGCGAGGTCGGCGCGGGTTTGAAGGGTGATGCGCTGGGTAGGCGTCTCGATGTGCTCCAGGACGAGGTGGATGCCGCCATTGGCCGCGGTCGGACCCTGGCGGCCGGGACCTTCGGGCCGGCCTTCGCCGTGTCGCTGGTGACCATCCTCCGCGAAGGGGTCGAGGTGATCCTGCTGCTGGGGATGCTCATCGGCCTGGCCGTGAAGACGGGGCAGGGGGGGGCCCTCCGGGCGATCGCCTGGGGCGTCGGACTGGCCGTCGCGGCCAGCCTTGTCACGGCCATGGGCCTGAATGCACTCGTGGCATCGACCCAGGCGCGGACCCGAGAGCTGGTCGAGGGCCTAGTGATGCTCGCGGCCTCGGGCGTCCTCTTCTACGTCAGCTACTGGCTCATCTCGCAGAGCGAGTCGAAGCGCTGGCTCGACTTCCTCAAGCGGCAAGCCCGGCGCGGGTCCGACGCGGGAGGCCTCCGGACCCTGGCCCTGACGGCCTTCCTGGCCGTCTATCGCGAGGGGGCCGAGACCGCGTTGATGTACCAGGCGCTCGTCACCGGCCACGGCCAGGCCCGCGCCGGCGCGATCGGGCTGCTCGCCGGCTTCGTCGCCGGGCTCGTGCTCCTGGTGGCCGTCGCGCTGATCATCCGCGCCACGAGCCTCCGACTGCCGCTGCGCGCGTTCTTCTCGCTGACGGGCTTCGTCCTCTTCGCCATGGCCGTCGTCTTCGCCGGCAACGGGATTTTCGAGCTCCAATCTTCGGGAATCCTCAAGGTCACGACCGTCTCCTGGCTGGGGACGGGGATCCCCTTCCTGGGCCTGCACCCGAACCTCCAGGTCCTCTCCGTCCAGGCCCTCCTGGTCGCCGGGGCGGTCCTGGGCCTCGCCCTCGCGGGCGAAGGGAGCCCTTCGACCTCGACGCGAGTCGGGGCTTAGGGTCAATACCGTTGAATGAGCCGTAAGTTGCGGATGACCCTGGAGTAATGAATTCCCCCCCCTTGCGAAGGGGGGGTTGGGGGGTGGATGCCAGGCCGAATCCGTCGGTCGTGCCGCGCCGAAAGACCCCCCTGTATCCCCCCTTTTGCAAGGGGGGATGAATTCGCAATCTCCACCAGTTCCATGAGTTACGGCTAATTCAACGGTATTGGGCTTAGGGTCCCACCATCGAGTCGGCCCCGAAAGCCGGAGTCGGCCCACTCGTCCAGGGAGCTTTTATGAGCAAACAATGGGCTCGCCCGCTCATCACCGTAATGATTGTGGTCGGCGTGGCATTGATCGTGATCCTGAACCTGGACCTGCGCCCCTCGCCCTCGACTCCTCCATCGCAGGAGCCCCCGACGGCCGACGCCAACTCTCCACCCTCGCCCCCGCCCACAGCACGCGTGGCCATGCCCGCAGGGTTCCGCGAGTACCCGATCGGTGACGAGATGGTCAAGAATGCCATGCAGGTCGCCGCGGTCTGGCTCCCCTCGGTGCGGATGGAGGGGATGGAAAGCCTGTCGGATCCCGCCTTGATCCACCTGGAGGCCGACGTCCGGGCCACCGAGGGGAACCCGAATGGGTTCGCCAAGGATGAGTTTGTCCCCTATCTGAAGATCGCATTCACGATCTCCCCGGCCGGAGGAGGTCCGCCGGTCCACCAGGGCCAGTTGATCCCGATGGTGGCGCGCGACGGCTTGCACTACGGGGTGAACATCGCGATGCCCCAAGCCGGGTCGTACCGCCTAAGCTATCAAGTCGCCCCACCCTCCGCCGGTGGCCTGGGCCGCCACTCCGACCCGGCCACGGGCGTCGCCCCCTGGTGGCCGCCGTTCGAGGCGACGTTCGACTGGGACTACCCGGGTCCGCCCGACACCGGATCGACCGCGTCCAACCCATGAGTCCTCCCGCCCCCTCCACGCCGCACGGCGTTTGCCGGGTCAGGTGCGCCGGTGGATGGGAGGCGGCCGGATTTCCGCGGGCCTGGCGGCGAATTCTGTTTGACAGGGGCGTGGCGGGCGATACCATGAAAGGGCAGACCCTCCTCGCGTCGTCCCTGTCGAGACGCCTGGCCTCGGTGGGCGCCGATCTGTCGGCCCCGTCCGCCGAAGTATCCCCCGCCATGATCCAGGACCATCCAGGACGAATCCGCGCGGGTCGCCGGGTGCGCCTCGCCGGAGTCGTGAGGGGACGTCTCCCGGGCTCGTGCCACGGGGAACTCGCCCCCTCGGCCGCCGAGGAGCCTTCCGCACATGATCGGTCCGGGTGCGGTTTGGGCCTTCCTGGGAATCCCGGGGCTACGCGAGATCCTCGTGGTGGCGGTGGTCACCCTCCTGCTGTATGGTCGTTCGGGACTGCTGATGCATCGACGATTCCAGGCGCTTCGGCCCTGGCTGGGCCCGGCCCGTCGCGAGCCGCCGAGGCCGACGCCGGCGCGTCGGATCGTCGGCAGGAACGTGGGGCTGGGCGACCGCGTCTTCTGGGCCCTGGCGCTCACCGCCGCGGCCACCTTGGCCGCCTGGGTCGCGACCCGAATGATCATACTCGCCCCGTCGTCGCCCCCGCGCTGAAGGCTCGCCCCTGTCGCGGGCCGCACGCCTTGAACCATCCTCTCTAGTCCTCGAGGAACTCCCCATGATGCCGCTTGCCTTCCTCCCCAACCTGGGCCCGACCGAGCTGATCGTCGTCGGGTTCGTCTCCTTGCTGATCTTCGGCAACCGCCTCCCCAGCGTGATGCGCTCGCTGGGCAAGAGCGTGACCGAGTTCAAGAAAGGCGTCTCGGGTATCGAAGACGACATCGACCAGGCCGTCACGGCCGAGAAGAAGCCGAGCACGCCGCCGACCGAATGATCGACGTCCTTCACGACTGACTCGACCGGCGGCCCGATGCCTGCCCGGCGCGCCCGAATCTCGGCCCCAGATACGGAGGTGTTTCCATGATTCCCTCACTCGGCCCCGTGGAAATGATGGTCGTCATGGGAGTGGCGGTGCTCCTGTTCGGCAAGCGACTCCCCGAGGTGGGCCGATCTCTCGGCAAGGGGATTGTCGAATTCAAGAAGGGCTTGCGCGGGATGGAGGACGGGTTCGACCTTCACTCCACGTCGTCGTCACACGTCCCGGCCCGTCGTTTCGAGGATACCCCCCGCGTCGACGACCGCGCCGAGACCTCGGTCCCCAAGTTCGAGCCCCCCACCTCCGCCCCTATTGCCCGCATGGACTACGATCCTCAATCGACCCAGGATTGAGCGAGTCGATCCCATCGCGGCCTTGTCCCCCGCCACGCCTGTCGCTACATTCGGAAGTACGGCGGAGTCGTGCCCTCGACTTCGACCTGGCATCTCGCGGGCGGCTAACTCAGTGGTTAGAGTGCCATCCTCACACGGTGGAAGTCACTGGTTCGAATCCAGTGCCGCCCAATGAAGTAAGTCCCGCCGAACGCACATCTTAGCGTACCTGCCCGCGTGGGGCAGTGCGGCCCAGGACCTTGGTGCAAGACGGTATCCTACCGTCTTGGCACGCCCAAGGAGGCGCCGCACATGCCCAGACTCGTCCACAAGCTCCCCTCCTACCGCCTGCACAAGCCCAGCGGCCAGGCCGTCGTCACGCTCGGCGGCCGGGACGTCTACCTCGGCCCCCACAACTCCAAGACCAGCCGCGCCGAGTACGACCGCGTCGTCGCCGAGTGGCTCGCCAACGGCCGCCAGCTGTTCACCTCGCCCCTGGACAATGCAACCCCGCTAACGGTGAGTGAGGTGATCCTCCGCTACTGGACCTTCGCCAAGCAACATTACCGCCGCGACGGCCAGCCTACCCGCGAGCTGGGCAATATCCGCGACGCCTTACGCCCGGTCCGAAGCTTGTACGGGCATACCTCCGCCGCCCAGTTCGGTCCACTGGCCTTGAAGGCGGTCCGCCGGGCGATGATCGACTCGGGCCTCGCCCGTACCACCGTCAACTTCCGCGTCTCGAAGGTCCGGCGGGCATTCCGATGGGCGGCCGAGAACGAGTTGATCGCGCCCGAGGTCTACCAGGGCCTGATGACCGTCACGGGCCTCCTGCGCGGCCGCGACGGCGTCCGCGAGACCGAGCCCGTCAAGACGGTCCCCGAGGCCCACGTCGCCGCCGTGCTGCCCCACGTGTCCGGGCCGGTCCGCGCGATGATCGAGTTGCAAAACCTGAGCGGCATGAGGCCGGGCGAAGTTGCCGCCATGCGCGGCGTGGACATCGACCGCGCGGGTGATGTCTGGACCTACAGGCCGGCCGGCCACAAGACCCAGGACCACGGGCACGAGCGGGTCATCCTCCTCGGCCCCCAGGCCCAGGCCGTCCTGCGTCCTTGGCTAGGTGAAGACCCGGCCGCCTTCCTATTCAGCCCCGCCGCCGCCGTGGCCGCCCGCAACGCCGAGCGTCGACGAAGCCGGAAGTCGCCGATGACGCCCAGCCAGGCCGGGCGGAAGACTAAGCGGACCCCCAAACGGCCGCCCCGGTCGCGCTACGACAAGAACGCCTACGGGCAGGCGATCGCGCGGGCCTGCAAGAAGGCCGGAGTGCCTCACTGGCACCCGAACCGGCTTCGCCATAACGTCGCCACTCGGATTCGCCAGCGCTACGGTATCGAGGCGGCCCGTCAGGTCCTCGGCCACCGATCGTCCGCAATGACCGAAGTTTATGCCGAGGCGGATCTCAACAAGGTCGTCGAGATCATGGCCGAGATCGGCTGACCAGGAAACAAGGGATTGTAGCTCGTGATCGGGGTGTACAACGGGCCTGACATCGGGGGGCTGTCACACGTCAATTCACTTAACTTGGTCCGAGTGGGGCGGCTAGCCATGGCGAAGAAGCGGCAGGTCGACGATCGCGACGTGCTGAAGTTCAAACTCCAGGCGCTTCACGAATATATCTCCCATCATGAGCGAAAGCTCGATCAGTTCCACATCGACCTCCAGAAGGCGGCCCTCTTCCGGGAGACCCGCGACCCGGACGATTTCATCGGCCGCGTGACCAGCATTCTCTCGGACCTCTACACCGCTGACCCCCCCTTGTCCCTCATCGAGGCCGATCTAACAGACGCCCGCAAGGAGGTTAATCATGCGTACAACACGTCGCCGGAATGGGCCGAGATTAGGGGGAAGGTGATCGAGTCCGGCCTGGCCGAAAGGCCGATCGAGGCCAGATTCGACTTAGTCCTTGCCCACACAATGATGTCCGTCTTCGGCAGGTTGAAGGCGTTACAGACGTCGGGGGCATCGACCGGGGATCGTAACGACTTGGCGGGTGAGTTGATCGCGATAATGGAGTACGCCCGCATCGTGTTCGACTGGGCCTTGGACCCGGCCCGACACCTGAGACAGCGATGGATCGACGCGATGAAGGGTCCGACTTCGGCCCGACCGGGGAGCCGTGGTCGACCTAAGGATGAGACCGTCGCACGGAGGAATCCAAAGATAATAGAAGCTTGGAAGACGGGCAATTATCGGACTTACAAGGAACTTGGTGACGCATTTGGGGTCACTGCGGAGGTCGCCAGAAAGGTGGTTCGTTCGATTCGTCGGAAGCCTAAGACGGGCTCCGAAGATACCAAGAAGCCAGTCAAGTGACTGGAGTTCGATCCGCCCGGAATTATCATCTTCTTAGGCCATTGCCCTCTATTGACTTACGACACCAGACCCGATCTCCCACCCGGAATTAAATCCCGCCCGTATTAGATCCGTTTCTTCCGCGTCGACACTGCCTTCGCGACCCGTATTGTGCGGGCGCAAGGAGGTACAAGTGAGCGATCGCGCAGAGGAGCGGCTCTATCAGGAGCGGCTCTATAAATTGAACTCGGCCCGCCCATGGTTTCCCCGTCGGCGACGCGGTAAGCGACCCACCCTCCCTACCCTTTATAGGTGGTCGAACGAGGGTTACCGTGGGGTCGTCCTTGAGACCGTGCAGGTAGGCTCAACACGTTGCACAAGTAAAGAAGCGTGCATTAGATTCCTTCGACGGATCTCCGACCTGTCCCCGTCGTCGAAGGACACGCCCGTCCCCTTCCGCCCCACTTCCGGGCAGCAGATCGACAAGGCCCTGGAAGAGGCCGGGTTCGACCGGCGCCCGTCCGGGCTGCGCGCGTCGTACGGGCAAATGAAGGCGGGCTTGGAGCGCGGGTCGATCCCCCCGTCGACGACCGGGTCGGTGGGCGGCACATCCGACATCCATGCACCTGAGAAAGGAGGAAGTCGATGAACCGTAAGCAGCGGCGAGCCAAGGCCGCCATGTCGCGTACGGCGACTCTCAATGGGTCCACCGCCCGAAGACGCGACGGAACCGCGCCGAGGGCACTTTCAAAAACCCCGGCATCCCCGACGTCACCATCCCCGGTCGGGCCCGTCAACGACCTCGACGATCGCGGCCTCGGCCGATTGGTTATCGACCCGACTCAAGCAGACCAACAGCAGGAGATGATCGCCATGGAGCACGTGTCCTTCAATAACCGAATCGCTGCCCACCTTGAGGCCCAGGCCCCGCCCATTGCTCCCGAAGCCGAACAGGGCGAGATCGGAGGTGCCGAGCCTATCGTTCCTACGATCGAGCGCGTGCCCCTTGAAGAACCGATCCGCGTCGGCGCCGGCGGGACGCTGGTCGTCCCCCGAGAGGATTTCGACGCCGACATCGACGAGGGCAGCGAACTCGACCTGGCCGGCATGATCGCCCAGAAGATCCGCAAGCCGGGTCGCCGGGAGTGGTTCGCATTGAACCTGGCCTCGGAGCTGCCCACGCGGATGCTCCTGCACAAGCCCAAGGCCGACGGCATCGAGGTCGAGCACTATTACGTCGCCCAGGGCCTCCGGGGACCGATCCGCGAGGAGTTGAAAGATGTGCGAGTCTTCATCTTCTACTCGTACACGACCCGGACGCACGCGCTCTGGATCGTCAACGTGACCTTGGAGAACAGCTGGTACGAATCATTGGTTCCGCTGTTCCAGCAGCCGGCCGAGTTCTTCGCCGAGCACGCGATCCGGGTGGTCTCGGACAAGGGGAACTCCCGATATCGCGTGAAGTTCAAGCCGACGCCGGCCCGCGTGGTCTGGCCCGCCAAGCCGACCGAGCAATTACTGGGCGAGGCGATCGGGGCCTCGCGGTTCATCACGACGCCGGATCACCCGCTGTACCTGGACCTGGTCGAAGGCGTGGAGCTGGGCTGATCATGACGACGCACCGCGGCGATATCTGGTTCATCGACACCGAGTGGGGTTTCCGCTCTGGCCGGTTGGGCCAGGAGTCCGCGTGGGAGCCGGTGGTCCTCTGCGTGGTGGGCCTGCGCTCGGGGCGCAGGCTCCACTTCTGGGGCATGGACCCCCGGCTCGCGTCGTTCTTCCACGACCAGGCCGGTGACCTGTTCGTGGCCCACAACGCCGTGTCCGAGATGAAATACATCGCCCGCCTGGGTATCCCGATCCCGGCGAACTGGTTCGACACGTTCGTCGCCTGGCGGTACTTGACGAACAGGCCGAACAACCTCGAAGCGGGCCTCTCCGTCGCGTTGCACCGACTCGGGCTCCCCGGGCTCGCACCGGCCGCGAAGAAAGCGTTACAGCAGAAGATCCTCGAACTCCGGTTCGACCCCGACGACGCCGCCGACCGGAAGGAGATCGTCGACTATTGCTACTCCGACTGCGACGGCTGCGGCGCCCTGTACGCCAGGGTGAACGGGCGCGTCGGGCCCGAACTGATGGCCCACTGGGTCGAGTACCTCAAGGCCGCGGCCCGCATGGAACTCAGGGGCATCCCGTTCGACGTCGAGGGCATGGAGGTGATCCGGGAGCACTACCCCTTGATCCGCGCCGCATTGATCGGGGACGTCAACAAGAGCTGGCCGGTCTTCGAGGACGAGTCGTTCCGCAGGGGTGAGTTCCTGCGCTGGTGCCGGAGCGTCGGGATCGACTGGCCCATGCAGATCAGTCCCGCGACCGGCAAGCCCTATCATCAGCTGGATGAAGAGACCTTCAAGGCGATGGAGGGCCGGCATCCCTTCATCGCCCAGATCCGTCAGGTGAGGAAGACCCTCGCCAAGTTCGGCCAACGTTCCCTGGTCGCCGACCCCGTCGCGCGCCGGCACTATTACAGCACCTCGGCGTTCCGGTCCGTCACGGGCCGGAACCAGCCGACGAATTTCGTGTTCAGCGGCCCGAAATGGCTGCGGTTCCTGATCACCCCCGAGTCGCCCGACCACGTCCTGGTCTATGTCGACTTCACCGCGCAGGAGATCGGCATCGCCGCCGCGCTCTCGGGCGACCCGGCGATGCGGGCGATGTACGAGGCGACGGACTGCCACCTGGACTTCGCCGTGCGGGCCGGGGCGGCCCCAGTCGGGGCGACGAAGCGGACGCATGGCGAGGTCCGCAAGCGGTACAAGACCGTCAATCTGGGCGTCCAGTACGGCCAGACGGCCTACGGCATCGCCGCCCGCCTGGGCATCGCCCATCCTGAGGCCGCGGCGCTGCTGGAGGACCACCGGGCGTTGTTCCCCGCCTTCTGGAGGTGGTCGGAGCGGATCGTCCAGGGGTCGTTCGACCGGGGCTGGATCGTCACGCCCTGCGGCTGGCGAAGCCGAGTCCCACCCCTGAGCAATGAGCGGACGTGGATGAACTGGCCGATGCAGGCCACCGGGGGGGACATCATGCGGCTCATGATCATCTACCTGGATCGTCAGGGCGTCCGCATCCTGGCCCCGGTCCACGACGGATTCCTGCTCTCGTGTCGCCGGAATCAGCTGGGGGATCTCCAGGCGGCCGTGGATCACGCCGGCCATAAAGCCATCGAACATGTCCTGCCGGGTTTCCCCTTGCGCTGGGACTTCACCGTGTACGGGGACGGCCGATTTGAGGACGAGGACGGTCTCCCCCTGTGGAACCGCCTGCAAGAAATTGTGAAGGAATCAAGTTGTGCATGCACATAAAATCTGTAAGGCACCGAGGCGAGGCGCACGATCGGCGACGGGAGCATCGCGAGGTAAACCGGGAGCTTGGCTCGACTGGTCGAAGGTCTCGATCCTCTGCCAGCTCGACCTGAGGCCCCCGTCGCTCTGGCAGGTTTTCTTGGCCGTCCTGTTTACCTCAACGCGCTACGGCGGCCGTGAGGCTCGGTTGAGCATCGACGACCTGTGCGGGATGACCGGACTGGCCTCAAGGACGGTCAAGGGGGCGGTGGTTGCCCTGATCGGCCGGGGGTTGCTGACCCGGGTCGGACGTTATGGATGCCTCCGGGTGAACTTCCCCGCGGCGTCGGCGGGAGGTGCAGACGAGCTTGCACTTCCCGATGCGGATTGCGATATCGGGCGAGGTGCAGACAAGGTTGCACCACCGAGGTGCAACCATGTC
>JAABUS010004591.1_pt1 | contig 19579 bp, 22 predicted proteins | sample 5560161 | NCBI WGS metagenome assembly JAABUS01 (sample SAMN10711885, study PRJNA513376) | rock metagenome | isolation source: Antarctica rocks | place: Antarctica: Victoria Land, Trio Nunatak nord | collected 2016-01-04 | reverse complement strand
CCGGGGTTTTTCGCAGCACCCAGCCGACCTGTCCGATGTAGAGGGCACCGGCCCACAGGTACAGCAGCATTCCCCAGGCGGTGAACGCGTAACCGAACGGCAGCGCGATCTGCTGGATCAGCGCATCTCCCTGCGCCAGCAACAGCAGCGGGAAGGCGTAGAGCAGGCAGAAGGTGGCTGCCTTGCCCAGATAGTGCACCGGCAGGGCCGGGTAGCCGTGCCGCCGCAGCAGCGGAACACACAGCGCCAGCAACAGGTCCCGGCCGATGAGAACCGCGGCCACCCACCACGGGATGATGCCGCGGATGGCAAACGCGATCAGGGTGGCGACGATGTAGAGGCGGTCGGCGGCCGGATCGAGCAGCTCCCCCAGCCTGCTGAACTGGTTCAGCAGCCGGGCAAGTTTGCCGTCCGCCCAATCCGTGAAAGCGCTGACGATCAGCACGGTCAGCGCCCAGCCGTCCGCCTTCGGCCCCAGCAGCAGCCACAGGAACAGCGGAACCCCGAGCAGGCGCAGCATGGACAGCAGGTTCGGGATGGTCAGGACCCGGGAGCTGCCGGCGTGCTGGGAATCCGCGATCCGCTCGGTCATGGTGTGCTGGGCTCCTCCCGATCGGCCCGATTCTAGGCGCCCGATACATTCGACTCCCATGAGCGCCGATGGCTTGGCCCGTGCCCGCGCCGCGATGGCGGCGGACGGAGTTCCCGATCGAGCGATCGCCGTCTTCGAGAGCCACTACCGCAGGTTGGAATCCGGTGAGACGGGGTTGATCCATGAGGCGGACATCGAGCCACTGACCGAGGTGCAACGGGTGGACGAGGTGGCCATCACCGACCAGCAGATGGCGGCGGCTCTCGACTCCACCGTCCTGCTGAAACTGAACGGTGGTCTTGGGACGTCGGTGGGCCTGGACAAGGCGAAGTCGCTGCTGCCCGTTCGCGGTGATGCCACCTTCCTCGACGTGATCGTCGGCCAGGTCCTCGCGGTGCGCAGTCGCTACGGCGCCCGCCTTCCCTTGGTCCTGATGAACAGTTTCCGGACCCGCGACGACACCCTTGCCGCGCTGGCCGGTTACCCGACGATCGAGGTCGAGGGCTTGCCGCTGGATTTCCTGCAGAACCGTGAACCCAAGCTGCGGGCGGACGACCTGACACCGGTCAGCTGGCCGCAGGATCCCTCGCTCGAATGGTGCCCGCCGGGCCACGGTGACATCTATACGGCGCTGGCGACCTCCGGAATGCTGCAGGCGTTGCTGGATCGCGGGTTCCGCTATGCCAGCGTCTCCAACTCCGACAACCTGGGTGCGGCGCCCGATCCACGGATTGCCGGCTGGTTCGCCGCATCCGGTGTGCCCTATGCCGCCGAGGTGTGCCGGCGGACGTCCGCGGATGTGAAGGGCGGGTACTTGGTGGTGCGCAGTCGCGATGGGCGACTGGTACTGCGGGAGACGGCGCAGACTCCCGACGAGGACGCAGCGGCGGCGAATGACATCGAGCGGCACCGCTTCTTCCACACCAACAACCTGTGGTTGGACCTCGAGGTACTGGCCAGGACCCTGGATGACCGCGGCGGGGTCCTCGGCCTTCCGCTGATCCGCAACATGAAGACCGTCGATCCCACCGATCCGGGGTCGACACCGGTGATCCAGATCGAGTCGGCGATGGGGGCGGCCATCGAGGTGTTCGACGAAGCGGTGGCCATCGAGGTGCCGCGGTCGCGGTTCCTTCCGGTGAAAACCACCAACGATCTGTTGCTGGTCCGGTCGGATGTCTACCGGCTGGACTCCGAGTTCCAGCTGACCTCCGCGGTGCCCCAAGAGCCGGCCGTCGACCTCGACCCGCGGTACTACCAGCTGCTCGACGAGTTCGACCGGCGGTTCCCGGCCGGACCGCCCTCCCTGGCGCGGGCCGTCTCGCTGCGGGTCCGGGGGGATTGGACGTTCGGTGGCGGGGTCAGCGTCATCGGTGCGGTCACGCTGGACGACCCCGGTTCGGCGTCGAAGGTGGATGACGGCGCGGCTCTCGGGCCCGAGCCCCAGACCTGACCGGGCGGCGCCGTCGATCGGGTCAGTCCGGCAGGCCGGCACCGCGGAGATGCTCGAAGATCAGGTTGGTCTCGGTCAGCGCCACCTCGGGATGCGCCGACAGCTGGTCCACGACAAAGGTGCGCAGGGCTCGCGGATCGGCCGCTGCGACGTGTACCAGGAAATCGTCGGCGCCGGCCAGGAAGTACACGCTGCGCACTTCGGGTCGGCGCCTGATCCGATCGGCAAAACCCAGCAGTTGATCGCGTGAGCCGGCCTGCACCCTGACGGCGATCATCGCCTGCAGCGGGAGGCCGATAGCGGCGGGGTCGACATCGGCATGCACCCCGCGGATCGCCAGGGATTCGCGCAGGACTCGCACCCTGGCCAAGCAGGTGGACGGGGCGATGCCGACCCGCTCGGCGAGTGCGTTGTTGGGCAGTCGGCCGTCGGCCGCCAGCGCGTGCAGGATGGCCAGGTCGGTGGCATCGACGCGCCCTGGGTCGCGCCCTGGGTGAACATCATTCGCGACAGACGACTGCGCGCCGGGCGTGTCCGAACGAAATGGTCCCATCCGCGCACAGTATCGAATATTGTGCGGGCACCTTGGCGATCTGTTGCCCGAGATTCATAATTTCTCGGAGGCACTGTCATTTCGACGGCCGGCTCACCGAGGTGGAAACAATGCAGATCGGCGTACCGAGCGAGGTCAAGAACCACGAATACCGGGTGGCCGTGACCCCGGCCGGCGCGCACCACCTGGTGGCCGCTGGGCACACCCTCACCGTCCAGGCCGGCGCCGGTGCCGGCTCGCTGATCACCGATCAGGAGTACGCGGCGGCGGGCGCCGACGTCGTCGACGGGCCGGAGGCTGCCGACCGGGTGTGGGCTGAGGCCGATCTGGTGATCAAGGTCAAGGAGCCCGTCGCCCAGGAATATCATCGCCTGCGCCCGGACCTGGTGCTGTTCACCTACCTCCACCTGGCCGCCGACCGGCCGTTGACCGACCGGCTGCTGGCTGCCGGCACCACCTCCATCGGGTACGAGACCGTGCAGCTCGCCGACCGTTCGCTGCCGCTGCTGGCACCGATGAGCGAGATCGCCGGCCGGCTCGCCCCCCAGGTCGGCGCGTATCACCTGATGCGCAACGAAGGTGGCCGCGGAGTGCTGCTCGGCGGGGTCCCCGGCGTGACGAACGGCAAAGTGGTGGTCCTGGGAGGCGGGGTCTCCGGGATGCACGCCGCCGAGATCGCCCTGGGCATGCGCGCCGACGTAACCGTGCTGGATCTGTCCATCCCGGTGTTGCGCAGACTCGACGCGCACTTCTCCGGGTCGGTGAGAACCCTTGCATCCACAGCGTTCTCGATCGCCGAGGAACTGCGCGAGGCCGATCTGGTGATCGGCGCGGTGCTGGTGCCCGGCGCCAGGGCGCCGAAACTCGTGACGAACCAGCTGGTGTCGGAGATGAAACCAGGATCGGTGCTGGTGGACATCGCCGTCGACCAGGGCGGCTGCTTCGAGGACACCCACCCGACCACCCACGCCGAGCCGACGTTCACCGTGCACGACTCGGTGTTCTACTGCGTCGCGAACATGCCGGGTGCGGTTCCACGCACCTCGACGTTCGCACTGACCAACGCCACCCTGCCGTACATCACCGCCGTCGCCGACCGCGGGTGGCAACAAGCACTGTCCGCCGATCCGGCGCTCGCCGCCGGACTGCACACCTCCGGCGGCCGCTTGACCAACGAGCCGGTCGGCCGGGCGCACGGCATCCGGTGCGTCGCCCTCGGTTCGGTGCTGCTGGGCTGACTCCGCCCAGGGTGAACCTTGCCCGGATCGTCTCGATATGCGAACATGTGTTCGTGTTGGACGACCGGCCAGCGGCGACCATCCTGCACGCCGATCTTGACGCCTTCTATGCGTCGGTCGAGCGGCGGGACGACCCGAAGCTGCGCGATCGGCCGGTGATCGTCGGCGGCGGGGTGGTGCTGGCCGCCAGCTACGAGGCGAAGGCATGTGGCGTCCGGACGGCGATGGGCGGCCGGCAGGCGCGGGCGCTGTGCCCCGATGCGATCGTGGTCGAGCCCCGCTTCTCCGCGTACGTAGCGGCGAGCAAGGCCGTGTTCGCCATCTTCGCCGACACCACGCCGCTGGTCGAAGGCATGTCGATCGACGAGGCGTTCTTGGACGTCGGAGGGTTGCACAGGCTGTCCGGGACGCCGGTGGCCGTCGCCGAACGCTTGCGGCGCAGGGTGTCCGCCGAGGTCGGGCTGCCGATCACGGTCGGTATCGCCCGCACCAAGTTCCTGGCCAAGGTGGCGTCCGCGGTCGGCAAGCCCGACGGGTTGCTGTTGGTTCCGCCTGACGCCGAGCGTGAGTTCCTGCACCCACTGCCGGTGGAGAAGCTGTGGGGCGTCGGCAAGGTGACCACCGCCAAACTGCACGCGCTGGGACTGAGGACGGTCGCCGATGTCGCCCGAACCGACGAGGCGTCGTTGGTGTCGCTGCTCGGCCCCTACGGGGGGCGACACCTGTCTGCGCTGGCACATCTGCGGGATCCGCGCAGGGTGCAGACCGGGGTTCGACGCAGGTCCATCGGTGCGCAGCGTGCGCTCGGTCGCGGCCGGCACTCGAGCGCCGATCTGGACGCCTCCCTGCTGATGCTGACCGAGCGCGTGTGCCGGCGGATGCGATCAGCCGAACGGGCCGGACGGACAGTGGTGCTGCGACTGCGGTTCGACGATTTCAGCCGGGTCACCAGGTCGCACACCCTGTGGCGGGCAACGGCTTCCACCGCCGAAATATTGGCGGCGGGTCGCACCCTGCTGGCCGCCGCCATGCCGATGATCCGCGAGCAGGGCATCACCTTGATCGGCATCTCCGTCACCGGCTTCGACAACGCCGACCAACCCGAGCTGCCGTTCGATGACCTGCGACGGGCCGGACTCGACAGGGCGATGGACGGTATCCGGCAGAGGTTCGGTGGTTCGTCGGTGACCAGGGCAGTGCTGCTGCACCGCGATCCCGGCATCACCGTCCCGCTGCTACCGGATTGACGCGGGCCGGCGCCGGCTTCTCGGCTTATTGCCTCACCGGTACGTTGACGGCATGGCCAGCAAGACAGCGGTCGAGCTCGAGGTCGGCGATCACACCGTGCGCCTGTCGTCTCCGGAGCGGATCTATTTCCCCGAAACCGGCGCCACCAAGCTGGATCTGGCGCAGTACTACCTGGCGGTCGCCCCTGGAATCGTCAACGCGCTGCGGGAACGGCCGTGCATGCTGCACCGCTTCCCGAAGGGGTTGGCCGGCGAGAAGGTCCACCAGAAGCGGATCCCCGGTGGGGCACCACCGTGGCTGCAGACGGTCCGAGTTCACTTCCCCCGCTACAACCGTGACGCCGACGAGCTGTGCGTCACCCAGCCGGCCGACGTGATCTGGGCCGTGCAGATGTCCACGGTGGAGTTCCACCCCTGGAACAGCCGAAGGGCGGACACCGAGAAGCCGGACGAGTGGCGGATCGACCTCGATCCCGGCCCGCAGTGCCCGTTCGACCGGGTCCGCCGGGTCGCCGCCGTCACCCACCAGCTGCTCACCGAGCTCGGCGCCGTCGGATGGCCGAAAACCAGTGGTGGCAAAGGAATGCACGTCTATGTACGGATCGACCCGCGGTGGGGATTCGGCGACGTCCGGCGGGCGGCGCTGGCATTCGCCAGGGAAGTCGAGCGCCGCATGCCGGACGAGGTGACCACCGCCTGGTGGCGCAGGGACCGCGACCCGGCCCACCTGTTCGTCGACTACAACCAGAACGCCAGGGACCACACCATCGCGTCGGCCTACTCGGTGCGCGGCGTACCGGACGCCAGAGTGTCCACCCCGATCCGCTGGGACGAGCTCGAAGAGGTGGATCCGCGGGATTTCACCATCGCGACCGTTCCCGCCCGGTTCGCCGACCTGGGCGACCTGCATGCCGGCATCGACCAGGCCGTCTACTCGCTGGAGACGTTGCTGGAATGGGCCGAGCGCGACGAGCGCGACGGGCAGGCGCCACCGGTCGATCTGGGCGAACTGGAGAACGAGCGGTGAGCATCCCCGCGGCCGCAGCCTCAGAACCAGCCGCTGCAGACCGTCGACGGCTCGACGAGCTCCCCAACGGCTACGTCGTCTCACGCGCAGCGCGGACCGACATCCCTGCCGTGGTCGGCATGTTGCGGGACGATGACCTGCGCCGCGGCAACGAGGTCGATGCCTCGGATCCCAGGTACAGCAAGGCATTCGACAGGGTCGACGCCGATCCGAACCAGCTGCTGGCGGTGCTGGTGGACCCGGAAGGTGTGGTAGTCGGCAGCATGCAGCTGACGTTCATCGCCGGTCTCTCCCGGGCCGGCGCCACCCGGGCGCTGATCGAGGCGGTCCGGATTTCTGCGGCACATCGCGGTGGCGGTCTCGGTTCGGCCTTCCTCAGCTGGGCGATCGACTACAGCCGGCGCCGGGGCGCAAACCTGGTGCAGTTGACCACCGACCAGCGGCGGGTCGACGCACACCGGTTCTACCAGCGCCTGGGATTCGTCGGAAGTCACCTCGGGATGAAGCTGGACCTTGGTTCACCGCGGTGACTCGCACCCGCCGGGCGACCTCCTGGTGCGGCAGTGCATCCCCGCTGCCGGCACGTGGTGGTCCACGTCGTCGGCGTCCCCGTCGTTCAGGTTCTGGGCACCCCCGATCTGGGGATTCCGGCTGCGGCGGATCAGCCCTCCTGCGAGTTCGGTGATCATCACACCACCGCTGGCCGAGGCCCGACAAGGCGATCACCCCGTTTTCCATCTCCGGCAGGCGGAGCATTCATCAACGTTCCTGGTCGGGACCCGCCGCCGCGGAGGTCAAGGAAGTGGATGCTCGGAGTGCGCGGCACCCGCCGGTGGTAGCAACGCATCCAGGCCGATCACGACCAGACCGACACCGAAACCGAGGAACACCGCAAACGTGCTCGCGTTGCCGCCGAGCAACCCTGATCCGCCCAGCTGGACCAGTCGAATCACCGCAGCGGCGAGCAACACGGCACCGGTGATGACGCAGATCAGAGCGTTACGAAGCACTGCAGCCACGATTGCGGCTACACCGGTGGCGAGCAGCACGACCAACCCGTACCCCTCAATCTGCAAGAGCTGGAAGTTGTCCCCGCCGAGAAAATGGAAGCCGCCGCAGGCGATCTCGCCGGCACCGAAGCCCATTGCGATCCGGCGCTGCCGGGGTGTCAGCGCGGTGGTCATGACGCGAGCCGCATCAGCGGCCGGCCTGACGCCAGCCAGCGGGGACGTAACAGCCCGTCGAGGCCACCGACGCGGCCGGCGGCAGTGGCGAACAGGAACAGATGCCCGATGATCATCAGGTAGTAGGACCAGTGCCACTCGCCCGGCAGGTTCAGCACCGACAGCATGATCGCGACAGATTGAACAACACCCACCAGGGCGAAGAATCGTGTGGCCAGCCCGACGAGCAGGAATGCTCCCAGGGCTGCCTCGACCAGCAGGGTCATCCAAGCGAAGAAGGTGAAGTTCGGCAGCACGACGTGCTTGACGAAGCTCGCGTACGGACCGAAGACCGGGTGGGTGACCGCATCCATGGTGTAGCCGTACAGCCCCGTACCCCGGTTCTTGCCGAAGTTATCGCTCGGGGACTTCCAGCTGACGTTCTGAATCCACAGGAACGCCAGCCCAACCCTGGCCAGAACGATGATCCCGCGGGACAAGCGCGCGTCGATGCCGGCTCCGTTCTCGTCGATCGGTCTGGACTTCTCGAGCACGCTTCTCATGCCTTGATAATGCTCCCGCATCGCGCCCGGAATCATTCTTGTTCCCTTACAGATCTCGGAAGCTTTGCGGGCCGCCTACGGCGTCCCGACGCCAGCCACGGCCCCGGCTGGGGACCGGACTCGACGGCCGGCTCCAGCAGGTCCGCACTTCCGGCACAGCCCGGCCATCATGCTGCACGGCGGTGGGGTGGCACCGGCTGCGGTTGCCGCCCTGCTCGGGCACACCTTGACGGAGCTCCTGCGGACCTATGTGACGCCGACACCGCAGGGAGCGGCGATCGCCGCGGCAGCGTTGGGACCGGTACTCGCACCCGCTCAGTGGAGCCGTTCGTGAGTGCAGTCCGTGACACATCTGTGAGAGATGGCAGCCCCGCACCGTCGACCCCGATCGGCCGCACCCTATCTGACCTGCATAATAACCGGTCGGGCTGACAGGATTCGAACCTGCGACCCCTTGACCCCCAGTCAAGTGCGCTACCAAGCTGCGCCACAGCCCGTTGTTCAGTTGATGCCCGGCTCGCCGAGCGCCGCCAGCGTACCGCAGCGCCGCCTGCGGCCCAGACCCGTCATCGGTCAGCCGGCAGCGTCCGGGGTCGCGCCGTAGATCACCATGTCCCGTCGTCGGCTGCGGATCCACGGTGGGCTACGGCGGCAGGGCCGCACCCTTCGTCGCTTTCAGAGCTGGAAGGCCGGCTTGTGGTGGGGCTGGTAGAGCAGCATGTCGTCGGCGCCGGGCACGGCGAGCCGGACACCGATCCCCAAGCCCATCTCCTGCGCTTCGCCTCTGAACGTCACGCCGGGGCCGGCGAGCTCCGTCACCGTGGCGGCGGGGTCGTCGGCGTAGACCAGCATGTGCACCGAGGTGATCATCGGGCCAAAGTAGCCCTGGCCTGTGCGGTGCGCACCCCCGGCAACAGATCAGATAACCCGCGGACGCCGGCGTCGGTCATCCGCGCGCCCCGTCCGCGACCGGTGCGGCACACCCATCCGAGTTCGAACAGCTTGGCCGTCAACGCCGCCGGAAGCGACCCGGCGGCGTGATGACGCCTTTCGGTCCAGTCGACGCACGGCCGGATGACCGGTCGGCGATCGTTGGGCGGGATGTCCAACTGCAGCGCCGCCAGCGGCGTCAGGTCGCCCAGTCCGAAACTGTCGGTGACGACGCCGGCCTCCGTCAACATCGCGGTGACCGCGATACCCAGGCGCCCGGCCAGATGGTCGTAGCAGGTGCGTCCGGCGCTGAGCTGCTCGGCTTCCCGACTCTGCCGAAGGCTGGTCACCGGCACGGCGGGGGCCAGCACGATCAACGCTTCGAGCGCCTCGGCGACCTGATGGTTCTTCAACCGGAAGTAGCGATGCCGCCCCTGTTTGTCCACTTCCAGCAGCCCTCCGGCGACCAGTTGGGACAGGTGCTCACTTGCGGTGGACGGACCGATGCCGGCGCATCTGGCCAGCTCGCCCGCCGTCGCGAAGCGGTCAAAGCCGTGCATCAGGGCAAGGCACATCTGCGACCGGCTTGGATCACCGAGTAACCGGGCGATCGCAGCCAGGTCCACAGTTCCGGTCATCGGTCCAGCATGCACCTACGACGGTTCGGCCCGCACCGAACTGATGCGGTCGTCTCCACGATCGTTCCAGCTCGCCTCAGTGCGACTGAGATCCCAGGTCTCCCAGCAACTTTCGCAGTATCCGGCTGAGCGTCGCGACGTCGGCCCTCGAACAGACCGGACGTGCCATCGGAGTCCGGTGCGGCGGGCACAACCGAAATGTGTCGGTTCGACGGCTCAGGTCCGTTGATCCAACAGCGCAGCAATTGCCGGTAGCGCCAAGCCCTTCCCCACAGCTGCGTACGTTCGCCACGGGGGCAGTTGCCGCCCGATCTCGTCCACCAGCGCCGGATCGCCGCGGGCCCGGCCGAGTCGAGGGTGCGACCGATTCCGCGGAAGTCGTCAGGTTCGTCCGCGGACCGGAACCTGATCAGCGCGGTCGTGCGGTAGGCCGGCGAGCCGGCGGTCGACGGATTCGGCGCTGAGCACCTCGTCCAGCACCAGGTGAGCCGCGCCGATCACCCCCGCCCGGTCGCCGAGCGTGCTGGTGCGGATCTGCAGGTCCCGGGTGGCCAACGGCTGGGTCCGCTGGAAGAGCCGCTCGCGCACGGCGACCATGAAATGTTCCTGTGCGCGCATCGGGTCGCCGCCGATCATCAGCACCTGCGGGTTCAGCAGGCTGACCGCTGTGGCCAGCACTTCCCCGAGCAGCAGCCCCGCCTCGCGGACGAAGGCCACCCCGCGTCCGGGTCGCCGGTTTGGGCCAGCTTGGCTGCTGCCCGACTGGTCGTCGCCTTCTTACCCAGCTCACGCAGTCGGCGGGCGATGGCGCCGCCGCTGGCCGATGCGGCCAGACAGCCCCTGGCGCCGCAGGCGCACAGTGGTTCCGAGTAGGGATCGGCCAGCCGCACATGCCCGATGTCGCCGGAGCCGCCATGGACGCCTCTGAGCAGGCGTCCGTCGATGACCATTCCGGCTCCGATGCCGGTGGCGACCTTGACGAACAACAGGGACGGGCACTGCGACAAACCCGCGTGGAACTCCCCGAATGCCATGGCATTCGCGTCGTTCTCGACGAACCCCGGAACACCAAAAACCTGCTCGAGCCGTTCCCGAACCGGGTAGTCGTGCCACCCAGGCATGATCGGTGGTCGCACCGGTCGGCCGGTGGCCACATCGACCGGACCCGGAACCCCCGTTCCGAGACCGACAACCCGGTCCCGGCTCAATCCGTTGGAGCGCAACAACTGTGCCCAGCTCTCCTCGAGCCACCCGAGCACCACCTCGGGCCCCTTGTTGATCCGCAGGTTCCGGGAATCCTCGACCAGCACCCGCCCGGCGGCATCGCAGATGGCAACCCGGGCGTGGGTGGCACCGAGATCGGCGGCCAGCACGATCCCGAAACTCTCGTCGAACGCCAAGACCGTCGATGGGCGTCCGCGGGAGCCATGCTCGACTCCGGACTCCCGCAGGTAGCCGGCCTCCACCAGTTGGTCGACCCGAGCGGTGATCGTCGATCGGGACAGGCCCGTCACCGTCTGCAGCTCGCGCCGGGTGTTGGCCCGCTCGCTCCGGATCAGCTCGAGCAGCCGTCCGCCGCCGGCCCATGACGATCCCGGCCGAACAGGGTCGTCGCCACCGACGCCGGGCGCTCCGCTCAGCGCATCCACCATGCCGTTTCGTCCTCCCCGGACCCGTCCGCCGGGCCTGATCTGCAGTATCTCGTCAACCGGGACGGGCCGATCACCGGCTCGGTCAGTCTGCCGCCGGAAAGGGGGTCGGAGGTGGCGCCGTCGACAGCAGCCGCCGGGTGGTCTCGATACCCCAGTCGTCGAGGTCGGCGATGCGGTCGGAGACCGAGCGCAGGCCGCCGTACCGTTCGATGACGGCCGCCCACTGCTGCCGCCGGGCAAAGGACGGCCTGGCGATCAGGCAGTCGGCGTCGTTCACCCAGAACCGGCCGTGCTGCCAGGACCTGGCCACCGTGGCCAGTTCGCCGCGCAGCGCAGCGGAACCGGGCTCGGCGAAGGTGGGGTTGTCGGTGTCGGGGCCGATTCGCATCGCGTCCACCAGACCCACGCTGGGCAGGATCGGCGCCCCGCAGCCCAGCAGGTAGCCGCTCGGACCGATCGATTCCCGGACCAGCTCGAGCCCCGAACGGTAGGCGCTCACCGGGCTCACATCGTGGTGGCGGCGCCCCGGCAGCGAGCCCGTGTAGAGGAAGTCCAGCTTGAAGTAGTCGAAGCCGGCCGCGGTCAGTCGGCCGAAGACCTCACGCAGGTAGCCGCGGACGCCGGGATGCGTCAGGTCGACGCCATGCAGATCCTGGCCCCAATTCCAGCCGGCTACTCCCACCAGCCAGTCCGGGTGCTCGCGGGCCAGCACGCTGTCGGCGGTGACGGTGAACGGGGCCAGCCAGATGCCCGCTCGCCGGCCACCGTCGTGGATACGAGTCGCCAGATCGGTCAACGACGAGAACCGTGGGGACAGGTTCAACCAGTCGCCGACACCGGCCTGCCAGCCGTCGTCGATCTGGATGACGTCCACCGGTAGCTCGAGATCGATTACGGCGGAAAGGTTCTCGACGATGTCGTGCTCGGTGACGTCCAGATAGTACTGATACCAGGAGCACGACGCGGTTGGTGCGCTGGGCGGCGGCGCGGCGCCTAGCCTGCCCGCACAGTCGTCGCCGAAGGCCGCGAGTGCGCGGTCCATGCCGGTCGCCGCCAGTGCGGTGCTGACGGGTCCGTCGGCGGTGACCAGCACCCTGCTCCCGACCAGCTCCGCCCGGATGGACGGCACCCGGACGCCCGGATCTGGGCTGCCGTACACCCGCAGCGGCGCCCCGCTGCCGGGGTCGAGCACCAGCAGACCCTCGCCCTGGAAACCTGTTGGTGGCGCCGGTGTTTCGGGTCGGAACCGCATCAGCTGCTGCCAGCCGAGTTCCGGGCGGGCGGAGGCCTGGGTCAACCGATAGGTCGCGGTGGGACTCCAGCTCTGCCAACCGTGCTCGTACAACCGGCCGAGTTCCGGGTCGACCTCGACCTCATCGACAGCTGAGAACATGGTTGCCTTCCTCCATCGCGATCGTCATCGTCATCGCCATCGTCATCGCCTCGGCCGCCGCTAGAGCTCGAGGTGCTCGAACGGCACCTCGGCTCCCGATCGCCGCGCCGATTCCCTGGCGGCCAGCATGATCCGCAGGCTCGCCACGTTGTCGGCGACCGAGTTGAACGGCTCGCGGTCCTCGGCCACCGCGCACATCAGCTCACCCATGGCGCCGGCGAACCCGTCGACGAACCATTCACCGTCCAGCGCGTATCGGGTGGTGGTGGTCGTCGCGCTCGAGTTCCAGCGTGTCCGATCTCGCCCCGGCGCCGCCCATCACCGAGCCACCCAGGATGCTGCCGCGGATGGTTCCTTCGGTGCCATGGATCCAGAACGGGCACCCGGGTCGGCGCGTCCGCACGTTGCCCACCACCCGTAGCAGCGCGCCGGCACCGTCGGAACAGCGGAGCTCAACGGTGGCCGACCATGGGTTCCTGGCCTCCGCTGGCTGGCCGGGGACCCTGGAGTCGTTGGCCTGCACCGCGACGACATTCTTTCCGGTGAGCCAGCAGCGGGTGATGTCGATCCAGTGCACCAGGTAGTCGGCGATCAACATATGGTCGACGTCGTCGAACGGCGTCCCGGCGATCGGCGGTAACGGCTTGTCGTGCAGGTGGGTGACGCTGGCGATGTCGGCTCGGCTGGGCGCAGAGCACACGATCAATGCCGCCGAAGGTGGGGTGGCCGAGCAGATCCGGCGGATCACCGCGAACACCGGCGCGGACGTCGTCATCGAGATCAGCGGTTCCTACCCCGGTCTGCACGAGGCGATTCGTTCGGTGGCCGTCAGCGGACGGGTGGTTGCCGCCGGCTTCTATCAGGGTGACGGCGCCGGGTTGAACCTCGGTGAGGAGTTCCATCACAACCGGATCAGCATCGTCGCCTCCCAGATCGGCGCTCTGCCGAGGGCGCTGGACGATCGGTGGAGCATCGACCGGCTGCATCAGGTCTTCATGGGTCTGGTCCAGGCCGGGCGGATCGACCTGGCTCCGCTGATCAGCCGAGTGGTGCCGGCCCGGCAGGCGGCCGCGGCCTACCTCATGCTCGATGAAGAACCCGGCCAGACCCTGCAGGTCGTTCTCGACTTCCGTTCCGGTGACGGCGACTTCAGCTCCGGCGACGGGGAGGGGTCGGCGACCCGATGACCGACAAGCCTCCGGTCATCGGCGACTCGACCACCCTCGGGGCGAACACCGGGGTCACTCTCCGGACGGCCGACATCGAGCCCATCGCCCTGGCGGCCCGCGCCGCGTACGTGCTGCGCGGTAACAGCGGCGCCGGGATGACCCGGGCGGCGCCGCAGCTGTATCCACACCAATAGAGTTGGGACGCGGCGTTCGTGTCCGTCGGGTTGGCTCACGTCGACGTCCGCCGGGCTTGCCTGGAGCTGGACGGCCTGTTCGCCGGCCAGTGGCGCACCGGGATGCTGCCACACATCGTTTTCGACCCCCAGGAGAACGGCTACTTTCCCGGACCGGACACCTGGGCGTGCGCCGAGCACTGCGCCGACGCCCCCTATAGCCCCCGCACCAGCGGCATCTGTCAGCCGCCCGTGCACGCGCTGGCACTTCATCGGATGGCGACCATCGCCGCGCACGCCGGCGGCGATGCCGCCGATGCGCTGGAGGAGTGGCTGCCCAGCGCCTATCAACGCATGCTGCACTGGCACCGATACCTGGCGGCCCGGCGCGACCCCGGCGAGAACGGCCTGCTCACCATTTACCACGGGTGGGAGAGCGGCATGGACAACTCGCCACGATGGGACGCCCCCTACGCCCGGGTCCAGGTCGGCCGGGAACTGCCCTCATATACGCGTCGGGACACCGACACCGTCGCCGATGCCTCACAGCGGCCGAGCCGCAGCGAGTACGACCGCTACCTGTGGATCGTCGAGGAGCTCAAGGCGGCCGGGTACGACGACCGCCGCACCCCGGCGGCGGCCAGTTTCCTGGCCACCGACGTGTTCATGTCGGCCGTCTTCGCTGCCGCCAACGATGCGCTCGCCGATCTCGGGCGACGAATAGGCGCCATCGAGGTCGATGAACTCGAGGGATACGCCGGGCGGTTCCGCGCCGGCGTCGCCGCCAGCGTCGACCCGGACTCGGGCCTCGCCCTGGACACCGACCTGCGAACCGGCCGGCGCCTTCACGTACAGACCATCGCAGGCTTCGCACCGCTGCTGTGTGGAGGCCTGCCGCTTGCCGACGAACAGCGGATGGTCGAACTCCTGCTGTCGCCGCGGTGGACCGGCCATCCCAGCCTGCGTCATCCGGTGCTGCCCAGCACCAGCCCCGCGTCCCCTGCCTTCCGGCCACGGGCCTACTGGCGAGGGCCGAGTTGGCCGGTGATGAACTGGCTGTTCGCCTGGACCCTGGATCGGTGAGGAATGCACGACGTCTCGGAACCACTGCGGCAGGCAGCGCTCTCCGAGTTGGCTGACGGGTCGTTGGCCGAGTACTAAGAGCCGGTCACCGGTGAGGCGCTCGGTAGCCGGGACCAGTCCTGGAGTGCCGCCGCCGCACTCGATCTCCTCCTGGCCAGCGACTGGGTGAAGTAGCTCGCTCGTCCCGAGGTAACCGGCGATCGCCCCGAGGGTGCCCGGCAATCTGCCCCGAGGGCGCCCGGCGGTCAGCCCCGAGGGTGCCCGGCGATCTGCAGAACCATCCCAGTGGATGACATCGGCACCAGGCGTTGTTATCCACTGAAAGTGTTCTGCGGCCGCGCGAAATGAGGGGGCGACAGTGCCTGCCATGACGATCGACTCACCGATCGGTCCGCTGATCCTGACGTCGGTCGACGGCCGCCTCACCGGTGTCGCCTTCGTGGGGCGCTGGCCGCCAACCGGCGCAGCCGCACCCGCACCCGCACCCGCAGCCGCACCCGCACCCGCACCCGCACCCGCACCCGCACCCGCACCCGCACCCGCACCCGCACCCGCACCAATTGACGATCCGGCCGCCGTCACCGATCAGGTTCTGGTCGAGGCCGCGGGCCAACTCGAGGAGTACTTCCGCGGCGATCGCACCGAGTTCGGATTGCCGTTGGCGCCGGAGGGTGACGCGTTCCAGCTCAGTGTGTGGCAGCGGATCGCCGAGATCTCGTATGGGCAGACAGCGTCCTACGGGTCGATCGCCACCAAGCTCGGCGGGATCGGATTGTCGCGAGCCGTCGGCAGCGCCACCGGAGGCAATCCGCTGGCGCTGGTGGTGCCGTGCCACCGGGTCGTCGGCAGCGACGGATCGTTGACCGGATTCGGGGGCGGTCTGGACCGCAAACGCTTCCTGCTGGCGCTCGAGGAGAGCGACGAGGTCAAGGTCTCCCGGCTGTTCTGATCGTCGGATACGCAGCGAACACGCCGAGCTCGTCCCCGCTCCTTGTCCGTCGATCGCCCAACGCGGTCAGGAAGTCCTGGAGCGATCAGCGTGGATGCGCTCGGTCATGGCGGCGACGGTGTCGGCGATGCGCTTGTCGCGGGTTTCGGGCTTCTTCGCGTCCCGGACCGCCAGCGCCCAGCGCAGTCGGTGGCTGTAGGCCATGGCGTCGAACCCCGCCGAGCGCCTCGACCACCTCGGCCGGAACCTCGATCCCAGTGGCGGTCTTGCCGTGCGACTCGACTTCAGCGCGAAACTCCATACACCACACGGCCTCTCAGTTGCTGCGGCCACGCTTCTCGCGCACCCGCACGTTGATCCGCACCGGAGATCCGGCGAAACCGAAGTCCTCCCGCAGTCTCCGTTCGATGAACCGGCGATAACCGGCCTCCAGGAAGCCGGTGGTGAACAGCACGAACGTCGGCGGCCGGTGGGCAGCCTGGGTGGCGAACAGCACCCGCGGCTGCTTCCCACCGCGGACCGGCGGCGGGGTGGCCTGGATCAGCTCCGTGAGCCAGGTGTTCAACCGCCCGGTGGAGATCCGCCTGTCCCAGGACTCCAGCGCCCTGCGCAACGCCGGCGCGATCCGGTGGATCCCCCGCCCGGTCTGGGCGGAAATGTTGATCCGCTCGGCCCACGGCACCCTGTTCAGCTCACGCTCCAGCTCCCGGTCGCTCTCCTGGCGACGATCGGCGTCCACCAGGTCGGCCTTGTTCAACGTGATCACCAGCGCCCGACCGGAATCGGCGACCATCGAGATCACCCGCTGGTCCTGCTCTGTCAGCGGCTGCGCCGCGTCGATGAGCACCACCACCACTTCGGCGGCCTCCAGTGCCGCCTGGGTGCGCAGCGAGGCGTAGAACTCCATTCCCCGGGCGGTCTTCACCCGTTTGCGCAGGCCGGCGGTGTCGACGAACCGCCAGGTCTCGCCGTCGAGTTCGACCAGCGAGTCGACCGGGTCGACCGTGGTACCGGCGACCTGGTCCACCACCGACCGTTGCTGACCCGACAGCTTGTTCAGCAGCGACGACTTGCCGACGTTTGGCTTGCCGACAAGGGCGACCCTGCGTGGTCCGGAGGCTTCGCCGAACAGCTCGGGCGGCGCGGTCGGAAGCTTGTCCAGTACCAGATCCAGCAGATCGCCCGAGACCCGGCCGTGCAACGCGGAGACGCCGACCGGTTCGCCAAGACCCAGGCTCCAGAGTTGGGTGATGTCGGACTCGGTGCGCTCGTCGTCGACCTTGTTGGCCACCAGGATCACTGCACGCTTCGACCGGCGCAACACTCTGGCCATCGCCTCGTCGGTCGAGGTGGCACCGACCGAACCGTCGACGATCATCAGCACCACATCGCTGGATTCCATCGCCCTGGCCGCCTGGGCGGCCACCGCTCCCTGCAGGCCGGCCGCGTCAGGTTCCCAGCCGCCGGTGTCGACGACGGTGAACCGCCGACCGCGCCAGAGTGCGTCATAGGACACCCGATCCCTTGTCACCCCTGGGATGTCCTGCACCACCGCCTCTCGGCGCCCGATCACCCGGTTGACCAGCGTCGATTTTCCGACGTTCGGCCGGCCGACGACGGCCACCGTCGGAACGTAGACCGTTCCGGATTCCGCCTGCGGATCCTCACCACCGCCGACGGCGGCCGCCTCCCAGCCGGCGAACTCGCTCTCGTCCTGCCAACTGCCGTCCGCCTGACCGTCGACCGTGTCGGTCTCGGCTCCGCTCTCCCACTCGCTCACTGGATGTCCTTTCCCGACCGCGCGCCGGCGAGATCTGCGTCCAGCGTGCCGACCAACTCCGAGAGCCGTTGTTGTATCAGCATGGTCGCGATGTCCACCGCCTTCTTCCCGGCGCCGGCCGGGACCTCGAACGGTGCGCCGAACAGGTAGTTGACCGGCGGACGGAAGCGTCGGCGCCGGCGGCGCTCCTGCCCGGCCGGCCGGTCGGTGCCCCGGATCGCGATCGGCATCACCGTCGCTCCGGATCTGACCGCCAGCCAGCCGGCGCCGTTGAACACGTTCTGCACCATGCCGGAGCCGCGCGTTCCCTCCGGGAAGATGCCGATGCACCCGCCTGCCTTCAATTGCCCGAGTGCGGCCATCAGCGGGGCACGGTCGGGGACATCCCGCTTCAGCGCGTGCTGGCCGACACTGCTCAGCAGCCAGCCCACCGGGCCCTTGACAGCTTCGGACTTCACCAGGAACGACACCCGCCTCGGGATGATCCCGAACAACACGGGCCCGTCGATGAAGTTCGTGTGGTTGGCGACGAACAGCACCGGCCCGGTCGGCGGAACTCGGTCCAGCCCGCGTATCCGGTTGCGGTACAACAGCTTTCGCAGAACGATTCCGATGCGCCTTCCGCGGTCCATGCCCTTGGGTCCGGAGTGTTGAGGGGTGGGGTCGGATCCGCCGGGGAGCCGGAGGAATGTCACCGGATCCCCCGCTCCGCGGCCAGGCGGAGGAGCCGATCAATCACGTGGTCGATCGTCATGGCGGAGGTGTCGATGCGCACTGCCCCATCCGCGATGCGCAGCGGAGCGGTGGCCCTGGTCGAGTCGACGGTGTCCCGTCGCTGCAGATCGGCGCGGACCGCGTTCAGGTCGAGACCGGCGCTGTGCCCACGCCCCGCATCCCGGCCCGCCGCCACCCGACCCCGCACAGTTTCCCGGCCCTGCACAGTTTCCCGGCCCTGCACAGTTTCCCGGCCCTGCCCCGCTTCGGCGGCCGGCGCCGCTTCGCCCCCCGCCACCGCATCCGACGCGGGCATCGCACCCGGCGCCGGCGCCGGATCGTCTTGCGCGTGCCGCCGGCGGGCCCGTTCCGCCACGTCGGCTGTCAGGTAGACCTTCAGCGCCGCGTCGGGCGCGATCACCGTTCCGATGTCGCGACCCTCGACCACCATTCGCCCTGAGTGGGCGATCCTCTGCTGTCGCTCGCGCAGCCACTCGCGGACGGCCGGGTTCGCCGAGACCGGGGTGACGGCCAGAGTGACCGCCTGGCCGCGAATCTCGTCGGTGACGTCCTCGCCGTTCAGATCGTGCCGCTGACCGTCCGGATCGGTCGGCGTGCGGAACTGCACCAACGAAAGCTGGTCGCCGACGGCGGTTTCGTCATCGACGTCGATCCCGGCGCGCAGCATGGCCAACGCGACGATGCGGTACATCGCACCGGTGTCCAGATAACCGGCGCCCAGCCGGCGCGCCAAGGTACCGGAGACGGTCGACTTACCGGTGCCTGATGGCCCGTCGATGGCGATCACGAAGGAGTTCACGGGTGCCCCGCTGTCCAGGGTCACAGGCCGACCGCCTTGTACAACAACGAGATCTCGACCGGGTTCAGTCTGCGCAGCGTGCCGGGCCGCTGGTGTCCCAGTTGCACGTCGCCGATCTTGGTGCGGACCAGGCGGGAGACTGGATGGTCGACGGCGGCCAGCATCCGACGGACGACGTGCTTGCGCCCTTCGTGCAGCACCACTTCCACCACAGCGCGGTTGTTGTGCACGTCCACCACCTCGAACGAGTCGACCTTGACCAGCCCGTCCTGCAGCTCGATGCCACGATGCAGCCGGCGTCCGAGGTCGCGGGGGACCGGCCCCGGTATCTCGGCCATGTAGGTCTTCGGCACTCCGAACGAGGGATGCGTCAACCGGTGGGCGAGCTCGCCATCGTTGGTGAGCAACAACAATCCCTCCGAGTCCATGTCGAGCCGGCCGA
>JAABUS010004590.1_pt1 | contig 19582 bp, 22 predicted proteins | sample 5560161 | NCBI WGS metagenome assembly JAABUS01 (sample SAMN10711885, study PRJNA513376) | rock metagenome | isolation source: Antarctica rocks | place: Antarctica: Victoria Land, Trio Nunatak nord | collected 2016-01-04 | reverse complement strand
GCGATCGGTGCGGGGCTCGACCGGGTGACACCGGACCAGCTGCGGAACGGCTACCGCCATTGCGGCTACCACACGACCGCATCAGGACAACCTTTATGACCGTCGCTCTAACGGCAAGTGAGAAGCGAAAATGTGTGCGAAACGAGCAGGCGCCTTGTTCGACCGTGCTCTGATCCAGTTCGCGGGAACTTCGCGTCTCGACTACCCAAAGCCCAAACGATCAGGGGAGATGTGGCCTATCCCGTCGGATCAGACATCGTCCAACTCCGCGCCATGATCCTCGACACTGCCGTACGATACGGTCCGCCCGACAATGCGATGTCGCATCCTTGCGTCCAATCCAGGGGAGTCTTCGATGCCGCGTGCCCTCCGAGCGATCCAACCCCGCGTCCCCGTTCTTGACGTCTACGATGATGCGCCCCTCGGCCCCGGGCAGATCCGGATCCGCACGACCTTCGCCTCTCCCAAGCATGGCACGGAGCTCGTCGGCTACCGCAACGAGCCGTCCGCCAACCGGCCCTACGACCCGGTGCTCGGCGCGGTCGTCCCCCGTCCAGCCGGTGACGCGGTCCACGGCTTCCCGCGTGGTCTCGGCAACATGGCGACCGGGGTCGTCTCGGAGATCGGCGGCGACGTCTCACGCTTCACGGTCGGGGACCGTGTCTTCGGGCACTTCCCGATCCGGGAGACGCAGACCGCCGACGAGACCGGCGCCGACCCGATGCCCGACGGCCTCAGCGACGAGGCGGCCGTCTGCCTGGACCCGGCGGTGATGGCCTACGCGATCCGCGACGGCGGGATCAAACTGGGCGACACGGTGGCGGTCTTCGGGCTGGGCGCGATCGGCCTGATGGCGCTCCAACTGGCGAGGCTGAGCGGGGCCAGCCGCGTCATTGCCCTCGACCCTATCGGGCGACGGCGGGCCGTCGCCCTCAACCTCGGCGCCGACATCGCGCTGGACTCTACCGCCGGAGACGGCGACGCCGGGCTGGCGGTCCGGCGGCAGAGCGCCCCGGAGACGCTCCGGACCGAGGCACCGCGGCGGCGACTGGTCGGCGGCTATCACGAGAAGCCGACCCAGTTCAACGACCTCGGCGTCGATGTCGCGATCGAGACCTCGGGCAACACCTATGCGCTCAATCAGGCGATCCGGTCGACGCGGTTCGGCGGGACGGTCTGCCTGGTCTCGTTCTATGGCCGCGAGGCACTCGGCGTCCATCTCGGCGACGAGTTCCACGTCAACCGGCTCCAGATGATCTCGGTCCGGGCCGAGAGCCTGCCGATGCGCGACGCACCCCGCTGGGACCTGGAGCGGATGGTCGATGTCAGCCTCGACTGGCTGGCGACCGGACGCCTGCGTACCGAGGGGATCATCACGCCGATCGTCTCGTTCGAGGACAGCGCCGAGGCCTACCGGGAGATCGACGAACACCCGGAACGATCGATCAAACTCGGCATCCGCTTCCCCTGACGTTTAGACGAGCGATCAGGCGCTGGCCCAGAGCGACCGGACGTGGGCGACGGTCTCGCGCAGGGCGTCGTCGAACGGCCCGACGATCCGGCACTCGATGCCGACCCAGCCGTCGTAGCCGATCTCCCTGAGGGCCCGGAAGCCGGGCAGGAAGTCGAGGTGGCCGTTGCCGGGCTGCTGCCGGTTGCTGTCAGCGACGTGGACATAGGCGATCAGCTCGCCACCGGTCCGGATGCTGGCCGCGATGTCGGTCTCCTCGATGTTCATGTGGAAGAAGTCGGCCATCGTCGCGATCCCTGGTCCGGCAGCGGCCGCGATGTCGACGCCCTGCTCGACCCGGTTGACCAGGTACGCCTCGTAGCGGTTGAGCGGCTCCAGGAACAACGGAACTCCGGCGGCGAGGGCGAACGGAGCCAACTCGGACAGCTGGGACGCGAACAGATCGGACTCCAGCTCGGCACCGGTCCGGTACGGAGACAGGTCGGGCAGGGTCGCCCGGCGGCCGAACTGCGGCACCTCCAGCACGCCGGCGGCACCAAGCTCCCCGGCCAGCGCGAGACGACGCCGGGTGAGGTCTATCGACTGCCGCCGCACCGTCGGGTCCGGGTCGAGCAGCTTCATCCCGCCGGCGATGTTCGCCACTCGGATGGACGACCCGGCGAACGCCGCAAGGACCTCGTCGTCCGGCAGCTGCAGCGAACCGGCCGAGAGCTCGATTCCCTCGATCCCGATCCGCTCCAGGTACGCGAGCCGCTCAGAGAGCGTGTCGCCCGGTGTCATGTCTTCCCGCAGCGCGATGTTCACGGCTGGTCCCTCCTGACGTCATTCGGATTGGGCGATGGCCGCCATCACTATTGCAAACCGTTCCCACCGGGAGCAAGATAGACGGGTTCTCCAGGCGACGCAGCCCGACCAGGCACAACCGGCGTGACGAACGCACTGGACCGACAATCGAAACCGTTCCGGATCGACGAGGTAACGTCGGTCTGGACGATGGAGCAGCGAAGGAGCAGTTCCCGTGATGCATGTGAAGCGTCGGCAGTCCGTTGTCGGTACCATCGCCGCGGTTTTTCTCTTGCTGGGGATCTCGATCTTCCCAATCGTGTCGTCGGCGCAGGATCCGGTCGAATTGCTCATCTGGGACCAGTTCACCGGTCCCGAGAACGAAGTCGTCAACGACATCTACGCGAAGTTCAAGGATCAAACCGGCATCACGATCCGCCGTGAGTCCTTCGACACCGATCAGATGCGTCAGACCGTCAACACGGCGCTGTCGTCCGGAAGCGGACCGGACATCATCTTCTACGATGCCGGTCCAGGCTACGCCGGCGTCCTCGCCGATGCGGGTCTGCTCCTGCCGCTCGACGACCTGGCGACCCAGTACGGCTGGCGGGACCGCATTCTTCCGACCGCGCTGACCGGCGCGACCATCAACGATCAGCTCTACGGGATGCCACTCCAGCTCGACTTGATCGGCACTTACTACAACAAGACCATCTTCGACGAAGAGGGGTTCACACCCCCAACCACGGTCGACGAACTCCTGACGTTCTGCAAGCAGGCGTCGGACAAGGGCTACATCCCGCTCGCCTTCGGCAACAATCCCGGCTGGCAGGGGTTCCACCAGTTCTCGATGCTCGCCAACGACATGCTCGGCCCGGAAGCCATGGGACAACTGCTCCTGGAGAACCAGGGAACGTGGAACAGTCCGCAGATCACGACGGCCATCAAGACCTTCTTCGTCGACATGCAGAGCGCTGGCTGCTTCAATGAAGACCCCAACGCGCTGATGTACGACGACGCCAACTCGCTGTTCTACAACGGCGACGCGCTGATGACCCCGACGGGAAACTGGCTCGTCGGTGACATCGCCGAGAACATGCCGGACTACGAAGTGGCCATGATGCCGTTCCCGACGCCGACGGGTGCCCAGGGGCAGTACTGGCCGTCCGGCATCGGCTCGGCCTTCTTCGTCTCCCAGGCCAGCCAGCACCAGGCCGAGGCCGGCCAGTTCATCGACTACCTGTTCTCCCCGGCGATCGCCCAGCGCTGGGTCGGCGAGGCCAACTTCTTCCTGCCGATGGACGTCGATACGTCGTCCCTCCAGCTTACCCCGCTGTTCCAGTCGGTCCAGGACGTCCTCCTGTCAGCCGCCGCCGGTCAGACGACGCTTGGCTATAACGTCGACGTCCTCGCCCCGGCCGCCTTCAACGACACGCTGCAGAACGGACTCCAGGCGGTCTTGCTCGGCGATCTCACACCGGAGGAACTCGCGGCCAATCTTCAGACGACGTGGGAGCAATCCCAGACCTGACGTTCTGATGACGCGATCCGACTGACGGGCAGCACGGACTGAGAAGCCGTTCGCTGCCCGTCCCATCTCCGGAGGTTCGTCACGATGGCGCAGTCGGCGATTGGTGCGCCCCCTTGCACTGGCGGCACGTACCGGGCGCGACGGCATTGGGCCAGGTACCGTGCCGGCTACCTGTTCCTGGCCCCGTCGGCCATCCTCTATGCCCTGTTCATGATCTACCCGTTCTTCCAGTCGATCTATCTCAGCTTCACGGACTGGAACGGGGTCGGGGCGATCGGCGACTTCGTCGGGCTTCAAAACTACCGCAACCTGATCCACGACGATCTGCTCTGGCGATCCCTTGGCCACAATGCCATCTGGGTCGTGATCGGCACGATCGGTCCGCTCGTGCTCGGGTTGTTGCTGGCCATGCTGCTCTGGCGGCAGCCCAGGGGGTTCACGCTCTTCCGGACCGTCTACTTCCTGCCCCAGGTCCTCTCGCCGGTCATCATCGCGATCGTCTGGGGCTGGGTCTACAACCCGGTCTTCGGCCTGCTCAATCAGGGTCTGGACACCATCGGTCTCGATGGCATCTCCCGCGGCTGGCTGGGCGACTCCAGCACCGCCCTCTACGCCGTGCTCGTCGCGGCGATCTGGGCCGAGACCGGCTTCGTCTTCGTCGTCTTCCTGGCAGGTCTGCAGACCGTCAGTAAGGACCTGCTCGAAGCGGCGACGCTGGACGGGGCGAACGCCTGGCAGCGGCTCAGGGATGTCACGATTCCCCAGCTCGCCAATGTTATCACCGTCATCACCGCCCTCCTGCTGATCGGCGGGTTCAGCGTCTTCGACATCATCTTCGTCATGACCCAGGGCGGCCCCAACCACTCGACGGAGGTCATCGCAACCTATACCTACACCGAGGCCTTCACCCAGAACCATGCCGGTTACTCGGCTACGCTCTCACTGGTCCTGACGGTGATCTCGCTGATCGCGTCGGTCGTCTTCATCCGATTCCGCGAGCGAGGAGCCGAGTAGACCGTGGCGACCACTACCGCGGCACCAGAGCAATCCCGGCTGGAGGCCGTCACCCGTCGATCCCGGTTCCGACCGGTCTCGGGGATCGCGCAGTACGGCGTGCTGCTCTTCTTCCTGCTGATCTTCCTGGTCCCCTTCGTCTGGATCTGGTCATCGGCCTTCAAGACCTCGCGGGAGATCTCGCGCGACCCGTTCGGGCTGCCCTCGGCCCTCCGGTGGGACAACCTCCAGGAAGCCTGGACCACCGGCCAGTTCGACCGGTACATGGGCAACACCGTCATCTACTGCGCCGCGATCGTGACCGGCGTCGTCGTGCTGTCGTGCATGGCGGGCTACGCACTGGCCCTGCTGCCGTTGCCCGGCCGTGGCCCGATCCTGACGGTCTTCCTGCTCGGGTTGATGGTCCCGTTCCAGTCGGTGATGATCCCGATCTACTATTTCCTCCAGGACCTGCATCTGCTTGGAACGTACTGGGCGTTCATCATCCCCGGCATCGCGTTGCGCCTGTCCTTCGGCATCTTCCTGATGCGTGGCTTCTTCCGCGGCCTGCCGCCGGAACTGGCCGACGCCGCCCGGCTGGACGGCGCCAACGAGTGGCAGACCTTCCGGGAGGTGATGCTGCCGCTCTCCATCCCCGGTATCGCGACCCTGGTCGTCCTCCAGTTCATCAACACCTGGAATGCGTTTCTGATGCCGCTCGTCTTCGTTCAGCGCGACGAGCTCCGGCCAGTCGCCCTCGGGACGCTCTTCTTCTTCGGTCGCTTCACGGCGGACCGCGGACTCATCGCCGCCGGCGTCACGATCTCGATGCTGCCGATGATCGTGATCTTCCTGCTACTCCAGCGCCGCTTCATCGAGGGCATCACCGCCGGCGCCCTCAAGTCGTAGGCATTCGGCTGAGGTTCCCTGACGTAAGCGCCGAGAGCAGCGTATCCCGGATACAGCGACCGAACGCGTCGGCCAGTTCCTTCGCGCCCTCGTCAATCCGTCGGTTGTGGTCGAACGCAAACACCAGCGGGTGCGCTCCACCGAGCATCGCCCCGGCGAACCCGATCCCGGGCAGCGGCGGCGGGGCGACGTACCCGCTCTTGCGGAGACAGGTCATCCCCGCTCCCCAGACGAACTCCTGGTCGAGACCCTCACTCCCGAGGATGTCGCGAAAGGTTCGATCAGCGTCGCCTCGCTCCAACATCCGTCCCGACAGGGAAAACCGATAGAACCAGACCAATTCGACAACGGTCGTTCGGCAGCCTTCGAGTTCAGTAAGGGGATCGGCGGTCGCTCGGACATACAGCTCGACCAGATCCCGGGTGAACCTGGTCGCTTCGAGCCCAGCCGCCTGAAGGACGTGATCGACCTCCTCAACTGGCAGGCAGCCGAGCATGATCTGGGTGGCGGTGTTATCGCTCTGACAAATCATCGCGACCAAGAGTTCATGGGCCGGAATGACATCGCCATCCGGACGCGATTCCAGCACCGCGCTGTGCGGAACCCTCGTGGCGGACGTCAACTCGAACGGCTGCTCCCAGGTCGCCTCGCCGCGGTCGACCAGCCGGGCGAAGGCCGCCAGCAGGAAGACCCTGAAGACGCTGCCCATCTCCAGTGTCAGTGCGGGATGAGTCTCAAGGGGCGGCTGATGGTTCGCTCCTTCGTCGATGCCAGTTTCGATCAGCACCCCGACATCCGGACCAAGTGCTTGCCACCGTCGCAACAGCGCGCCGCGAGCGAACATGCCGATCATCTCCGGTCATCGGTGGGGACCGATCGGCCGACCTGGCTCACGAACTCGCGACCGGCTCGCGGTGAGCGTCCCGAATGATGTGCCGGCGCCGATAGACCGTTGCGACCCGGCGTGGTCGCGGTCGGTGCGGTTTCAGTCCGTGCGTCAGCGCGATGAGCGCTGCACCGGTCGCGATGTGCTGCGCCTGATCATCAGCCGAGATCCAGGCGAGATCGAGTTGATCCGCATACCACGAGCCATTTGCCCCGATAAGCCCGGCGATGAGTTCCAGCGCGGACGGACCGTCGTCGTACTCCGCCACGAAGTTACCGCTACCCTTTTCCCAGATCGAGAAATATCCAGACATCTCTCCTTCCTTCCCAAAATTGGTAAGCATGGTTGCCATGAATGGCTTCAACATCAGCCAGTCCGACCTCAGGTTTGCAGCGGCTTCGGATATCGCGGCGGCTGGGTGCCCGAAATGGTCCGGTTCGATCAACTCGCTATCCGCTCACGAGCCGGATGACGTCGTGGCCTCGTGGCAACCGGTTGAACCCGGTATGGACGCTGGAATGGCACTCCCCTTGTTAGAGCGACCAGCGCCTCACCGATCGCAATGTGCCGCGTCTCGTCAGACGACGACGTCCAGCTCAGTTCCAGATCGTTGGCGTACTCCAGCCCATTCACATCGATCAGTTCAGCAGCGACACGGAGCGCCATCTGACCGTTCGAATACGTATTCACAAGGTTGCCGCCGGCTACATCCCACAGTGAGAAATAGGGCTTCACTCGCCACCTCCTTCGGTGAGGTCAATGATACCAACGACGTATGCCAGGAGTTCATTGGCATCGCCCCAGATCGTCCAGTGGCCAGGGGTAGGCGTCGTACGTCGCGCCACAAGACCGTGATCCTCGGGAACCCGCAGTTCAGCAAGGTATGACCCGACGAAAGGACTGCGTTCCTGATGAGAAACCGCATGCCGGAGCGAATCAAACATGGAGAGGCCCCGCCAACGTTCGGCCTCTTCGACCGTCAGCGTCCTCCTCGGTTGCTTGCCCAGTGCGGCATGTGAAAAGAAATCCTCCTGGGTTGGGTTCGCCACTCGCAAGATACGATAGAATCGCTTACCGGCTGGGTCCACTGCCGCTCACCTCTCTCGTGAAGCATCGGCCAGCCCCCGGACCCGTTCGGCCAGCAGCTCGGCGATGTGAACGACCCGCAGCGGGCGGCACCCGGCGTCTACGCCGCCGCGGAGGTGCATGATGCAGCCTTGGTTGTCGGTGACAAGGATGCGGGCACTAGTGGCCCACCACGGTGATTACTTGTGGATGGGTTGTGGATCGAGCCGCTGCAGTTTGGTGCGGGCGACGGTGGTGATGAACTGCCAGGTGACGGTGGCCCCGGCGGCGTGATGCTCCCGCTCCCATGCCGCCACTTCTGCGGTCACGACCGCCAGACTCGGCAGGCGACGGTCCAGACACTGCCCCGTCAGCACTGACAGCTCCAACTCGACCATGTTCAGCCAGCTGCGGTGCGTGGGGGTGTCGTGCCACTCGATGCGTTGAACCAGGCGCCGCGCCTCGTCGGCCGGGAAGGCCTCGTAGAGCGCTCTGGCATGATGGGTGTTGCGATTGTCGACCACCAGCCGGACCACCTCGGCCGCGGGATAGTGGACGTCGAGCAGCTCTCGGACCCAGCCGGCGAAGTTGGCCCACGTCCGCCGCTCGCCCACCCAGGCGTGCCGCCAGCAGGCGCCGGGCTGAAGGCCAGCGCCAGGCAGCCGGACCCGCACCGCCGGTATTCATCGTCCTCGCGGGCGACGCGTCCCGGCGCGGGTGGCACCGGCGAGCGGACGTGGTCGTGCAGCACCAGCGGACGCTCGTCCAGACAGACCACCGGCCGGGCCGGGTCGGTCGGCTCGGCATACAGATCGAGCACGTCCTCCATGCGGGCGACGAACGCCCCGCTCAGCTCGGGCAGACACCAGTACTCGCGCTGCCACGGATTGAGGACGTTTTTTTGAGCGCGCGGCGCACCGTCTCATCGGAAACCGCGTCCACCTGGCCCAGCGCGACCAGCTGGTCGGCCAGCAGCTGCATGGTCCAGGTCGCGCGGCCGGTAGGCGGGGTGGTGCAGGCCAACCCGATCAGCGTCGCCGTCGCCGGACCGTCGAGTTTCGGCGCTGCGCCAGGACGGGGGCACTCGTCCAACGCCCCGAGCCGCTCGGCGGCGAAGCGGCGGCGCAGGTTCGCCGCCGTCGTCACGCAGCAGCCGGCTGCGGCGACCCGAACGTCGGGCAGGCCGTCGGCGCTCAGCAGCAGGACGCGGGCGCAACGGATGCGGCGGGCCGAGGCGACGCCGCGCCGGGCCAGGGTGTCCAGTTCGGTGCGTTCGGCGTCGGTCAAGGTGATGGGGGACATCTGCTTGGCCATGGCGGGAGCTCCTTCGGGAACGGTGGCGGCTCGTTCCCGAAGGATACCCCGTGGTCTTTACCGTGGCGACCCACCAGTCGCCTCGGCATCGTCCAGCTTGCGGTTCATCAGTCGCTCGGCGACCGCCGGGTACTCGAAACTGAACGATCCGCCGAACCCACAGCAGAAAGTGCTCTCGGCCAGCTCGTCGACCTGGAAACCCATCACCTCGGCCAGCAGACGGCGCGGCTCGTCGACGAGCCCGAGCGCGTTCAGCCCCTGACAGGAGTCGTGGTAGGTCACGCGGCCGTCCGGGACGAGCGCCGACGTGCCGGTGACGGCCAGGCTCCCGGCTGGGAGCTTCGCCACGTCCTCGAGGAACGAGGTGAATTCAGTCACCCGGCGAGCCAGCCGCTCGGCGCGGGGCAGCCAGGCCGGGTCGTCGCGGAACAGGTGGACGTAGTCCTGCGCGATCATCGCGATACACGAGGCGCTGCCGGAGACGACGTAATCGGCTAGGGTCCGCTCCAGCACCCAGATCGTCTGACGGGCCATCCGCTTCGCGCTGGGCTCGTCGCCGGAGTTGTTCGCCGGCAACCCGCAGCAGTTGAGCCCGGCCGGCAGGACGACCCGGACACCGAGGTGCCGGAGCACGTCGTTGACCGCTTGCCCCTGCTCCGGGTACATCCGGTCGGTGATACAGCCAGGGAACAGGGCCACGGTCCGGCCCGCCGCGCCGTTCTCCACGACCGGCCGAAGGGGTGGCTGGGTCTCGCCGACGCGGACCCGGTCCCGGAAGGGACGGCGGGCGACGGTCGGCAGGCTGCGCCAGCGGGTCTGCCGGTTCAGGATGGGCAGCTTCCTCCGGATGAAGGCGTCGCCATGGGTAAGCGGCAGCTGCGCCTTCGCGCCGAACCGGGTCGCCGCCGCGAAGGCGGCCGGGCGGGACAGCACGCCAAAGGCGACGCGCTTGGCCGGGTGCAGCCCCTTCTTCCGGACGACCATCTTCCGGACATCGAGGATCTGGCGCGGCAGCGGGATCCCCACCGGGCAGACGGCCTCGCAGGCGTTGCAGCTCACGCAGAGGTTCTGCGGGCCGCCGGCCGCGTCGAGCCCGCCCGCTCCGCTCAGGAACGGCGTCACGACGAGCCCGATCGCGCCGGTGTAGATGTGGCCGAAGACGTGGCCGCCGACCTCCCGGTAGGGTGGGCAGACGTTGGAGCAGGCGCCGCAGCGGATGCAGTTGAGCGCCTCGCTGAACTCCGGCAGGGCCGCCATCGCCCGGCGACCGTTGTCGACGAGGACGATATGTAGCTCGTGGCCGGGCGTCGGGCCGGTGACGAACGTCGTGTACGAGGTCAGCGTCTGGGCCGTCGCGCTCCGGGCCAGCAGCTGGAGCTGCGTGACAGCGTCGTCGAACGTCGGGACAAGCTTCTCGATCCCGGCCAGCACGACGTGGATCCTCGGGACCGACGAGGTCAGGCGGCCGTTGCCCTCGTTGGTACACATCATCACCGTGCCGGTCTCGGCGACCAGCGCGTTGGCGCCGGTGATCCCCATCCCGGCGGTGAAGAAGACCTCGCGGATCTCGTCGCGGACGACGCGGACCTGCTCAGCGATATCTTCCCGCGAGACCTCCCGGCCGAGCCGCTCGGTCAGCACCGCGCCGATCTGCTGGCGTCCGAGGTGGATCGCCGGCAGGACGAGGTGGCTGGGCCGCTGGCCCATGACCTGGACGATCCATTCGCCCAGATCGGTCTCGATCACGTCGATACCGTGCTCGCGGAAATCGTGGTTGAGCTCGATCTCCTCACTGACCATCGACTTGGACTTGGCGATCAGATCGACCCCGTGCAGCCGGGCAAGCTCGCGGACGATCCGGTTGGCATCCACGGCCGACGCCGCGTGGTGGACCCGTGCGCCGGCCCGCTCGGCCGCCGCCTGAAACGTCGCGATGTGGGTCTCCAGGTTGGCGATCGTCTCGCTCTTCCGGGTGCGGAGCCGGTCCCGCAGGTCATCGAACGGGATCGATCCGATCGCGTCCCAGCGGTTGCCACGCCAGGACTGCTGGAAGGCGGTCAGGTTCCGGGCCAGCCGCTCGTCGCCGAGCGCCTCGTCGTAGCGCTCCCGGAACGAACGCTCCGGCTCGCCGTGCTCGGTGCCGTCGTGGTCCGGCGGGATGCCGTCGACCGTCGGCTGCCGGCCGCGAAGCTCGTCGTGGGGGGATTGAGCGATCATCGCGGTGCGCTCCTCGGTCCATCGATCGGGCGTTCGCCCGGTTCAGGGCAGGTCGGGACACAGGCCCGGACGATGCCGGCCAGTATACGAAGCGGGTTCGTGAGCCCAGCGCCGGGTTGGCTACGCCAGTGCATCCACGAACAGGACGACGACGCGGCCCGGTCCCTGGACGCCGACCGTCAGGACCCGCTCGATGTCGGCCGTCCGGCTCGGCCCGGTCATCACCGTCGCGTAGCTACCGCCTGGTTGGCGGGCGATCGCCCGGAGCTCGGCGACGGCATCGTCCAGCCCCGACCGGAGCATGGCCGTCTCGACGACGACGATCAGCGTCCGGCTCAGCATCCCGACCGAGCGATCGGCCAGGTCGGGCTCGGCCAGCAGGACCGACCCGGTCTCGGCATAGGCGGCGTGGGCGAGCGTGAGTGCCAGCGGGGCATCACGAGCCGCCGCCGCACCGGTCACGGTCTCGTTGGTGAAATGAACTTCGAGCAGCTCGACGAGTGAAGGCGCCCTCCGACGTAACTCGGCCGACACGACCAGTTTCTGACTGACGGCGACCTGCGCCTCCAACTGGATCTCAGGCACGGCGGCATCGGCGGCAGCGACCCGCTCGACCCGTACCCCGAGCAGCCCTGCCCGATGGGTGAACAACTCCACCAGCTCGTCCATGTCGCTCTCGGTCACCGGTCACCGCCTTCTGGACAAGCTATCCCTGGCCGACGCCCTCTGACGACGGCTGCTTCCACGAGTCGAAGCAGCTCGGCCGGGGCACGCTCGACTGGCGACGGACGGTCCCGGCTGCCAGACAGCTCGTCGTCGAGGTCACCGGTCAGCCAGCCAAGCGTCTCGCGGTAGCGACGCCCGACCGTGACGGCATCCTCGAGGGTGACCGGTTCGAACCGGACGATCGTGCCAAGTCGCAGCTGGGCCAGCAGATCGAGGTCGGCGGCGATCACGCAGGCGACCTTGGCGTAGCCGCCGACCGTCCCGCGGCCAGAGAGCAGGATGATCGGCTGTCCGTCGGCCGGCACCTGGACAGTCCCGGTCACGATTCCCTCGGAGACGAGGTTGCCGGCACCGGCGACGTGGAGGGCCGGGCCGGAAAGGCGGACGCCCATGTGGCTGGACTGCGACGTGACTGCGTAGGGATAGGCCAGCAATCGGGCAAGATCGCCGGGAGCGAGAAGGTCTTCGTGCGGACCGACAACGATCCGGAGCGTCGCCTCCTTGCCCGGTTCTCGCGGCCTTGGTCCGACGACGACGCTTCGAGTCCGGTGGTCTTTCTGGGCTCGGCCGACCGGAAGTCGATCACCAGCGACCAGCGCCCGGCCCTTCAGACCGCCGAACCCGGCGGTCAGATCGGTCGACCGGCTCCCGATCACGAGCGGGACGTCGATCCCTCCGGCGACGGCCAGGTAGCCTCGAACTCCGGTACCCGCGGCCTGATCGGGCAGGAAGGTCAGTGTGCTACCGGCCGCGACGGTGAAGGGTTGCCACCGCGGTGCCGGTCGGCCATCGACCGTCGCCCCGAGGTCGGCTCCGGTCAGGGCGACCTCGATAGCGCGGTTCGGGCGCAAGGTCGGGCCGCTGACACTCATCTCCAGGACCGCGGTGCCCGGCGGGTTGCCAACCAGCCGGTTGGCCGCCCGGTAGGCCGCCCGGTCCAGCGCCCCGCCCGGCGAGATACCCTGCGCCCCGAGGCCCGGCCGCCCGGCGTCCTGGACCGTCGTCAGCAGACCGGAACTGATGACCTCGATGGCGACCCGCGACCGCGAACCGGACCGCTGTGCCTCACGCCTGAGCTCGGAAGCTGACTCGCCGGTCGGCCAGTCGATCTCGGGCCGGTACGCTGCGAGTCGAACCTGCCGGGCGATCTCCTCGTGCTCGGCCAGCTCGATCGGTCGGAACCGAATCCGGTCGCCGGGCCGGAGCAGCGCGGCAGGCGATCGCAAGACGTCGAACAGCGGAACCGCCGTCCGACCGATCAGCCGCCAGCCACCCGGCGTCGCCTGGGGGTAGATCGCGGTCTGCTCGCCGCCGATCGCCACCGAGCCCGGCGGGACACGAGGGCGGGGCGACGATAACCGCGGCGTCGACAGTCCTGGCGGCAGGCCGAGTAGATAGGCATAGCCGGGCGAAAACCCCAGGAAGGCGACCCGGTACGTGTCACCACCACCGTGCATCGCGACGACGGCGTCCGACGTGAGCCCGGTATGAATCGCCACGTCTTCCAGGTCAGGACCGAACGCGCCACCGTAGACGACCGGGATCGTGACGGTCCGCGGCGCCTCGTCATCTGTGAGGCGCTGGGCCGCGAACTCCCGTCGGACCTGCGCCTCGACTCCGGCAAACGTGATCCGGTCCGGGTCGTACTCGATCAGCACCGACCGGTAGGACGGGACGATGTCCACTGCGGCTGAACCCAGCGAACGGCCAACGGCGTCGGCCAGACCAACCGTCAGCCGACTCGTCGCCAGATCGACCGGAAGCGGCTGAAACGCGCCATCCGGACGCGACAGACCGAGTTCCGCAATGACCGTTTGGTCACCCAGCGAACGAACACGGAGAGATGGCGCCAGGACAACGCCTTCATTGACATCCGGGACGTCCGGTCCACGCACGTCAGGGGAAGTTCCCGTGTCGCCGGGTGTCATCGGATGGCACCGGAGGTCGAGGACACGCCGTTGTTTCCGAGCCGTTTACGGCCGAAAAGCGCTGACCGGCGAGATGTCTCGACCGAATAATCACCAGAAGCGTTCGGAAGATACGACCTCACGCGCCGAGCGCGGCGATCGTGACGCCGGCGCCCTCCAGTGCCCGCCGGACCGCCGTCATGATCTCGACCGCACCCGGCGTGTCCGAGTGAACGCAGATCGAGCGGACCGCGACTGACACGTCGTCGCCGTCGACGGTCGGCAGCTTGCCGGTCTCGGCCAGAGTCAGCATCCGGGCGGCGGCGGCGGCCGGGTCGGTGATCAGGGCGTCGGGGCGGGTCCGGGCGGTGAGGCGGCCATCGGCGTGGTACGTCCGGTCCGCGAACGCCTCGACGGCGAGGGGCTGCCCCGCGCGGCCGGCGGCGTCGAGCAGGGCGCCGGGGTTGGCCAGGATGATCAGCGTCGGATCCAGCGAGCGAACGGCCGCGACGATGGCCTCGGCGGTCGCGACGTCGTGGGCGGCGACGTTTGAGAGGGCGCCGTGGGCCTTGACGTGCCGCATCGTCACGCCCGCCGCCTGGCAGATCCCGGCGACGGCGGCGACCTGGTAGAGCGTGTCGGTACGGACTTCCTCAGCCGAGCACTGGACGACCCGGCGACCGAATCCGACCCGGTCCGGGTAGCCTGGGTGGGCACCGACACCGACGCCGAGCTCCTTCGCCCGGAGGATCGCTCGTTCGATGCCGCGCGGGTCGCCGCCGTGGAAGCCACAGGCGACGTTCGCGGACGTGATGATCTGGAACAGCTCGTCATCAGCGCCGATGGTGTAGGCGCCGAAGCTCTCTCCCAGATCGCTGTTCAAATCGATGATCATGTCTTGTACTCCCACCCCATTGCTGCCTCGCTATCAGGGCGTGATGGTACGGCATGACCATCCGGCGTGGGGCGTCGAGCTACCCGCCGGTCGAGGAGCCGAACTCGTGGGCCGAGTCCCGGATCAACTCATCCTCCTGAGCGGCACCGAACAGGGTGCGGAAGACCGCCCAGCCGACCGCGAACCCGATGCCGATCAGTACGTATCTCTTCATCCCAGGCGCTCCCATCCGATGACCTCGATCGCGAGTCGTCCTCGCCCCGGCGACAGATTGCCGCGACAGGGTACCGAAAAACAGCGACGCCGGCCCACCAGGACTGGCGGACCGGCGCCCAAAACGGATCGTCTACTTCTTGTTGTTCATGATCTTCCCGTAGAGACCGAACAGCAGGAACGTCGGCGGCCACTGCCCGACGAAGACGGCCCAGTTGGCGTTGCCACGGACGCGCAGGAACGCGGACAGGCCAATCGACGCCAGGGCCGCCCAGTACCAGGTGCTCTCCGGGACGGCGTCGGTAACGCGGATCACCTGACTATCGGAATTGTTCTTCGCCATGGGTGAAATCCTTCTGCCACGGGGACGGTGTCCCGGAGTGGTCTGTTCGCTCCCCGCCTGCGTGGACCCTTCGGACCCACCGACGAGAAGCCTCGTCACATCGGGTGTTGTCTCCCGTGGCGCATCCCATGTGCCGTCAGTGATCAAGGTCGGTCGATGCGACCGGGCATCGGCGATCCTGCCCGTCTGAACGCCCGTGCTATGCTGTCGGGTGCATTTGCTCCGCCCGCGGCCGCGGGTCCGCTCTCCAGAGAAGACATTCCACGCATGTCCACCCCGCTTCCGACCATCGACCAGGTCGCGTCCGGCCCCAACGTCGCGATTCCCGCCGTCCCGCCGACGCCCGTCCGGCGCCGGCCAGTTCCGCTGTCCGCCCGCAAGACCGGACTCTATGACCTGAACCTGAGCGACCTGACGGACCGCGTCACCGCGATGGGACAGCCGGCCTACCGCGCCCGGCAGATTTACACCGGCGCCTACCGCCAGCTGGCCGATTCCTACGACGCGATGACCGACCTGCCGAAGGCGCTCAAGCCCCGACTCGAGGCCGAGCTGCCGATCCAGCTCCTGCAGCCCGTTCAGACCTACGAGGCCGACCACGGCGAGACGATCAAGGCGCTGTTCCAGACCGATGACGGCCAGTTCATCGAGACCGTCCTGATGCTCTACAACGACCGGGCGACCGTCTGCGTCTCCTGCCAGGTCGGCTGCGCGGTCGGCTGCGCCTTCTGCGCGACGGGCATCGGCGGGCTGATGCGAAACCTGACGACCGGGGAGATGGTCGAGCAGGTGATCTGGTCGGTCCGGATGGCCCGGGAGCGGGGCCGCCAGCTGACCAACCTCGTCATGATGGGGATGGGCGAGCCGCTCCAGAACTACCGGGCGACGATGGCCTTCATCGGCATCGTCAACGACGCGGCGGGACTCCAGTTCGGTGCCCGCCGGATCACGATCTCGACCTCGGGCATCCTGCCCCGGATCCGGGCGCTGGCCGACGAGCCCTACCAGGTCAACCTCGCGGTCTCGCTCCACGCCCCGAACGACGAGCTCCGTGACCGGCTCGTGCCGCACAACACCCGCTACCCGGTCGCCGACCTGATGGCGACCTGCCGGGAGTACACCGAGAAGACCGGACGCCGGATCTCGTTCGAGTACGCGCTGATGGCCGGGATCAACGACGGCGACGCGATCGCGACCGAGCTCGCCCAGTTGCTCCGGCGCAGCGGGGTCCTCTGCCACGTCAATATCATCCCGTTCAACAAGGTCGAGATCCTCGATTTCGAGCGGCCGACACCGGCCCAGATCGACCGGTTCGCGGCGGTCCTGACTGGGCATGGCATCGCGACGACCGTCCGCTACTCACGCGGCCTCGACATCAAGGCCGCCTGCGGACAGCTGCGGGCCGAGCACGAGGGCATCGTCCCGGTCAACTCGAGCTCGACCGCGACCCGCGACACCCTGCCGGCGTCAGCCTCGATCGACCTCGACGGTGAGGCCGTCCCAGGCGAGACCGACGTCGTCGGGTAGCCGATCGCTCATCCCGGCGTGGCTGACCTCGTGGCTGAGGTGCGTCAGCCAGGTCTGCCGCGGGCGCGGGTCGAGCCGGTCGACCACCGCCAGCGCGTCGGCGACGCTGAGGTGGGTCGGGTGCGGCCGCCCCCGCAGCGCGTTGAGGACCAGCACCTCGGTCCCCGTCAGCAGAGCGAGCGTCCCGTCGTCGACCGACTTGGCGTCGGTGATGTACGACAGGTTGCCGATCCGGTAGCCGAGGATCGGCAGCCGGCCGTGCTGGACCGGCAGTGGGACGATCGGCCTGCCGAAGGGCTGGAAAGGGCCCTGGACGGTGACGAGGTCCAGATCGGGCTTGCCGCCCCAGAACCCGAGCCAGTCGCTGAAGGCGTAGGCGAACCGCTCCCGGATCATCTCGGCGGCGACATCGTTGGCGTAGGCGGGGATCCGGCTCCCCTGCAACTCGTTGAACCGCCGCATGTCGTCCAGGCCGGCGGTGTGGTCGGCGTGGCCGTGGGTGTAGAGGACGGCGTCGACATGCTTCAGGCCCATCGCCAGCGCCTGGAGGCGGAGCTCCGGTCCGGTGTCGATCAGGTAGGTGCGGTCCTCGGCGGTGTCGCGGATCACGGCCGAGGTCCGCAGCCGGCGGTCCCGCGGGTCCGTCGACAGGCAGACGCCGCAGTCGCAGCCGATCATGGGGACGCCGTTGGACGTTCCGGTCCCGAGGAAGGTCAGTTCGATCGTCGTCATCTCGTCCCTGTCGCGCTGGCCATGGCGGGAATCGGTACCGGTCCGGTCCAGAATTCGGTCGTGAGAGTATAGCGACGGCGAACTGGCCGGGTCGGTTGGGGAATCGACGGTTGATGGACGTTGGCGGTTGGCGGTCGGTGGCCGTCGCCCGGCCCCCGGAGCGTGTTTCATAACCGAGTGACGTGGCGTCCGGCGGGCGGCAATCGATGGGACCCACAGGAGCTCCCCCATTGGCTGCTCCCCTCGTTCCCGACGACCCTGGGGCGATCGTCGAACCGCCGCTTCCGCCCGAACCGCCCAAACCCCAGGACGGTCGGCCTCGCCTCCCCAATCGTGCCGCCCTGACCGGCCTCATCGTTGTCGTGCGGTTCGGCGTGCCAGGGGCGGAGGTCCCCCCAGGAACTGGGCTGCGGCTGCGGCGTCACCTGCTGGCCGCGGTTGCGCGACTGGCAGCGTGCCGGGGTGTCGGACCGGCCCCACCGGTCCCTGCCCGACCGGCTGGGCGAACAGGGCCGGATCCCACCGACCGCGCCCGACCTGGCACCAATCACCATCTGAACACGGACCGGCAGGGCGCGCCACGGGCCGTTCGCCTGTCCGGGGCCATCCGGCAGAGTCATGTGGTCTTCGACCAGCCGCTCGATCTGGTCCCCGGCATTCTGACGCCAGTGGGCCGTCGTCGCCGGTGGCCGCCCAGGCTCCACGCTGACAACGCCTACGACTGTCGGACGTGCCGCCGGGCGTTGCGACGACGCCACATCCGGGGGCGGATCGCCCGAACGGGGATCAGGCGTCGGGCGCAGAGACGTGCGCTGACCTGATTACGTCCAGCGTCCAGGCGTCGGTCTCTCGTGCCAACAGCTCGATGAAGCGCACGACGGCGGGCGACGGCCGGTCGTCGGCTCGCCTGACCATCAACAGCTCCCTGGTAATCCTCAGCCCGTCGAATGGCCGGCTGATCAGCGTGGCGCGGTCGAGTTCCGCCTGGACACACCACCGGGACAGAATCGAGACCCCGAGTCCCGCGGCGACCGCTCCCTTGATGGCTTCGCTGTGGCCCAGTTCCATGGCGATTGCCGGCATCACCTCGTGCGCCGCCAGCACACGGTCGACCACTTGCCGCGTCCCGGACCCATGCTCACGCGGCAGAAAGGGAACCCCATGCAACTCCGACAGCGCGATAGACGCCCGCTCACCCCAGGGATGCCCGGGCGGCAGGAGGAGGACGAGCTCATCGGTGGCGAGCGCCCGGGTGGTCAGACCAGGATCGTTGGTCGGACCTTCGATCAGCGCGAGTTCGACCCGGAGGACATTCAGGTCATCCAGGATGGCGCGGGTGTTGCCGATCCGCGCCTGGAGGGAGATCGCCGGATAGTCCTTGTGAAAGGCTCCCAGCAGTCGCGGAACCAGGTAGTTCCCGATCGTGGTCGAGGCCCCGAGCACGAGGCGCCCCTGCGTCAGTCCGGCGATCGCCCACATCGCTTCGCGCGCGTCCGCCGCCGCGTTGAAGACCCGATCGGCGTGAGCAGCGAGGATCAGGCCGGCCTCGGTGAGGTGCACCGTTCGGCCCGTCCGTCCAATCAGGGGGAGTCCGACCGAACGCTCCAGGAGGCGGATTGCCTTCGAGACCGCGGGTTGGGTGACGAAGAGCGCGTCCGCCGCCCTGGTCACGCTGCCAAGCTCGGCAACCTTCCGGAAGAGGCGGAGGGCATTGAGATTGATCGGATCGGCGCGTTCGCCCATTCATAACCTCTATTCATCCCTTGCGACGATTTCTTTCATTGGAATCATACCGCGCCGGGTCGTACGCTCAAGGGACCAGAAAGGTCCCCGCCACGATGTCGACGACCGAGACAACCCATGACCCACCGCTCCCTCTGACCGGACGCACCCCCGGCCCGTGGCTGGCCCATCATGGACCGGGTCTTGGCCTGACGGTCGTTCTCGCCGCGCTTGCCTATGGGGTCGGGCTCATCGAGACCGTCCTGCTGCCCTTTGTCATCATCGAGCCCCTGCTGCTGGCGTTAATCGCCGGCATGGTGCTTCGCGCACTCTGGCTCCCAACGGATC
>JAABUS010004589.1_pt1 | contig 19590 bp, 19 predicted proteins | sample 5560161 | NCBI WGS metagenome assembly JAABUS01 (sample SAMN10711885, study PRJNA513376) | rock metagenome | isolation source: Antarctica rocks | place: Antarctica: Victoria Land, Trio Nunatak nord | collected 2016-01-04 | reverse complement strand
CGACCTCCAGCAAGCGTTGCGCACCATCGACCACCACGTCAGCGCCTACATCGACGGCGCCCGCCTCGGAACAGCGGCATAGAACTCAAGACCGCTGTCAGAGTTTGCGCCCCAAAGGATCGCTAGACGTTCTCGCGCCTCCGACTACCTGCCCAGGCTGGAGGCGCTCGTCGACAAGCTCGTGCTCGGCTCGGGCTTCGCCAACATCCCCTATCCCTGCGCCCACCAACTGGCGCCACTGGACGGGCTGGGCTTCGGGGGCCGAGGGGCTGGGCAAGGTGCTCTGGCACAGCGGCGCCTGCTCGGCCTCTCCGATGAGCGCGAGACAGAGGCGCGAGAACCAGCAAAAGGTCTAGCTCCGGACCATTGACGGGACACGCACGCAGGAGGATGCTGCAGATGAGCGCTCCGAGCGGTGGGCAAAGGTCTACCGGCATATATTTTGGGAGGTGAGTTGTGCGCCCCGAAACCGACCATGACATCGTCGACGACGCCCCATTCGTTGCGGAGCTCGGCTACAAGCAGGAGCTGCACCGCGGGCTGTCCGTGAACACGTTCAACTACGCGCCGGTCGCGGTGTTGGTGGTGCTGGCCTCCGCAACCATCTTGTGGTTCGCGAGCGGCCGTCAACACTTCATGAGGGGCGTGCCGGCCGGTCGTGTCACCAAGCGTGCTGAAGAGATCCTCGGCTGAGATGAGTGCCCTTCGAGACGAGCAGGAGGCAGCCGGCGGGAGCCGCCTGTCCGACGCCGTGCTGCGGCCGGCGTCCGGCAACGCGTTCGAGTCGACCGTCGAGCAGCTCGCCACGGCGATCCGGCTCGGGGTCTTCGCCGACGGGCAGCAGCTGCCGCCCGAGCGGGACCTCGCCGAGCGGCTCGGTGTCAGCCGGATGACGCTGCGCGAGGCGATCGCGGCGCTGCGCGACTCCGGACTGGTCACCACCCGCCGAGGTCGTGGAGGCGGCAGCGTGATCACGTATGCCGGGCCGCAGGTTGCCGAGGACAGCGCACCTCCGGTGCGGCACGGGTCCGCCTTGGCGGACGCGATGGAGTTCCGGCGCGTGGTCGAGCCGGGTGGCGCCTGGCTCGCGGCGAGCAAGTCGCTCTCCGGAGACCAGCGCGCCTGGCTCACCGAGAGCGCCCGGGACGTGCGCGACGCAGGTGACACCGCCGCCCACCGAGTCGCCGACTCGCGGCTGCACCTGGCGGTAGCGGCGCTGTCCGGCTCACCGATGCTCATCGACGCCGTCACCCGGGCGCAGGCCGCCCTGCACGAGCTGCTCACCGCCATCCCCGTGCTGCCCCGCAACATCGCCCACTCCAACGAGCAGCACGACGCGGTGGTCGACGCCATCCTTGCCGGTGACTGCGACCGGGCACGCTCGGTCATGGAGGAGCACTGTGACGCCACCGCGGCCCTGCTACGTGGACTGATCGGCTAGGAGAACCATGACATCACCACCTCGGCTGACGCTCGACATGCTGCGCGCCGAGATCGAGGACGGGAGCATCGATACCGTCATCGTCGCGTTCACCGACATGCAGGGCCGGCTGCAGGGCAAACGACTGCACGGCCACTACTTCCTCGACCACGCCCTTAAGGACGGCACCGAGGGGTGCAACTACCTGCTCGCCGTGGACGTCGACATGAACACCGTGGACGGTTACGCGATCAGCTCCTGGGAGCGCGGCTACGGAGACATGATGTTCGACCTCGACCTGGCCACGCTGCGTCGCACGCCGGGTCAGCCGTGGTCTGCCACCATCCAGTGCGACCTTTCCTGGCTGGATGGCAGCGGGCCGGTGCGGCAGTCGCCGCGCTCGGTCCTTCGGGTCCAGGCCGACCGGGCCCGCGAGCTTGGCTGGTCGGCGATGGCTGGCACCGAGCTGGAGTTCATCGTCTTCGACGACAGCTACGAGCAGGCCTGGGATCGCCGCTACCAGGGGCTGACCGGCTCCAACCGCTACAACGTCGACTACTCCATCCTGGGCGGCACCCGGGTGGAGCCGCTGCTCCGGCAGATCAGGAACGAGATGTACGCCGCGGGCGTCACCGTCGAGGCGGCCAAGGGCGAGTGCAACTACGGGCAGCACGAGATCGGCTTCCTCTACGACGAGGTGGTGCGGACCTGCGACAACCACGTCGTCTACAAGACGGCGGCGAAGGAGATCGCCGCGAAGCGCGGGCGGTCGCTGACCTTCATGGCCAAGTACGACGAGCGGGAGGGCAACTCCTGCCATGTCCACCTGTCGCTGCGGGGCACGGACGGGACCGTGGTCTTCGCGGACGACGCCCGCGTGGATGGCCGCAGCGCGCTCTTCGACCACTTCCTGGCCGGTGTCCTGGCCACGCTGCGCGAGTTCACCTACTTCTACGCGCCGAACATCAACTCCTACAAGCGTTTCCAGGCCGGGTCGTTCGCCCCGACCACGGTGGCCTGGGGCCGGGACAACCGCACCTGCGCCCTTCGGGTCGTGGGTCACGGCCCCGGCCTGCGCATGGAGAACCGCGTCCCGGGCGGGGACATGAACCCCTACCTGGGAGTCGCCGCCATGATCGCCGGCGGGCTGCACGGCATCCAGCACGAGCTGGAGCTCGAGCCCGCCTTCGAAGGCAATGCCTACAACTCCGGCAAGGAACGGGTGCCGATGACGCTGTCCGAGGCACGCGAGCTGTTGCACGGGTCGTCAATCGCCCGCGCCGCCTTCGGCGACGACGTCGTCGAGCACTACGTCAACGCTGCCGACATCGAGCTCGCGGCCTTCAACTCCGCGGTGACGGACTGGGAACGAGTGAGAGGTTTCGAGCGACTGTGACCAGCACGGGTACAACGAGCACACCAAGCACGACGAGCCACGGGGTGATCAACCCGGCCACCGAGGCGCCGATTGCCACGGTGCAGCTCGCCGGTCTCGAGGAGACCGATGCCGCCATCGCGGCGGCGGAGGCCGCGGGTCCGGCGTGGCGGTCGGTCAGTCCCGCCGACCGGGGGCGGCTGCTTCGGCGGTTCGCCGAGGTCGTGAACGAGCACCAGGAGGAGCTGGCCAGGCTGGAAGTGGCCAACGCCGGGCACACCATCGGCAACGCGCGCTGGGAGGCGGGCAACGTCCGGGACGTGCTGACCTACTACTCGGCGGCGCCGGAGCGCCTCTTTGGCCGGCAGATCCCCGTGGCGGGCGGCATTGACCTGACGTTCAAGGAGCCGCTGGGCACCGTCGGGATCATCGTCCCCTGGAACTTCCCGATGCCGATCGCCGGCTGGGGTTTCACCCCGGCGCTCGCCGCCGGCAACACGGTCGTCCTCAAGCCGGCCGAGCTGACGCCGCTGACGGCGATCCGGCTCGGTGAGCTGGCGCTGGAGGCCGGACTCCCCGAAGGGGTCCTCACGGTCGTCCCAGGCAAGGGCTCGGTCGTGGGTGACCGCTTTGTGACCCACCCCGCCGTGCGCAAGGTCTGCTTCACCGGCTCCACGGCAGTAGGGCAGCGGGTCATGGCCGGCGCCGCCCAGCAGGTGAAGCGGGTCACCCTGGAACTCGGCGGCAAGAGCGCCAACGTCGTCTTCGACGATGCGGACCTCGAGGCAGCAGCAGCTGCTGCCCCCTACGGCGCGTTCGACAACGCCGGCCAGGACTGCTGCGCCCGCAGCCGGATCCTGGTGCAGCGCAGCGCCTTCGACCGGTTCATGGAGCTGTTCGAGCCGGCGGTGAAGGGCGTGACGGTTGCCGACCCGGGGCAGGAAGAGACCGAGATGGGACCCCTGATCAGCGCGAGCCAGCGGGAAAGGGTCCGCTCCTACGTCGAGGGCGCCGAGGATCTCGAGATCGCCTTCCGAGGAAGCGCACCCGAGGGCAAGGGCTACTGGTATCCCGCGACGGTCGTGCTTCCGGCGTCGACGGATGACCGCGTCTGGCAGGAGGAGGTCTTCGGGCCCGTGGTCGCGGTGATGCCGTTCGATGACGAAGCTGACGCGGTCACCAAGGCCAACGACACGGCATACGGGCTCTCGGGGTCCATCTGGACTCGTGACGTCGGCCGGGCGCTGCGCGTGGCGCGAGGCATCCAGGCAGGCAACCTGTCGGTGAACAGCCACAGCAGCGTGCGCTACTCGACGCCCTTCGGCGGGTTCAAGCGGTCCGGCATCGGCCGTGAGCTCGGCCCGGACGCGCTCGACGCCTTCACCGACGTCAAGAACGTCTTCATCTCCACCGACCCCTGACTCGTCAGCTCGTCAACACGACCGGCTCGTCAACACCACTGAGCTCGTCCACCGAGCGCGTCCACCAAAGCAGCAAGGAGAAACACCATGGCCAGGCTCCAGGGCAAGGTCGCCGTCGTCACTGGAGGGTGCTCCGGGATCGGGCTGGCCAGCGCCCGCCGGTTGGCGGAGGAGGGCGCGAAGGTCGTTATCGGCGATGTCGACGACGCAGGCGGCGAGCCGATCGCCAAGGAGCTCGACGGAGCCTACGTCCACTGCGACGTCACGGACCCGAGCCAGGTGCAGACCCTGTTCGGGACGGCCAAGGACAGGTTCGGCAGCGTCGACGTCGCCTTCAACAACGCCGGCATCTCGCCGCCCGAGGACGACTCGATCCTCACCACCGACCTCGACGCCTGGCGCACCGTGCAGGAGGTCAACCTGACGAGCGTCTACCTCTGCTGCAAGGCCGTGCTTCCCTACATGCTCGAGCAGAAGAAGGGCTCGATCATCAACACCGCATCGTTCGTCGCCGTCATGGGCGCCGCCACGTCGCAGATCTCCTACACAGCCAGCAAGGGCGGCGTCCTGTCCATGTCGCGCGAGCTCGGCGTGCAGTTCGCGCGCGACGGTGTCCGGGTCAACGCTCTGTGCCCGGGGCCGGTCAACACGCCGCTGCTCAAGGAGCTCTTCGCCAACGATCCGGAGCGGGCGGCGCGGCGCCTCGTCCACGTGCCGATGGGCCGGTTCGCCGAGCCCGGAGAGATCGCCAATGCGGTGCTGTTCCTTGCCAGCGACGAGTCGTCCTTCATGACGGCCTCCCAGTTCCTCGTGGACGGCGGGATCTCCGGCGCCTACGTCACCCCCCTCTGATCGGAGCGAACAACCGTGTCAGCCAAACGCTCCTGGCCGGTGATTGGCATCTCCTGCTATTGCGAGCCGGTGGACCGAGGCGAATGGCGCGAGCAGCCCAGTGACCTGCTGCCGCATGGCTATGCCGACAAGGTGCAGCGTGCAGGGGGCGTCGCGCTGCTGATCCCAGCTCGCGAGGACGCCGACGCGGGACTGGCTGCGGCGGTCCTCGACCACCTCGACGGGCTCATCCTCTCCGGTGGTGTGGATGTCGAACCCAGCCGGTATGCCGCGCAGCCACACCCCAGAGTCCAGGCCCCGCGCCGTGACCGGGATGCGCTGGAGCTCGCGTTGGCGGCCGAGTCGGGGAAGCGGGGACTGCCGGTGCTGGGCATTTGCCGTGGCATGCAGGTGATGGCGGTCGCAGCCGGGGGAACCCTCGAGCAACATGTGCCGGACCGGGTCGGACACACTCGTCACTCCGCCGTGCGCGGGACCCACGCCTCCCACCCGGTCGGCACCGTGCCCGGCACTCGGCTAGCGTCGCTGCTGGACGGTCAGCACCAGCTTGACGTGCCGACCTCCCATCATCAGTCCGTGCTGAGCCATCCCGGCTACCTGCCGGCCGCCTGGGCCGAGGACGGGACCCTGGAGGCGATGGAGGACCCGCGCGCGCCCTTCCGCCTGGCAGTGCAGTGGCACCCGGAGGCCGGTGAGGACCCTCGCCTCTTCCAGGCGCTCGTCGCCGCTGCCTCCGGCTGAACCGCCTGAGGTCGCCGCCCTCGACGGTCGCCCCGACGGGTCCCGTCGGGAGATCCCGAGCCGGACCCCGCGGATCGCCGCCACCGCCTCGTCGGACCCCTCGATCGCCACGTCGGCGACCCGTGCCCGGCCGTAGCTGAAGAGCAGCAGCTCGCCCGGACGTCCGCGGACGACGGCGGTGCCGTGCTCGCCCGGGCTCTTTCACGGCATACCGGCCGTACCCCACGGCGACAAGCACCGCACCCACGCTGCTGCTGCGGCGGTACATGAGCCTGCCGTTCATCCGGATGGCCCGCCAGAGAGCCCTCTCGAGAGCAGGTGCCCGACCAGCCGTTTCCCGCGAGTTCTTCGATGTGTACGCGGAGCAACTGGCGTCGTGGATGCTGGCGTCGGTCTGGGATCTCGTCCACAGCAGTTATGGCTGCCAGCCAGGGCACTCACACCTCCGGCTGCTGAGCCAGTGGGCCGCCCGCGAAACGCGAGAGCAACGAGGAAGGCCCGCATCAGCACATGTTGCCGGAGAGCCACCGCGGCATCTGGAACTCGCTGTTCGCGTACGGACCTGGCGCGAGGATCCTGTGTCGCCGGTTCTGGATCTGGAAGAGCAGGTGTGCCTGTCCGATGGATGGGTCCATGGTCACGTCCGGATATGCCAAGCCGGTTTGACTCGGCTGGGCGAACTGGTAGGAGCCGTTGACGCCTCGGTGCACCAGCGACCGAAGCTGATTGGTTACCTGCATGGGGTCGCGCATTCCGGTGATTCCACTGCGCATCCAGGCGTTGGCTATCACGTTGGTGCGGTCGTAGGCGATGCCCGCATGTGACCGCCCAGGCTTGACCCCATTCGCCGCCTGGTACCGCTGGGCGAAGCCATGTCCCAGTGCGTCGGAATAGGTGCCGGAGACGGTCGCCCACAACAGTCCGTCTGCCAAGTCGCCGACCCCGTCGAGGAAGGACGGGACCGACGGCGAATAGAGGGTGTACAGGAGGGTCGGAGGGGGGTCGCGAAGCAGCTCACGCAGGAAGGCCACCGTCCCATCGACGAAGTAGTGGCCCAGCATGAGGGCGGCGGGCGGGTCGGCCCGAACCTCGCGGGCCGCCTGCTCCCAGGCTTCGTCCGACGCCCCCACCGGCACCGGCGCGCGCACAATCCAACCGGACCGTTCGGCGAGGACATGCATCGAGTCGACCCCGAGGTCCGCCATGGGCCATGCGCCCTCAAGGATCACCAGCTCCCGGTTGCACGGCCTCCAGCAATGTCTGTCCCGGAGCTCGGTCACTCCGCGTACGAACCCGGGACCGTACAAGACGTCACTGGGGCACACCTGGAAGATACGCCCGTAGCGGGAGGGATCGTCGACCACTCGTTCGACCATCGTGTTCAGGGTGGCGGCGTGGAGATACGGGCGGCCAAAATCGGCCATCACCTCATGCGCGACGTCCTGCTGGACGAGGTACCCAGAGGTGACCGCATCTACTTCGTGGTCGGCCAGTGCGGAAAAGCAGGAACGGATGCTGCCGGCATCGGTGACATTGACCTCGTGGACGGTGAGCTCAATGCGACGCCCGTTGACTCCGCCGCGGCCGTTGATCTCATCCACCGCGAGCTGAGCGCCCCGGAGCATCTCCATTCCGTCGTCACAGCCGGGACCCGACAGTGGAACGGCCGTACCGAGCACCATCGGCGCCTTGCGTACGGGCCGGTTCCGCAGGTACGTCTTCCGATCGCCTGCGGCCGCGGCTGCCACCCGCCCGAAGGCGAATTGCTCGAAGCCCCCGTGACCGCCTGGAAGCGGCAGTAGGAGAAGGCCGTGGGTCAGGGCCAGGGTCGCCGCTGCGGTGCGGTTGTTCACCGCCAATTTGGTAAGAACCCGGGCGACGTGCGTGGTGACGGTGCGTGGGCTGGCGCGCAGGCGCGTCGCTATCTCGGGGTTGCTTAGTCCACCGACCAGGAGGGTGACCACCTCCAATTCTCGCAGCGTGAGCCGGTAGGGCAGCGCGCACACTGGGGTCAGCCGGACAGCCGCGAACGGGTGGACGTCCTCGGTCACGGAAACCCGGACCTGGACCGTCTCCCGACCGGGACCCACCCACGTGAACTGCATGCCATCCACGTCGGCTGCGAGCGTGGCGCGGACCAGTGCCAGCAGCGCGGGGCGACGCTGAAGGAAGTGACCACCCCTGGAACCGTCCGCGGAATCCGGGTCACCCGTGTCCCACACGATCGCCAACGCGCTGCCGTCCGCATCAACATCGTTGTCTAGACGCCGCGGTGTGGCACCGCCCTTTCGGACCGTCAGCATGCCTACCCCTTGCCTGATGTCCGGGCTTAGTCTACATCTGCGCCGGCCCGGCCGACGCCGGCCTCGAGCAACTGATCGCGGTGGCCGGCATGCGGGCGGGGGGGCGAGCTCGGGCTTGGCGGCGAAGCCGACGTCGTCGCCGATTCCGGCGGCCCGGGCCCCGATCCCGTTCCTCGGTCTAGGCCTTCGGAAGACAGAGCTCCCGATCGATCAGCGCCCGACCGGCGTTCGGGGGCGTAGGCACAAAAGACCCCGGTCTGGCAGTTGGTCGATCTTGCCGGGGGTGCCGGTGTACTGCCGGGCCACCCCCGCCGATCGGCTGCCCTTCTTGATGAACCCGGTCTCATCCAGGATGAGCACCCCGCCTGGCCCCCAACCGCTCCACCACGTAGTCGAGCACTCGTCGCGGACCGCGTCGGCGTTCCAATCCGCGATACGCAGCAAACGTTGCATCCCATCCGGGGAGACCTCTCCGGCCGCCGCGGCGAGCGTCCAGCCGTTCTTGCGCTCCAGCTGCCCGAGCAGATGGGCCAGCACCTGGGTCCGCGGCTCGGACCGGGCGAACGCCCCGGCTATCCGGGCACGCACCTCCTCCGGGCCCGCCGCCCAGTCCGCCACCTCGGCCACCAAGCCCTCACAGCGCATCCGCAAACGCTGCTACCAGCCCTCAATGAATCCCCGCAGCGACGCACGTTCAACTGCCTTGCAGTGTAGGGCTCTACGACCTCGGGAACCTCAGCGCCAACCGTTGGCAACCATCACCGCCCTTGCCCGACTGGGTCTTCACCCTGATCTGCACCCGCTGGCCACCGACAAAATATATTGCAACGTCTTCCAAATCTAAAACTACGCATATTTGCGGACGAGCGCGCCCGAGACTTGCCCTTACCGTTCCGTTTGAGCGAGTGGGCGACGAGGGACATGGAGCAGCCAGATGGGTCGACTGAATGGAAAGGTGGCGATCATCAGTGGGGCTGCACGCGGCATCGGACGGGCCATCGCGGAGACCTTCGCCGCGGAGGGCGCGAGCGTCCTGGCGGGGGACGTCGTCACTCCGAGTGCCCCCTCCGCCGGAGTGGACCGGATGGACATGGACGTCACCCGGGAGGACGCCTGGCGCAGGGTAGTCGAGCGCGCCGAAGCGGACTACGGTCGGTTAGACGTCCTCGTCAACAACGCTGGGATCAGTGAGTACGAGGCCATCCACGACGTCACGATGGGTTCTTGGCGGCGAATCGTCGCTGTCAACCAAACCGGTGTCTGGCTGGGCATGCGAGCCGCCGTTCCGGCGATGCGCCGCTGCGGCGGCGGGTCCATCATCAACGTCTCCTCGATCCTGGGCGCCGCTGCCATCCCCGGAGAGCACGTATACCACGCAACCAAAGGCGCGGTCCTGAGCATGACGCGCAATGCAGCAGTCACGTATGCCCGAGCGAACATCCGTGCGAACGCCATCCTGCCCGGCTGGATCCGCACCCCCATGACAGAGGCGCAGGAGCCTGCGCTCAACGAAGCGTTCATCGCCTCCACGCCGATGGCCAAGGGCGGCGAACCCGAGGATGTGGCGAACGGCGCCCTCTTTCTTGCAAGTGACGACTCGCGGTACGTCACCGGCGTCGAGCTTCCGGTTGACGGTGGCTATCTGGCCCAGGCCGCGCCGCTAACGAGCCCCGTTACTGCTGGCACCGGAGGGCCGCGGTGAACCGGCTCGAAGGCAAGGTCGCGCTCGTCACCGGGGCCGCCCAAGGCATCGGTCGGGGCATCGCCGAACTGTTCGCGGTCGAGGGCGCCACGGTGGTGGGGGCGGACGTCCAAAGCCAGGAGGCTCTTTTGGAAGGCATCGACTTCCTCCCCCTCGACGTCACCGACGAGCAGCAGTGGGCGGCGGTAGTCGAGGCGATCGAGACCCGACACGGGCGCCTCGACGTGCTCGTCAACAACGCCGGAGTCATCGGCTACTCGCCCTTGGACACCCTCACCAGCGAGGAGTGGGAGCGCGTCATCGGGGTGGATCAGATGGGCGTCTGGCTCGGGATGCGGGCTGCCATCCCGGTTATGCGCCGGCACGGCGGCGGGGCGCTCGTCAACATTTCCTCGGCCTGGGGCGTCATCGGCGGGGAGGGTGCGCACGCTTACGCGGCGGCCAAGGGCGCTGTGCGCAGCATGACCAGGAACGCAGCTGTGACATACGCCGGGGAGAACATCCGCGCGAACGCCATCGTGCCCGGCTGGATCCATACACCACTCACGGCCGCCCAGCCGCCGCACCTCAACGACGCCGTCCTACGTGCCACCCCCATGGCCCGCGGTGCTCATCCGGTCGAGATCGCCTACGGCTGCGTGTACCTGGCCTCGGACGAAGCCGCCTACGTCACCGGCATCGACCTCGTGATCGATGGCGGACTTCTCGCCCACTGACCCGTGTCTCCCACCGTCGAAGGAGCTTCATGCCTCTCAACCTGCCCACAGGAAAGCGGTTGGCCGTGTCCATCGGCGCCGATTTCGACGCGCACAGCGTCTGGATGGGCAACTTCGGGTTATTCAGTCCCGCCTACCTTTCCCGCGGGGAGTTCGGCGCGGAGGTGGGCGTCCCGAGGTTGCTCAACCTGTTCACGCGCTACTCCGTGCCAGCCACCTGGTGCACACCTGCACACAGCATGCAGACGTTCCCGGCGGCCTTCCAGTCGATTCTCGACGCCGACGACCATGAGATCGCCGCGCACGGTTGCTACCACGAATCCGTGCCCAAATTGGAGGAAGACGAAGAGCGGCGCCTGATGGAGGAGACGCTCAAGGTGCACGAGCGCATCGTCGGCAGCCGACCGCGGGGCTACCGCTCGCCCGCCTGGGACTTCACCGAGCACACGCTCGATATCCTGCAGGAGCAGGGCTTGGAGTGGGACTCCTCGCTCATGGGTCGCGACTTCGCGCCCTATCACCCACGCCCGGTCACGGTCCGGTGGGAGGAGGCCAGCGTCTTCGGTGCTCCCAGCCCGCTGCTCGAGATTCCCGTTTCTTGGTACCTCGACGACTTTCCCGCGGTCGAATACATCCCGGGAGTGAACTCCGGGCTGGGCTCGACGGAGGTCATCTTCCAGCGATGGAAGGACCACTTCGACTACGCCTACGAGCACGCTCCGTCCGGCGTCATCGCATTCACCGTTCATCCTCAGACCATCGGACGGGCGCACCACATGCTCATGTTCGAGCGACTGGTCGAATACATGGCGGGCCACGACGGCGCCTGGTTCGCCACTCTCAGCCAGATCTACGACACGTGGACAGACGACTGAGTCCGGAATTTCCCCCTTCACACCAGAAAGATCTGACCATGACGGAACGTGCATCCGGACGACCGTGGCGACTGCCCACCCTTGCTGTAGCGGTCAGCGTCTCAATCGGGCTGAGTGCTTGCTCAACTGCCAGCAACCAGGCTGCCGCTGGGAGTTCTGGCGGGGCGGCCGCGAAGCCGTCGATCTCATCCCCGTCGCAACTGAAGATTGCCTACTTCTCCGCCGGTTCCAGCAACGCCTACCTCCAGGCCGGCATAGCGGCGGCTAAGGATACGGCCGCTAAGATGGGTGCCACGCTGGATGTGTTCGATGGCCAGTTCGATTCGCGGACGCAGTTCAACCAGATGCAAACTGCGTTGACCAGCGAAAAGTACAACGCCTTCGCGGTGGAGCCGAACGACGGCAACCTGGTCTGCAACATGCTGACGAAGCAGGCTCCCGCTCAGGGAATCATGGTCACAATTTTCAACGAGCCGATCTGCGGTCGGGCGACAAATTCCGGTGATGCGCTCTATCAGCCTGGCACGGTTACCTACGTCGGCGGACAGACGCTCGACTCCTACCTTGAGTGGGTGAAGCAAATTGTCGCGGACAACCCGAACGGCGGCACAGTGGCGGTCGTGACCGGGCCGGACCTCAATGCCAACACGCTGGTCATGCGGGAGGCGGAGAAGACCCTGAAGGCTAATCCAAAGTTCAAGGTGGTGGCGGAGCAGACCACGGACTACACGACGCCTAAGGCGTTTTCAGCGGCGCAGACCATTCTGCAGTCCAACCCCGATTTGAACCTCATTATGTCCAACTACTCGGGAATGTCACAGGGCGTCGTCCAGGCAGTCAACGGGGCCGGCCGGAAGGGCCAGGTCCGGATCTACGACTTCGGAGGGGACAGCTGGGCGGTGAACGCGGTGAAGTCGGGTGACCTCCGGCAGACCGTCATGATGCTTCCGCGGCAGGAAACCATCCAGGCGCTCCAGGCGCTGGCCGATAAGGTGCAGGGCAAGACGGTTCCCCAGTTCATCGACCTCACCAAGTCGACCACACTCCCGGGGACCCCTTTTGTTTCGGCATCGAATGCGACATCCTTCAATCCCGAGTACTGACGACGGGTCGCACGGCGTCGCCGGCGCCGGCTCCCACCCAAGAGGTGAAATATGACCGCTTCCCAGGAAATGACGGACACGGCCATTAGCTGCCGGAACTTGAGCAAGACATTCGGTCACAACCGCGCGGTGGCGGATGTTTCCATCACCATCACGCCCGGAACCATTCACGCGCTCGTCGGAGAGAACGGCGCCGGGAAGTCGACCCTGCTGGGCATGATCAGCGGCCGACTGGTGGCGGATGGGGGAGAGATTCGTGTCTTCGGGCATGCCCTCAAGGGTGGGCGCCCGCGCGAGGCCCGAAATCTGGGGCTGGTTGCCGTGTATCAGGAACTGACCATGGTGCCCACGCTGAGTGCTGAAGCGAACGTGTTCCTAGGTCAGACGAGGACACGCGGAGGAGTTCTGGCGCGGGCTCGGATGCGGCGGCGCTTCGGGGAGCTGTGCGAATTCTTTGCTGTCGAGATCCCGCCGGACACGCCAACCGGCATGTTGTCGGTGTCGCATCAGCAGATGCTTGAACTCATGCGCGGCGTCGAGTCCGGCGCCCGCATCATCCTGCTCGACGAGCCTACCGCTGCGCTGGCCGGACGTGAGCGGGAAGAGCTGTACCGCGTCCTCAACCGGCTCCGCGCTGAGGGCACCACAATCGTCATCGTCAGCCACAACCTCGACGAGGTGCTCATGCTCAGCGACGACATCTCCGTCCTGCGCGACGGAGCTCTCTCGCGCAGCGCACCCCGGGAAGAATGGGACAAGCAGGCATTGGTCCGCGCAATGGTGGGCCGCGACGTCGAGGTCCTCGCTCGACGCAGTGAGAGCGAGCCTGGTGTCCCGGTCCTCGAAGTGCGGGATGTACGGCTGCCGGGGGTGCTGCACGACATGGCCGTCACCGTGCGGTCCGGCGAGATCGTCGGCTTGTGGGGGCTAGTGGGTGCAGGGCGAACCACCTTCATGCGATCGGTGGCTGGCCTGGAACCAGCGAGCTCCGGCCACCTCTCTCTGGACGGTCACGAGACGCCTTGGCCGCACAACGCTCGTACAGCGATCGCGGCGGGCATCGTCATGGTTCCCGAGGATCGGAAGAACGGCCTGATCCTGAACATCAACGGCGCCAGCAACATCTGGCTGGGACGTCGAATAGGCAGTTGGCTCAAGATTAACCGCCGGGCAGAGCGTAACCGCTCAGAGCCGTTCGCCTCCTTTTTTGGTTTTCGCGCTGACCGGCTTCGCGACCCCGTCGGGGAGCTTTCAGGCGGCAACCAGCAAAAGGTGCTGTTGGCGAAATGGGCCGCCAGGGATCCGCGCGTGTTCCTCATCGACGAGCCAACCCGCGGTATTGACATCGGCGCGAAGTCCGAAGTACTCACCTCGCTGGCGCGGCTCGCCTCTGAAGGTAGCGCGATTCTCGTCACCTCCTCCGAACTGGAAGAGGTGCTGGCCATCTGCAACCGACTGGTCGTTATAGCGGGAGGCCGAGTGGTGGACGAAGTCAAGCCCGATGATGCAGGGTTCCAAGTCGAAGATGTCGTCCGAATGGGGTTCCGTATGGAAGGGGCGGGGTCATGATCGAGCGGACGGATGTCCTTCTCGCGGACAGCGGGCCTCAGTCGGCCGGAGCGAACGGCGACCGGGGCGGCCCCGATTGGATGGCCCGCATTCGCAGCCTCGCCGGCCGATACGTGATGGTGCTCGTGCTGGTTTTGCTGGTCATCATCGCCTCATTCCTGTATCCAGGATTCCTGCGGCTCGCGAACCTTCGCGACATTCTGACCCAGAATGCGTCAGTTGGGATCATCGCGGTCGGAATGACGTTCGTGATCATTTCGGGCGGATTCGACCTCTCGGTTGGATCAATTTACGCACTGGGGGGAACCGTATTCGCCGGAGTCACGCTTCACTCAAGGTCCGTCTTCGTGGGCGCCGTCCTTGCGTTGGCATCGGGTCTGGTGGCGGGGAGCGTGAACGGCGTGTTGGTAGCCCGCTTGAGAGTGAATCCCTTCGTTGCCACCCTCGGCACGTCATCGGCGATAACGGGCCTAGCGTTCATCTATTCGCACTCTTCTCCGTTCATCGTCAAGGACGTCTCGTTCCAAAATCTGGCGCTCACCCAGATCGCCGGGATTCCTCTGCCGATCCTCATCCTGACCGTCGTAGCTTTGATCGGTGCTTTCCTGCTCTCGCAGACGAGCTTCGGCAGGAACGTCAGCGCGGTGGGTGGGAATGAGCAGGCGGCAGTGCTGTCGGGCCTGCGGGTTCCATGGCTGGTTGCCAGCTCCTACGTGATGACGGGGTTGCTGTCGGCGTTGGCCGGCATGATGGATGCTTCGCGCCTTGGAGTCGGCCAGGCCAACGTCGGGGCAACGGTCGCGCTGGACACCATTGCGATGGTCGTCGTCGGCGGCACGTCACTGCGGGGTGGCGAGGGGGCGGTCTGGCGGTCGGTGGTCGGCCTTCTCATCCTCGCGACCTTGACCAACGTGTTTTACAGCGTCAATGTCGATCAAAACTGGCAGTCCATCGCCAAGGGCGTGATTGTGGTCGTGGCCGTCGCTCTGGATGCCCTTCTGCGGCGTCGTCGGGGCTAGGGGTTTGGATGGCCCACTACACGGCACAGGTGGGGGTAGGCCGGACCCGCTACCCCGACTTGAGAACGCTGCTGGCCGCGGCCGGCCCACAGCGCTCGCGCGACCAGCTCGCCGGGCTTGGTGTGCAGACGCAGCTGAAGCGGGTGGCCGGGCAACTGGCTCTCGTCGATGTGTCTCTGACTGATTTTTTCGCCTGCGTGGCGCTGAAGAATGACGACGAGCTGGTCCCGGGCGCAATGTCGGGAAAGAGAAGAAAGAAGCTAGATGATGACTCCTGATTTCTGCATCCCCGGCCTTCGGGCGCCCGTCGAGGTGCTCGTGGACGACCACGGGGTTCCGCACCTGTACGCCGACTCTCAACAAGACCTCTTCTGCGCCCAAGGGTTCAATGCCGCTCGCGAGCGGCTTTTCCAACTCGACTTGTGGCACCGCCGTGGGCTGGGACGTCTGGCGGAGGTTTTCGGGGCGGAGTTCGTAGCGCGCGACAGAGCGGCGCGGTTGTTCCTCTACCGCGGAGACATGCACGCCGAGTGGCTGGCCTACGGCTCGACGACTAAGCGAATGGTCACCGCCTTTGTAGCCGGGATCAACGCCTACATCGACCTGTGCAAGGGGACTCCTGACCTGTTGCCGATCGAGTGCCGTCAGCTGGGCTACCGCCCCGCGCGGTGGGCGCCGGAGGACGTCGCCGTCATCCGCAGCCATGGATTGTTCTACAACGTCGAGCAAGAAGTCGCCCGTGCGCGAACTGTCCGGGACTTCGGTGTGGACGTGGAGGACCTGCGCCGCGTCCGGGAGCCGGCCCGTGACATCAGGGTTCCAGAGGGCCTCGACCTTGACCTGCTCCCCGACGACGTCCTCGACGTCTACAGGCTGGCCACGTCACAGCCGGTCTTCTCCGGCCACGACGTCCCCGGGGCCCGAACCGAGCCCGAGGGCAGCAACAATTGGGTCGTCGGCGCCCACCGCACCTCGACCGGGCGGCCGCTGCTCGCCAACGATCCGCACCGGGCCATCGGCTTGCCGTCCCTGCGATACATCGCCCACTTGTCCGCACCAGGGCTCGACGTGATCGGCGCGGGGGAGCCTGCGCTGCCCGGCATCTCGATCGGCCACAACGGTCACATCGCCTTCGGGCTGACCATATTCCCGATCGACCAGGAAGACCTCTACGTCTACCGGACGAATCCCGCCAACCAGGACGAGTATCGCTATGCCGACCGATGGGAGCCCATGCGCGTGGCCACCGAGACGGTCCGCGTCGCCGGCGGAGCGTCGGTCACGGTGGAGCTGCGGTTCACCCGGCACGGTCCGGTCGTGTACGAAGACCCGTCCCGGAACTCCGCCTTCGCGGTACGCGCCGCATGGCTCGAGCCGGGGATGGCGCCGTATCTCGGCAGCATGGATTACATGGGCGCCGGCAACGCCGAGGAGTTCACTGATGCCATGAACCGGTGGGGTGCCCCGGGAGAGAACCAGGTTTACGCCGCCCCTGACGGGACTATCGGCTGGCGCCCCGCCGGACTGGTGCCGATCCGACCGAATTGGGACGGCACCCTGCCCGTACCAGGGGATGGACGGTACGAGTGGGCCGGCTACCTGGACGTCGACCAGTTGCCGTCGCTCCAAAACCCACCGCACGACTGGGTGGCCACCGCCAACGAGATGAATCTGCCCAGTGACTATCCGAATGCCGAACGGACCGTCAGCTATGACTGGTACCACCGCTACCGCTACGTCCGGATCGAGGAGGTGCTGCAGTCCGCCCACGATTTCACGGTTGATGATTGCGTGGCACTGCAGCTTGACACGGTTAGTGTCGCGGCGCGTGAGGTCCTCAAGGCATTGGACGGCTTTCGCCCACACGCGCGGCTCGAGCAGTTGGTGGCCTCGCTCCGTGGGTGGGACTGCGACGAGAATCGGAACTCCGCTGCGGCGGCCGTCTTTCAGGTCTGGTTTCGCCGCCACCTTCGACCGGCTCTTCTTCGGCACGCGCTGAACCGACTGGTCGACCCGGGGCGAGTCGATGAGGCGCTGGATCGGTTGCTCCCCGATGAAGTGTTGGCCTCCGACGTCCGGACCGACTTGGCCTTGCTCGAGCAACTCCGGAGAGACCGCTCTGCCCTCGATGCAATCCTTACCGCCACCCTGACGGCAGCACTCGCTGAAACGGAGGACCTGCTGGGACCGGATCTAGCGCAATGGCGGTGGGGTTCCCTGCACCATTCCCAGCCCTCCCATTCACTGGCCCCCCGCTTGGGGGCTGAGTGGACCACCATGAAGCGACTCGAGCGGGCAGGCAGCGGGGATACTGTGCACAGCACCGCGTATGATTCCTCCTTCATGCAAACGGCCGGTGCGAGCTTTCGCATAGTTGTGGACGTCGGTGACTGGGACAGCTCCGTGGCGATAAACGCACCTGGGCAGTCGGGACGACCCGGAGACAAGCACTGGGACGATCTCTACGAAGCATGGGCCTCGGATGAGAGCTTTCCGCTCTACTACGACCGCCAGAACGTCGAGGCGCACACCACCTCCCGCTTCCGCCTGCTCCCCGGCTCCTGAGCTCGCAGTTCGTCCTTGCGCTGCCCCCGGGCGAAGTCAACCATCGCCGCTCGGTCCACCGGTTCTCTCGCGAGTCCGGGGTGCCCGACGAAGTCCTTGGTGGTGGGATCTATCAACGCCTGACGGCTGAGATACTGCGGTCTCGCGCGTACGATTCCTAGCCGGGCTCCGCCCCATCCCAGAGGGCATGCCTGTCTGGTGGCCTTGGATCGGCGGCTCCGGTCGGGTGGGCTGAGACTGTGACCGGCGAACCGATCCGGTGTATGAACCGCATGTAGCGGCTAGCGTTCCTTGGTGATCAAGGGCGCGCCTTCGGGGTGGGTCGGTTCGGGCTTGGGAGGATGGGCTGATGCAAGGTCGTGCGCGGGATCAGCGTGATTTGCTCGATGTGGAGTCGGTTGCTGGGGCTGCTGGAGGCGGGGAGTGTGTTGGCGTTCCTGGCGGAGTGCCGGCACCGGCTGTTTCCGGCAGAGATGTTCGCGGACTTCTTTCCTTCGGTCGGGGGGCGTCCGTCCTTACCGCCCGAGGTGGTGGCCTCGGTGATCGTTCTTCAGACGCTGCAAGGCCTGTCGGACCGGGAGGCGGCCGAAGCGGTGACGTTCGACCTGTGGTGGAAGGCAGCGTGCGGGGTCGCCGTTGACGCGGGCGGGTTCCACCCGTCGACGTTGACGTGGTTGTGCTCGATGCCGATCTCGGCGGCGTTCTCGACCTGCTCCGGCGTGCCGCCGATCACCTCAGCCAGCCCGGCCGTTGCCATCGCGCAGTAGAGGCGTGCGAGCCCAGCACATATCACCAGCAGTGGCTGCGCGAACGGCCGCAGGACTACGGCATGGACGTCCGGCTGCTGCTGGAGGCGGGAGAGTTGCACCCCGCGACGCACTACCTCCAGGCGCAGCGCTACCGCGCTCTGCTGCGCACTCGCTTCCTGGAGGCCTTCGAGTCGGTTGACGTCTTCATCTGCCCGACGCTGCCCTTCACCGCCACCCGGGTCGGGGAGACGCTCGTGGAGATCTCCGAGAAGGTGCCGGAGGACATGCTCTCGGCGATCATGCAATTCACCGGTGTCCCATCGCTGACCGGCCTGCCGTCGCTCAACGTCCCATGCGGCTTCGACGAGGACGGGCTGCCGATCGGCATGCAGGTCATCGGCCGGCCGTTCGACGAGATCACTCTGTTCCGAGTGGGTGCCGCGTTCCAGGATGCCACCGACTTCCACACTCGCGCGCCGCAGTTGTAGGCAACAGCCGCTGAGAAGGGCCGTCAGTCCCGCCTGCCGGGACATCCCGCCGCCACCACAGGCCGTCATCGATGCGGTCGACGCGCGGGAAGACCCAGCGCAAGGGCCCAGCACAGACGTTCCAGGAAAGGGTAGGCGCAGCCGGAGGGCGGCGTCCTGACCGGGGGTCCGTTGAACCTTGTTCAGCGCGCGCCACAATATCGGCACCGACCCCAACAGCTCACCCTGGTCGCGCATCACGGCGACGTCATCTATGCGCTCGCCGCCAGCGGCCATGAGCGCGCTTCAAGTCGGGCAGGACCCGGCCTGAACGCTCAGCTAAATCGGGCTCCTGACGGAAGATGTCGAAGGTTCACTCAAGGCGTAGGTCATGGCTGCTCTAGCCGGTCACGGCGCGGAGGATCCGGTCGACGCGCACTTGCAGCAGTAACTTGCAGCAACGACCCAAGAGGTCACCACCGGCAGACAGCCTCGAACCTTGGGTCGGCGTGCGTGGACACGGCTGTTCGAGGCTCGCTCCGAGAGTTTGCAAGCAGGGGGTTAGGGGTTCGAGTCCCCTTGGCTCCACCACAGGTCAGCAACACTGCGCCGTCTTTCGAGGCGCACCATGGTGCGCGAAGATTCGGTGCTGGTTGCGGGTTGCTGATGCGACGGGCTGGGCGGATCCTGAAAGGGTTCGTCGTGGTCGACCT
>JAABUS010004588.1_pt1 | contig 19593 bp, 16 predicted proteins | sample 5560161 | NCBI WGS metagenome assembly JAABUS01 (sample SAMN10711885, study PRJNA513376) | rock metagenome | isolation source: Antarctica rocks | place: Antarctica: Victoria Land, Trio Nunatak nord | collected 2016-01-04 | reverse complement strand
ACTTATGGCTTATGGACATAGTTTTATCTTCAATTTGATTATTGATACAGGAAAATATATTAGGAGCATAACCTTCACCAATCTCGGGTGATTTTGCTATAGCTACACTGTTGCCGAATAATTTAATTTGCTTTCCACTGCATAAAAAGAGTGTTCGTCTTTTAAAGTCTGCCATAACTTTTGTTTTTAATGATTAATTTTTTAGGATTATTTAAAGAATGATCTGTATAAAATTCAGGAGAGTTAAAGGGTAAAATTGGTTTCCTTAACCGCTTCTTTTCCCCCGATAACTATCAATTCTCATAATTAACTTTCCAGAAGAAAGCAGGCTGGTGAAAGGAAAATACTGGTTCCTTTATTTCTGTTCCGGGTTAAAAAGCTGCTGAATATCCTGCCAAAAAGTAAACTCGTGACCGAATCTTGTACGACCATGTCTAACCCAATCATAAATAGTAGGCTTTGTAACATGGAACAAGGCAAAGGGGTTTGTAAGACATGCCAGTCGTTTCAAAGGAGGAAGAAACAGGCTTTTGTTTTTCAAAACTACTGACTTCTTCTCTAATTACTTGCCTGATAGATTGCCAGAATTGTTCGGGTTCATAAGGCAATAACATTGGGTTAACAGGGTTACCGTTGCTTGCTAATTCTTTCATCACTTTTCGGTTTTATGGTTGCAACATACCCTGGCAAGCAAGAGAAAAAAAGTTTAGTATACTTATTTCTGCAAAAAATAAAATTGATTGGCAGATCTGTAATTGAAGGATGGAAAAATTGAAATTGTAGAGAAACTTAGTCCTCAATAATTGTAATAATTACGCGCCCTTCCGCTTAAGAATTATGCAAATGCAGGGGTAATTAGTTAATGGAGCAGCACTAAGGATTGCTGTTTTTAAGTTGGAAGCAACCACCAAGTTGTACTATTGGTTAAAGAAAATCAGAGGAAGGACTACTAAATTTTTCTTTAAAGTATTATTAGATGAGGAAAGTTATCTTATCAGTTAACCTTAAATTTTGGCTCAAGATCATTTAGAACGCGTAAACCTTCCTTAAACTGTATTTCTTCGAAAAAAGTTTTGGCTTCCTCAAACTGGTTTCGGATTTCTGTAAGCTTCCTTTCAGACAAGTTCTTCTTCTTGCCTAAAATTAATTCAAGATTTTTCTTCAGGCTTCCCTGGTCTACGCCAAAAAGTTTTGTAAGTAATGCGGCATGATGATCAATGCACTGAAGAGAATTCATGCCACTTAGTTTGTCAAAAACATAATAGATAAGAACGAGAGCAGGATTTGATAATTGTGCTCTTTTACATTTTTCTAATTGCTCGTGTTGTTTGCGTTCGTAAATTTCTTTAATCGTTTATAGCTTTGGTAGAAAATCTGAATAGAAGTTTGGCCAATAATGAAATAATAACATTACTGCATATGTAACTATTCCAGCAACAAAAACAATTGACAAATAGCGAGTATCAAAATGATTAGAGGCTAATAGTAACAACGCAGGTAAACCAAATACCGATGCAAAATGACTTAATACCAGTTCAAACCAAAACCTGAAAATAACTTTCTGCCGGGTGACAGTAGTGCTCCATTCTGGGAAATCTCTTTGATGTAAAATATGAGTAGCAGCGAATTATTGGCTTAAACAATTTTTATCTGAAGCGAATTCAAATGTTATAAAAGACATCATTTTCTTCATCATATCTTTCATCACTTATCCTTTTTTTAAAGATATAAATTTTTTGAAATAGTGAAACAAACAGGATAAATTAAACAGATTTTTCTTTCCAATCCTGCCTGATTTATTCATCCTTAAGCTCTTCTTCAAAATTCTCTATTGAAGGTAATTTTCCCTTCTAAGAGCTTGTTCCGGGTCTCTCTCCTGAGCTTTCCATCTATAGTAGAGATTAAAACTCTTTTTCTTTTCATTTTAAAACGCAATTTTTTCTCTGTTATCAAAAGCCCTCATGCCACCTCTTTTATTCCATAATTCTTTGATTTTTTGACCTGCTTCTTCTGGCGTGACCCTTATGTATTTATAAAAGTCCTTTACACTTTTATGCCCACTAATTTTCATAATTAGTTCTACAGGAGTCCCCGCTAAAAATTCATTAGTACAAAAAGACCTGCGGCAGGTATGAGACGTTACCCATGCGTACTTAGGCTTTGTTTCAATTATATCTTTACCATGTTTTTTATGGGAAAACTTGATTAGGTCAGTAACACCAGCCAGCTTACCTATAAGCTTAATATTCTTGTTGAATTCTACATTTGTCAAAACACTCTGGTTGTTGTTAAACCTGGCTTTTAAAATCTTTAATGCCTCATCCCGTAGCGGAATAACTACCCAATGTTCTGATTTATTTTGCTTTTTATACAGCATATCTTTTCGCAAGTCATCTTTCATTAAATCAGAAAAATCAGAAAATCTAAGACCGGTTAAACATCCAAGTACAAAATCATTGCGGAAATTTACAAGTTGTGGTTCCCGGATAAATCAAGATTATAAATCTTATGTACTTCCTCCATTGAAAGATAAACGGCATCAACCTCCTCTTCAAGGATAGTCCAGCCATCTAAATCTATCGGTGCTATGATTTTTTTTTGCATTCGATTTCTCAGGAAGGTTCTAAGTTGTTTAATTGTTTTTCCTATGGTATTTACTTTTAAACCTATAACAGGAGTTGCCTTTCTTCTTTGCTTATAATCAAAGGTCAAGAAATCAACAAATTCCTCGTAAAAATTAAGGTCAAGGGAATCGAAGGTTATTGGCTGACCACGAAAATCTTCAAAAGCTTTTAAGTGATCCTTCATGTTTCTGTAAATTCTTGGCATGTCCTTACAGACTTTCCTTTCCTTTGATTTGCTGTAATCATCAATTTCGTCATATATATTTAGGTTAACCTCTTCATTTTTGTGGAGGTTACCACTTTTTAAAAGGCTGGTGTTAACGTCAGGTTTGAAAGTTTTTTTAACGAAACTTCCAATGTTCGTTATCTTTTTTTTATTTTCAATTAAAATAATGTCTTCGACATCTCTCATCATCCGCTTTAACTCACTGTTTAGCTGGTCTGCTATTCCGAATGAACCCGAACTTGTCAGAAATACATTCTTTTTTTTGATTCCAAAATTCTGGAGGGATAGCAATTTTAGTATTTAATAAGGTGCGCTGTTTTGAGCTGTAGCAGTATTGAATATAAATAAAACCGGTTCCATCTTTACGAATGAAACGCTTATCACAAAGAGGTTTGATTGGAAAATTCATGACCTTAAATTTTTTACTCGATTAATTACTCGATTAAATACAGGTTTTTAGTGAAATAAGCCTTTATAAAGGTAGGAAGCCCGAGAAGGCAAAAAGTGTTATAACACTTTGAAATTCAATGAGTAAAAGTAAAGATGGGTAAAAATAAATAAGGATCACATTTCTGTAATCCTTACTTCAGAGGTCCCGAGCGGATTCGAACCGCTGTGGAAGCTTTTGCAGAGCTCTGCCTAGCCACTCGGCCACAGGACCTTTTTGATGCAAGTGCGAAAATAGGGCAAAACCTTTAAAACGAAAATTGAAAGTTTTTATGTGTGCGATCTTAAATTATCGTTTAAGCGGCTTTCATGCTCCTTCCGCAACTATGGATAGTCAATACAGTAATACAGTCTCTTCTTCTGCTTATAAGATTTGAATCAATTTGTTTTTGTTGTATTGCCATCATAAAAATGTTTTAACTTCAAAAAAATAATTTTCACATTTTAACGATGAATTGTTATGCCTGGTGATTCTGCAAGTATAAACATAAACTCTCACGGTGTAAAGCGAAACACTTTTGACGCCATTGTTATTGGTTCCGGCATTAGCGGCGGATGGGCTGCTAAAGAACTTTGCGAACATGGTTTAAAAACACTGGTTCTTGAACGGGGAAGGAATGTAGAACACAATAAAGATTATCCGACAGCAACAAAAAAGCCATGGGAATTTAAGCACCGTGGAGAAATGACAAAAGAATTTCTCCAGGAAAATCCGCTGATAAGTAAAGCTGCAGGATTTGGCGAAGACACTGCACACTTTTTTATTAAGGATAAAGATCATCCCTATATTCAGGAAAAGCCTTTCGATTGGATAAGAGGTTACCAGGTTGGAGGAAAATCTTTAACGTGGGGTCGTGCCTGTCAAAGATGGAGCAGCTACGAGTTTACCGCCCCTTCCCGTTTTGATTATGGAATAGAATGGCCAATCAATTATGAAGAAATTGCACCGTGGTATTCTCATGTTGAAAAATTTATTGGCGTATGCGGCACAAAAGATGGAATAGAAGCAATGCCGGATGGGGAGTATCTTCCGCCGTTTGATTTTAATTGTGCAGAGGCACATATTCAGGAAACAATTAAATCGAATTATAAAGAAAGGCATTTGGTGCATGCAAGATGGGCGCATCTTACACAACCAAAAGAGATTCACCTGCAACAGGGAAGAGCGCAATGCCAGGCAAGAAATCTATGCATGCGCGGTTGTCCTTTCGGAGCTTATTTTAGTTCGGTTTCATCTACTTTGCCCTGGGCTAAGAAAACAGGAAATCTTACCGTAAGGCCTTTTTCTGTAGTGCATTCTATTATTTATGACAAACAAAAGGACAAGGCAGTTGGCGTGAGAGTGATTGACAGCAACACAAAACAAATAACAAATTTTTTTGCGCGCATCTTTTTTGTAAATGGTTCTGCTTTAAACAGCAATCTTATTTTGCTAAACTCAGTTTCAGATCGTTTCCCTGATGGTTTGGGAAATGACAGCAACTTATTGGGAAAGTATGTTGCACATCACAATTACAGGGCTTCTGTAAACGGGCAATTGGATGGGATGGAAGATAAATATTATTATGGGAGAAATCCTACTGAACCTATCATTGCAAATTACCGGAACCTGGGTAAAATAGATACTGACTATTTGGGAGGATTCACAACATTTATGGGAGGATACCGGAGCAATATAGAAGAATCAACTCTGCCGGAAACTATCGGAGGAAATTTTAAAGATGCACTTTCTGAGCCGGGTGGATGGAAGACATACATGTATTTGCAGGGCGAAACGATACCGAAAGAAGCAAATCATGTCAGGCTAAGCAAAGATCAGAAAGACCAGTGGGGTATTCCTTTGTTAGTAATGTCTGTAGGTTATGATGATAATGATGAAAAAATGATAAAAGATTTTTTAACGCAAAGTGCAGAGATGCTTGATAAGGCAGGGGTTAAGGACATTCAGCAACATGATAATAAACAAGCTCCCGGTTTGGATATTCACGAGATGGGTGGTTGCAGAATGGGTAAAGATGCTAAAACGTCTTTATTGAATAAATGGAACCAGATGCATCATTGTAAAAACGTGTTCGTTACAGACGGCGCATGCATGGCAAGCACCGGTAACCAAAGCCCTTCTCTTTTATATATGGCTTTAACTGCAAGAGCAGCTAATCATGCTATAGATGAAATGAAAAAAGGAAATTTATGATAAAGAAAAGCTGAACCGGGATTTAAAAGATTAATGGGATTTGTGGGATTTGCAGGATTGTATGAAATGTTCTTGAGCAAAACATTTATAAGCAGAAAGCCTTCAAAAACCAAGGCAGGCACTATAAAAATTAATTCACTTTTTTATAGGAATATTTAGAATCTGTGGAAGATATAAAAGAAAACAATTCAATAGCCCTGATTTCAAATTCTTTTCCCTGCTCTATCCACATAAAGCTTTGAATAGGATAAAAAGTTTTATCGTTGCTATAAAATCTTTTCAATCCAAGTTTGCCGTTTTTATAGTTGTACTCCGTTTGTGCGACAACCGGTAAACCAACCATTGAAAGATGCATTATAACTTAGTATGTAAAGATTATTCTTTTTTCCAAACCATAAAGTATCACCTGCCTAAGGACCTTTTACCCATGTTCCTGCAAATAAGCTTTCCCCGGCTTGCTGGTTGTCTTTACTACAACCAGCAAGAAGCAGCGAGATTGCAACAGAAAAAAATAATAGTAATAATTGTTTCATAACAACAATCAATTATTTAAAGAACTACCTGAAAGATCCGGGTTAGAGATTATCCAGCAACTTACCAACTCACAACTTTCAATTTACAACTTTCTTATGCCACTGCTTTTCTCACCAAATCCGCAGCTTCACTTAACTGGATGGCGCTTTGTACTTTTAACCCGCTTTCGTCTATCAGTTTTTTAGCTTCTTCAGCATTAGTCCCCTGCAAGCGAACTATAATAGGGATATTGATGTTACCCATTTTATTATAAGCTTCAATAACACCGGCAGCCACACGGTCACAACGAACGATACCGCCAAAGATATTTATAAGAATAGCTTTTACATTAGGGTCTTTCATAATTATTTTAAAACCGGCTTCAACAGTCTGTGCATTTGCTGTACCGCCGACATCAAGAAAATTTGCTGGTTCACCCCCGCTTAATTTAATCATATCCATGGTAGCCATGGCAAGTCCTGCGCCATTAACCATACAACCTACGTTTCCATCAAGCTTTACAAAGTTTAAATTGTATTGGCCTGCTTCAACTTCTGTCGGATCTTCTTCAAAAACATCTCTCATAGCAGCAACATCAGGATGACGCATTAATGCATTCTCATCAATGTTCATCTTGCAGTCAACAGCGATGATTTTATCATCAGCAGTTTTAAACATCGGGTTGATCTCAACCATACTGCAATCGAGACCAACATAAGCATTATAAAGATTAGTCACAAACTTTACGCAGTTTTTAAAAGCCTCTCCGTGTAATCCGAAATTGAAAGCGATTTTTCTTGCCTGGAAACCGGGAAGACCAGCACCCGGAAAAACCAATTCTTTAAATATTTTTTCTGGAGTATCATGTGCCACATCTTCTATATTCATACCGCCTTCTGTGCTATAGATAATTACATTCTGGCCTTTTGCACGGTCAAGCAGAATGCTTAAGTAAAATTCCTTTATAGGGTTAGGGCCGGGATAATAGACATCCTGGGCTATCAGCACTTTATTTACTTTTTTACCTGCAGGCCCTGTTTGTTTGGTAACCAATGTACCACCTAATATATTCTTAGTGATATTCGAAATTTGTTCAAGGCTTTTGCCAACTTCAACACCCCGTTGTTCCTTACCTGTTATTTTACCCTTGCCCCGGCCGCCGGCGTGTATCTGGGCTTTTACAACAGCAAAGTTGTTGCCGGTATCATTCTTAATTTGCCTGTAAGCCTCTTCGGCAGCCATCACGGTATCTACTGCAATTCCTTCCTGTACAGGAACATTATATTTCTTCAGTAATTCCTTAGCCTGGTATTCATGCAAATTCATATCTACATTATTTTCAGCGAAGATAATTGAATTACAAATTGAAGGATATATTAAAGTGAAATTTTGTAACACAAAGGTTTTCTAAAGGAAACGGTCTTTTTTATTTGGTATCTTATTTTTTTATCACTGAAGAAAAAGATATATTTGAGAACTTTATATCAATTTTAGTATACTTACCTTAGAAGCTGTCTAAAATTTTAAATTGTTTTAGTTTTTTGTTCTTATGACAATTAGTATGGCTAAAACTGACAAAGGTTCTTTTCCCGCTGATTTCGCTGATCCCGCTGATTTTATCGCAGATAAAAATTCTTTTCTGCGTTTTATTTTAGGAGCTAAAGGGGCTAACAGGCAAAAGTTTTTTCCCGCTTATTTTATTGATGCCGCTGATTTATTGCAGATAAAAATTCTTTCTGCGCTTATCTGCGCAATCTGCGGGAGTACTGGTTTTACGAAACAGATACTAAATCCAATTTCTATAAATGAATATATTTTTTAAAGGTTGTCTTATTATTTCACTGCTTATCAATAGCAGATTTATAAATGCATCGGCACAGGTTAAGAATGTAAATAATGACCGCAATATTCATTTAGCCGATCCTACTGTCTTCTATTATAAAGGCATCTATTACTTGTATGGTACAGTCGAAGGTAACGCTAACGGAGGTTTCCTTGTATACACTTCTGCCGACATGAAAAACTGGAAAGCAGGTAAAAAAGCAGACAGTGGGTTCGCGCTGCGTAAAGGGAATGTTTATGGTACAGCAAACTTTTGGGCTCCCCAGGTTTTTTTGTATAACAGGAAATTTTATATGGCTTATGTGGCCAATGAAAATATAGCTATTGCAGAAAGTAAAAGTCCTTTGGGCCCGTTTACACAAAAGATAAAACAACCTTTAGCGGCTAAAGTAAAACAAATTGATCCTTTTGTTTTTATTGATGACAACGGAAAAAAATATTTATACCATGTACGTTTATCAAACGGCAACAAACTATTTGTTGCTGAAATGTCTGATGACTTTTCTGCCATCAAACCTGAAACCCTGCGGGAGTGTATTACAGCTACAGATGCCTGGGAAAATACGGCTCATACTTCATGGCCTGTTACTGAAGGGCCATCTGTATTGAAACATAAAAATTTATATTATCTCTTTTATACCGCTAATGATTTTCGTAATCCTGATTATGCTGTTGGCTATGCGGTTAGCTATCATCCAAACGGTCCCTGGAAAAAATATGCTGGTAATCCTGTTATAAGTAGAAATAATATCCGGAAGAACGGAACGGGCCACGGCGATTTTATTAAGGATAATCACCGAAATATGTTTTATGTATTTCATACGCATAATTCAGATAGCGTTGTCGCTCCAAGAATAACGGCTGTTGTTGAGGTACGATTTTCAAAAGTTACCGCCTCTGCGGTAGAGAAATTAACGGTAGATAAAAAAAGTTTCTTTTATATTAAAGAGCAGCATTGACATTTTAATAAAAGGAGAATTTTTTAATAGAAAGGTTAGGTGAATAAAAAAGTTGAATAAAAAAAATTATGCACATATTCCCCTGTAAATTGAATATGAAAAATTGTTGATTAAATTAGCAGCAAAAAATGTCAGGATAATTTGAATATTTTGCAGCATTCTTAATTATTCGGTTGTCTTAAATCTTTTCCATAATAATTGCAAAACCATATGTACCTCTCCAACGGCTCTCCCCCTTGAGATATTTAATGCTTTATTATTATTAATTATTAAAGCCTTTGCCAATATAACTTAACATGAATATTGGTAAATTATTCTCTCCGAATACAATTTTAAACAAATTTGCTATGATATTAATTGAACACTTATCTCTCCTAAAGAGAAAAAAGAGCACTCTTTTACTTGGCTATCTTCTTTTTTCTTTGACTTCCGTTTTTTCTCAATCTAATGCTAAAATACCAATTACAGGTACCATTGTAGATAGTGCAGGTGTTGGTATACCAACCGTAACTGTGACAGAGAAAGGAACTAAAAATTCGACAGCAACAAGCCAGACCGGTGGTTTTTCTTTAAATGTAACTGGTTCAAGATCTGTTTTAGTAGTTACTTCTGTTGGATATGCACCCCAGGAGGTGCCTATTGGCACGCAAACCAGCTTAACAGTCAGACTTCAGCAAACGAGCCAGGCCTTGGGTGAAGTAGTTGTTATAGGATATGGCACACAGAAAAAAGGATCATTAACAGGATCCATTGCTACCGTTACAAGTAAAGATCTGGACCGGGTGCATGGTGGTTCTACCGTTAGCACAGGTCTGGCTGGTAAATTGGCCGGTGTTACTTTCCGCATGCCCGATGGCAGACCTGGTGCATCTGCCAATATTCAGATCCGCAACATGGGAAGACCATTGTATGTTATAGATGGTATTCAACAGGATGAAGGCCAGTTCAATAACCTCGCTCCAAATGACATTGAAAGCATTTCTGTTCTGAAAGATGCTTCTGCTGCAATATATGGTGTTCGTGCTGCAAACGGGGTAATCGTGGTAACAACTAAAAAAGGCGCTACGGGACGTAATACCATTAATGTAGATGCTTATGCAGGATGGCAGAATTGGTATCGCTTTCCCACCGTAGTTAATAGTTCGTATGACTATATGAGGTACAGGGCAGAGGCCGAGATAAATAGTAATGGCAGCACTAATATTACACAATCTGAATTAGATAAATTTAAAGCAGGTACAGACCCGGCTTATAGAAGTTTTGACTGGCGCAAGTATGTACTGAGAAAAAATGCTCCGCAAAACTCCGTTAATATAAATATCAACGGAGGATCCGATAAAGTGAGCTATTATGTTTCTGCAACCAACCTGTTTCAAAATTCTATGTTGGGAAGAGAATATAAATTTAACAGGTCAAACATTCAATCAAACGTAACTGCAAAGTTATCCAATCGTTTAAAAGTCGGGGTTGACATCAACGGACGGGTTGAAAGCAGGGGAAACCCTGGGGTGCCGGGTGGAGATGATTATTTTTTAGCCAGGTGGGCTGTCTTAAGAAATACGCCTCTTCAAAGACCTTATGCTAATGATAATCCCGATTACCTTAATAATATTGGACATACTGAAACAAACTATGCTTTTCTTAATGAAAAAATTTCCGGTAAATTTCGCAGTGATTGGAGAGTTCTTCAATCTATTTTTCATGCAGATTATGAAATACCCGGAATTAAAGGGCTTACTGTAAGAGGAGCATACTCTTACTATGTTGCTGATTATTTAGAAAATAACCAGGAGTACACTTATAATGCTTATACCTATAACGCCGACACTAAAAATTATGATATCAGCGGAGGCAGTAGTAACCCCTGGCGTGATCGTGAGCAAATTAAGCAACTAAATACCAATATGCAGGTACAGGTGAATTACAGCAATACATTTGGGGACCATACTGTTGGTGCTACAGTTGTATCGGAAAGGATTAAAAATCATCGTACCAGAAACTGGCTGCATGCTTCTCCCATTTCTAACGCTTTGCCGCTTATTTACTTCCCGATTATGGATAGATATGAAGACGAGGATAATACTGAGTCCCGTATTGGGTATATCGGGCGTTTAACTTACAGTTTTGCAAACCGCTATTTCCTGGAGGCATCTGCAAGACGTGATGCGTCTTACCTGTTTGCGCCTGGTTTCCAGGTTGGTTATTTTCCCGGTGTTTCTGCCGGGTGGAGAATAACAGAAGAACCTTTTATGAAACAACTCCTGGGTAGCAAGAACTTTATAAGTGATTTAAAGCTAAGAGGCTCTTATGGGGAGTTAGGTGATGATAGAAACCCTGCGGATGCGAATCAGTCTATTGTGGCTCCTTATGCCTTTTTACAAGGATATAATTATAACCAAGGTACAGCTATTTTAGACGGAAATGCCGTTACTGTTTCCAGGGATAAGGGTATACCCACTACAAGAATTTCCTGGTCAAAAAGTAAAATCACCGACATAGGTTTAGATTTCAGCTTATTAAGAGGAAAGCTGACCGGTACTTTTGACTATTTTTACCGGAAGCGTACAGGTTTGCTCGGAAATAAAAATGACGTAATAGTGCCTGTTGAAATCGGCTATAGCTTGCCCCAGGAAAACATTAATAGTGATGCACAATATGGTGAAGAAATGTCATTAGCCTATAATGGCAGAGCAGGACAGGTAAATTTTAATGTTGGAGGAAATGTGTCTTATACCCGGGCTAAATCCCTGCAATCATATAACCCGCTTTTTTTTAATTCGTGGGATCAATACCGAAATTCCAACGAGAACAGGTATTCGCATATTGATTGGGGTTATATAGTTGACGGTCAATTTACTTCTCAGGAACAAATTAATAATTACCCGGTAAACATTGATGCTAAAGGAAATAGAACTTTAATACCCGGTGATTTGATATATAAAGATATAAATGGGGATGGTAAAATAAATCAGTACGATGAGCGACCAATTGGCTTTGGGAATGGTACGCAACCAAATATAAACTTTGGTTTTACAATCGGGTTAATCTATAAAGATTTTGATTTCAATGCGGATTTTTCCGGAGGAGGGGGATATACCTGGTTTCAGAATTATGAATCGAGGTGGGCATTTCAAGCTGATGGAAATTTAAATACTATTTTCGAAGACAGGTGGCACCGGGCGGATCTGTTTGATGTAAACAGTGCCTGGGTACCAGGAAAATACCCGGGAAATCGTTATAATCCTGGATTTAGCCACAGTAATTATGAGCTTAATGGGCAAAGAAATTCAAGTTTTTGGCTGCATAATGTGAAGTATGTCAGGGCGAGAACGATTCAATTAGGGTACAGATTGCCACCTTTCATTATTAACAAGCTAAAAATACAAAGGGCAAGAGTTTATCTTAATGCATACAATATGTTCTCTTTTGATAATCTTAAAGAATTTGGTGTTGATCCGGAAGTCAGAGATGATAATGGGCTTCAATTCCCGCAAAATAGAATTGTAAACGTTGGTATTAATCTTACTTTTTAATCAATCCCTAAGTATAAATAATTTCAATGAAAAAGATATTATCCATAACAATATTTGCGTTCCTGCTATGTCTTTGGGGATGTAAAAAAGACAGTGAATTTTTAGATATTCCACCTGTTCAGGTTGTTCCTAATGAAGTTGCTTTTTCAGATCCTGCACTAGTATTATCTATTTTAGGAGAACTATATAACCGTCAGTTAGATTTTACCAGCTTAGACGGCAGACCAATTCCTGAATCCAGGCTTAATGAGCCTAATAATCCTGAAACTGAAGCAGGCTGGAGAACTTTTACCGATTTCAGTGAAAGTTATCCATCTGAAAATGGCAGTAATTTTATTGTTCAAAGAACAGGTTGGAATTATGATGAATGGCGTGTAGATTGGGCCAGAAGCTATGCTTACATCCGCGATCTTAACTTGTTTATTCAAAGAGATAGCGCCGCTACTAAACTTACAGAAGCTGATAAAACAAGGTTTTTAGCTGAAGCTCGTTTTCTGCGTGCAAACTACTATTTTGAAATGGTAAAAAGGATGGGTGGTGTTCCACTCGTTACAAATACCCTGGAATACGATTATAAGGGTGACGCTACTTCCTTACAAAGCCCGCGGGCAAAAGAGTCTGAAATTTATGATTTCGTAATCAGCGAAGCGGAAGCGATCAAAAACCAATTGCCTAATGATGTAAATGAAAAATCAAGGGCAACCAAAGCTGTAGCGCTTGCTATGGAAGCGAGGGCAGCATTGTATGCGGGATCAATAGCTAAATATGGAGCCACAACTCCCCAGGTTTCATTGCCTGGTGGTGAAGTGGGTATTCCTGCAGGTGTGGCTGCAGGTTATTATGCGAAAGCATTAGCTGCAGCACAGGAGATTATTAATGGCAGTGCAGGTTCATATCAGCTATACAAAGTTTTGCCTGATCTTTCAGACAACTTTGCTGCTGTTTTTTTAGATAAAAGCAGTGTTAACCAAGAGTCTATATTTATCGAAGACTTTAAAGTGGGTGGCAAAACACATGGATTTACAATAAATAATCAGCCTTTTTCTATTTCTGATGAAAATGGCAGTTCAGATGCAGGCCGTTTAAATCCATCCTTAAATTTAGTAGAAGCATTTGAAAAAGTAGATAATACATTTGCACCTATTCCCACTACAGATGGTGCTGGGAATCCTCTTTATTACGCCAACCAACTGGATATCTTCGCGGGAAGAGATGCCCGACTGGCCGGTACTGTTCTTTTGCCTAACGGCGCTTTCAAAGGTAAAAGAGTAGACATATGGGCCGGATATCAATTAGCAGATGGCACCATTTTCTCAAGTGATAATTATGTAAATGAAAAGCCTTTACCTGGTACTACTAACGCTATACAAGTCGTCGGTGCGGATGGTACAGTTAACGGACTTGAAGCCAGATCGCAAAGCGGATTTTATATTAGAAAATACCTTGATCCTATAATAGGTTCAGGAAGAAGAGGCCGGGGTAGTGAAGTAGCATATATCCGCTATCGGTATGCTGAGGTTTTATTGAATGCTGCAGAAGCGGCTTTCGAATTAGGCCAGCCTGATGTTGCTGCCGGTTTTATGAACCAGGTACGTGCCAGGGCAGGTTTAACTGCACCATTAGCTGCAGGTGATATTACATTTGATCGTATAGTACACGAACGTCGTGTAGAACTGGCATTTGAAGGTCATATCTTATTTGATTTGAAACGCTGGAGAATTGCGCATAAAGTTTGGGATGGTACTCCTACATCTAAAGATGATCTTGTAAGTAACATTGGTAAGGCAACAAAAAGGAGTACTCAGCCCTGGGGTTTGTGGTCGTATAAAATTTATAATCCCGGTAATCCTAATAATGGCAAATGGATCTTCAAGGAAGTTCTTCCTGCCAATGTTACCGGCTCTAACCGTTTTCAGTTCGGTAACTACTATTCACTTATTCGCGACGAAGTACGGGGAGCGAATCCTAAGATAGTAAGACAACCAAACCAATAAGCATTCATTTATCAAATTGCTCATATGAAAATAAAATTTAAATATATAGTTCTGATTGCATTTTGTGCTGCTGTATTTTCCTGCAAGAAAGATAATTACGAGGCACCTTCCTCTACCTTAAATGGGAGGCTGGTGTATCAGGGTGACTCAATTGGAGTTGAAAGAGACCAGGTACCTTATGAGCTTTACCAGTATGGGTTTGGTAAAGTAGGCGCTATTGGTTCTTCATTTGCTCAGGATGGCCGTTTTTCTGCTCTTCTTTTTGACGGGGATTATAAATTTATTATTCCTAATGGCCAAGGGCCTTTTATGTGGAAACAAACTGCTTCCGGTGCTCCTGACTCTTTGGCTATTACATTAAGAGGAACCCAGGCTTTAGATGTTGATGTAACACCTTTTTATATGATCAGAACTCCACAGATAACGGGTGGTGGAGGTAAAGTATCTGCTACGTTTAAAGCAGAGAAAATTATAACCGATGCCAATGCTAAGGATATTGAACGAGTGTCGCTTTTCATAAATAAAACACAATTTGTTTCCGGAGGCGATAACGTGGCTGCAACTGATTTGTCCGGTGCAGATATAACTGATCCGAATAATATAACTTTAAGTGTTACCGTGCCTGCACTTGTACCTACTCAAAATTATGTTTTTGCCCGTATAGGTATTAAAATTGATGGTGTCGAGGACATGATCTTTTCACCCGTTCAAAAAGTGCAGTTCTGATAATTCGTAGTGACTTTATTGTTCGCTATATAACATCAATCTAATTTGTTATACAAAATTTTATGCAATAGGAATTATTTTTGAAATTATTATCTTTAAAATTTACGGATTCCTGATTCAACAACTTGCACTAAAAGTCTAACTTTGGGTGCAAGTTGTTGTTTTTTTAATCTGACAGTTATAAATAGAACTACAACTAATCACTCTATGTTTAAACAAAAAAAATGAAGAAACATTCTGCAATTTTCGTAACCTTATTTTTTTCTGCAACTGTTACTTTTTCACAGCAATCAAACTGGCAAATCGCCGGTGGGAAAATTGTAACTCCATGGGCAGAAAAACTAAATCCCGAAAGTCCGCTTGCTGAATATCCCCGTCCCCAAATGGTGAGAGGTAATTGGAAAAATTTAAACGGTTTGTGGGATTATGTATTAAAACAAAAAGATGAAGCAGTACCCGCTTCTTATGCAGGAAAAATTCTGGTTCCATTTGCTGTTGAGTCTGCATTATCAGGCGTCGGAAAAACGGTAGGAAAAGATAGTTTGCTATGGTATAGAACTACTTTTACGATCCCTTCTTCTATGAAAGGCAAAAATATACTGCTGCATTTTGGAGCCGTTGATTGGCAGGCAGAAGTATACATGAACGGTAAAAAAATTGGAACACACGAAGGTGGTTATGATCCATTTTCGTTTGACATCACTTCTGCTGTAAAAAAAGGAAGTCAACAACTTGAGGTGAGAGTTTGGGACCCTACTGATGATGGTCCTCAACCTCGTGGTAAACAGGTGAAAAAACCTGAATCGATATGGTATACACCGGTAACCGGAATCTGGCAAACAGTATGGATTGAAGCTGTACCTAAAACTTACATTACTACTACCCGGCGAACTCCTGATATAGATAAACAAACGCTTTCTATAACTGCTAATATACAAAATCTGCAAAGTGGCGACCAGGTTAAACTTTCTGCATGGGACGGCACTAACAAAGTCACAGAACAAACAGCGGATGCTAATTCGCAGGCAACCCTGACGCTCAATAATGCAAAACTATGGTCTCCCGACAATCCTTTTTTATACGATTTAATTGTTTCTGTAGTTCGTAAAGGTAAAGTAGTTGATGAGATAAAAAGCTATTTTGCCATGCGAAAAACTTCTATAGCACCTGATGCAAATGGGGTACAGAGAATGATGCTAAACAATAAGTTCCTGTTTCAATTTGGTCCTTTAGACCAGGGCTGGTGGCCTGATGGATTATATACTGCGCCTACGGATGAAGCTCTGAAGTTTGATATTGAAAAAACCAAAGAAATGGGTTTTAACATGATTCGAAAACACATAAAAGTGGAACCCGCCCGATGGTATAACTACTGTGATAAATTAGGGATGCTTGTATGGCAGGATATGCCAAGCGGAGATTTAGGCAATCATTGGGAGAATCGACCCGGAGTTATTGACAGGGCTACAGATAAAGAACGTACGCCAGAATCTGAAAACTATTACCGCAAAGAATGGAACGTAATTATAGATGCTTTATATAACTTTCCCTGTATTGTAGTATGGACGCCTTTCAATGAAGCATGGGGCCAGTTTAAAACAGTTGAGATTACCAACTGGACTATGCAAAAAGATCCTTCACGGTTGGTAAACAGTGCGAGTGGAGGAAATTTTTATACTGTTGGTCATATTGTTGATCTTCACAATTACCCGCAACCAGCCATGCCACGCCCTGATTTATTCGGAGCAAAGCAAGCTCTTGTTTTGGGTGAATTTGGCGGTTTGGGCTTGCCGGTAGAAGGTCATACCTGGATAGAGAAAGGCAACTGGGGCTACAGAAGCTTTACAAGTGCCGACAGCATGTTCGTAACGTATTCGTCTTTTACAAAAAGATTGGAAGAGTTAATCAAATTAGGATTATCTGCGGCAGTTTATACGCAAACTACTGATGTTGAAGTAGAAACAAACGGTTTTATGACTTATGACAGAAAAGTAATAAAAATGCCCCTTGAAAGGTTAAAAGAAGTAAACAGCAGATTATACAATCCAGCGCTTGCAATTAAATAGCGAAATGCAGAGCAAAAAGATTTCCTGTTTAATTTTCAGAGTTAGAATAATTCTCCTTGGGTTGTCTTCGCTTTGTGATCTTTCCTGTGAAGAATATCACGCAAAGAACTACATAAGTTGAATTACATCTGGCACAGAGCGAAGAGCTTGAACCCGTATATTTTAAAAAATTGCTAAACACCTTTTTAATAATCTTAAAAATAATCGCTTTTACTTGCTTAGGTTATTAATTAAATTCTTTCTAAAAAAAATAAAATGGGAAATTTAATAAGTTGTTTTGCATTTTTTTACTTTTTTAGTTCTCAGAATGTTGATGCTCAAAAGACTGATTTTACAATTGCAAATACAGAACGGCCTGCAAAGGCTGGAACAAACAGTTTTTATACCGGGAACAGAGCGCCTTTAACCCCATTAAATTTTATAAAATTCCCTGCGGGAAGTATCCGTCCTCAAGGATGGATTTTAAAATATCTTGAATTACAACGAGATGGTCTTACCGGCAACCTTGGAGAAATAAGCGCTTGGCTTGATAAAAAAAACAACGCATGGTTTAGCGGCAATGGCAAGGGTGATCATGGGTGGGAAGAAGTTCCTTATTGGTTGAAGGGATATGGGGATATGGGATATGTTTTGCATGACCAAAAAATTATTAACGAAACAAAATTGTGGCTCGATAAAGTATTTCAAAGTCAAACGCCTGATGGATATTTTGGGCCTCATATAGTAGAAACTCAACACCAGGAAAATAAAGGTGAAACATTTGACCTGTGGCCAAATATGATCATGCTGTGGTGTATGCAATCCTGGTATGAATACAGCAAAGACCCCCGGGTTATCCCTTTCATGACCAAATACTTTAAATGGCAATCAAAAGTGCCCGATGAGAAGTTCTTAAAGATTTACTGGGAAAACAGTCGTGGTGGTGATAACCTCTACAGCATCTATTGGTTGTACAATCGCACAGGTGACAAATTCTTACTTGATCTTGCTCAAAAGGTTCACCGCAATACTGCTGACTGGTCGCAAAAAGATAATTTGCCCAACTGGCACAATGTAAACATTGCCCAATGTTTTCGCGAACCTGCTACTTATTACATGCAGGCAAAAGACAGCAGTTTTATCAACGCTACTTACAATGATTTTTTTCTTGTAAGAAATATTTACGGGCAGGTACCAGGCGGAATGTTTGGCGCAGATGAAAATGCACGTAAAGGTTACGACGATCCACGCCAGGGTGTAGAGACATGCGGTATGGTTGAGCAAATGGCATCTGATGAGATATTAGTAGGTATCACTGGCGATCCTATGTGGGCAGATAATGCCGAAAATGTTGCCTTTAATACTTACCCCGCTGCCGTAATGCCAGACTTTAAAGGATTGCGTTACATCACATCACCAAATATGGTTATGAGTGATAGCCGCAATCATGCACCAGGCATTCAAAATGAAGGTCCTTTTCTTATGATGAATCCTTTCAGCAGCCGCTGCTGCCAGCATAACCACGCACAGGGATGGCCCTATTATGCAGAACATTTATGGATGGCAACTCCTGATAACGGTATAGCTGCTATGCTCTATAACAGCAGTGAGGTAACCGCAAATGTTGGTAATAGTAAAGGTCAGCCTGTAACCTTGAGACAAACAACAAATTATCCTTTTGATGAACGAATAAAAATTGAAGTAAGAACAAAAGGCAATATTAGCTTTCCGCTATATCTGCGAATACCGGGGTGGTGTGATAAGGCAGATGTTATGGTAAATGGTAAAACAACAAATACCTCTTTTAAGTCCGGTTCTTATGCAAGAATAGAAAAGAAATGGAAACAGGGGGATGTGATAGAGTTAATTTTACCAATGCACCTAAGAAAAGAAACCTGGGAAAAAAACAAAAATAGTGTAAGTATAAATTATGGCCCGCTTACCTTTTCATTAAAGATTGATGAGGCGTATCGTTTAATGGACAGTAAAAAATCTGCTATCGGTGATTCTAAATGGCAGCCAACTGCAGATCCTTCTAAATGGCCTGCTTACGAAATTTACCCGGCAAGCATGTGGAATTATGGATTAGTTATAAACAATAAGCCCCTTGATCAGCAATTTGAAATTATCAAAAAGTCATGGCCAACTGATAACTATCCGTTTACAGTTGACGCTGCACCAATTGTTTTGAAAGCAAAAGGTAAAATCATTCCGGAATGGACATTAGACAAGTATGGTCTTTGCGATACACTGCCTCAAAGCCCTGTAGCCGTTACAACAAAAGTGCAACAGGTTGAATTGATACCAATGGGCGCAGCAAGGTTACGTATATCAGCATTGCCGGTAGTGAAATAACAGGTTTTTCTGTTCGTCCTTGCGAGGAGGAACGACGAAGCAATCTGATGCAATTAAATTGAGGAGTTATAAATTACAGTGCAGATTGCTTCGTTCCTCCCAATGACGTGAGTTTTATCAAAGTATAAGAGTGCG
>JAABUS010004587.1_pt1 | contig 19594 bp, 20 predicted proteins | sample 5560161 | NCBI WGS metagenome assembly JAABUS01 (sample SAMN10711885, study PRJNA513376) | rock metagenome | isolation source: Antarctica rocks | place: Antarctica: Victoria Land, Trio Nunatak nord | collected 2016-01-04 | reverse complement strand
CCGGCGCAGTTGCGGTGCGCGCGGCCGGTCTGCTGCCCGGCGCGCGAGCGCTTCATCCTGCGCGTGCCGTCGCCCGCGCTGACCCTCGCTGGCGGCCTGGTGCTGGACCCGACGGCCACACGCCTGCGCCGGCATGCGGCGGTGGTGATCGAACGTCTGCAGGCGCTGGCCGGCAGCGACGCGCGTGCGACCGTCGCGGGCGAACTGGCGCGCGCCGGCAGCCTCGGCATCGGGCTTGACCGCCTCGTGCAGCTCACCGGGTTGGCGCCGGCGCGCGTTGCGGCGCTCGTGCAGGGCTGCGATGCGGTGGTCGGCCGCGGGCGGGTGGCGGTGGCGGGAGCGGCGTTCGCCACGGTGCTGGCCCAGGTGCCGCGCGTCCTCGCCGCCTACGAGGCGTCCGATCCCGAGGGGGTGCCGCGGGAACGGCTGCTGGCGCTGCTGCCGGGCGTCGCCGCTCCGGTGCTGGACCACGCGCTAGAGCGGCTGATCGCGGCGGGCACCCTGCGCCAGGTGGGAGGCGCCGTCGGCCTGCTCCGCCCGGACCAGGAGCGGGTCCGGGCGGCACAGGATACGGCGCTGACCGCGTCGATGGCGGAGACGCTGCGCCGGGCCGGGCTGTCCACGCCCGACCTGTCGCAGATCGCCGGGGACCGGATTGCCCGCCGCGCCCTGGACACGCTGGTGCGTCAGGGCCTGGTGGTGCGGGTGACGGACCGGGTGCAGAAGCGGGAGGTGCTGTTCCACCGGGACGCCGTCGATGCCGCGCGGCGGTGCCTGGCCCCGTTGCTGTCCAATGGCCCGGGCCTGCTGGTGGCGGAGGCCGGCGCCGCGCTGGGCATCTCCCGCAAGTACAGCGTGCCGCTGCTGGAGTACCTGGACGCGACCGGCTTCACCCGGCGCGTCGCCGACCGGCGGGTGCTGGCGCGTGCGGGATGAAACCTTTCACCCCTCGGCGCGCTGCGTTTGTCGCCTGCGCGAAGGAGGCGACTGGGGTCTGGTGGCCCTCCTGGTCTTCAAAACCATGGGCCCGCCCATAGCGGGCGGTGGGTTCGATTCCCATCCGCTTCCGCCAGGCGACGCCGGGTGCTACTTCGGCAGGTTCTCCGGCTGCGCATAGCGGAGGCTGATCTCCGGTCGCCGTGCCGATTCGTCGCCCGCCGCCATGATCGAGACGCGCAGCAACGCGCTGCCCGCCAGGATGGCGAACGAGGCGAGGCCGGATAGCGCCGGGGCGCGGCCGCGTCCCAGCAGCAGCGACGCGGCGTGCAGCCCGAGCGGCAGCAGGGTGCCGGCCCCCGTGGCGCCCAGCCGCTCCGCCTGGCCCCAGCCGCCGTCGAGCGCGGCGGCGACGCCCTTCTGCCGATAGGTCCGGTGCGAGGCGGTGGCGGCCACCAGCTCGGTCGCCAGCGCCGCCAGTGCGATGGTGTCCAGCGCGCGCCGGGTCCGCCCCGGCCGTTCGCCGAGCGAGAGCGCCGCGGCGCTGCTGGCGATCGAGGAGCTGCCGAAACGGACGGCCAGCGCCTGCGGGGCGGCGGCCCAGAGCGGGGTGCTGGTCGCCGACAGCAGCGCCGCGGTGTAGGTGGACATGCCCGCGCCCACCGCGGCGGCCGGCACCTGGGTGAACCGCGCCGCCCGGCGCATCCAGCGCCAGCCGAACCGGTCCGCCCCGAACTGCGCGGCGGCGCTCAGCCCGGCGAACCCGCTGAACGACATCAGCAGCCAGGTGCCGATCGACATGGGCGAGGTGGACTTGGCGACCCGCAGCATGTTGTAGAACCGCTGCGGCGTGTGCAGGTCCCAGACCAGCAGCGCCGACCCGATGGTGGGTGCCAGCAGCGACAGATAGCGGCCCCGCCGCACCAGCCCGCTTGCCTTCCGTCCGCGCCCCAGGTCTCCGGCCGCGGCCAGCAGGGCGGACGCGCCCGACAGCCCGGCGAGGAAGATGTAGCCGCCCACGACCCAGTTGTTGAACGGCGCCGGCTTGAGCTGCGAACGGCCGTAATAGGTGGGCATGCCGTCGCGCATCACTGCGCCGGTCGTGCCCGATTGCGGGACGAGCGGCGCCTCCTGCGGGCCGTGCTCGGTGGCCAGGCGCTCCTCGGACGTCAGACGCTCCTCGGACATGATGCCTCCTCAGTCACGGCTGGAAAAAATGGCGAATGCGGCGAACGCCAGCCCGGCCACCGCCGCAAGGCCGGACGTGAGGCTCGGCGCCACCCGGTTGGAGGCGCGGGTCGGCGCCGCGGGCAGGTTGTACACCTCCGGCCGTTCCGTCAGCAGGAAGAAGGCGTTGAGGTGGCCCAGGTCCCCGGTGGCGCCGGGCGAATCCGGCACGCCATAGAGGTAGGCGTTGGCGGCGCCCGCCTCGTGCAGTTGCTCGACCCGGTGCGCCGCGCGCTGCTGCAGGTCGCCGATCTCGCCGAACTGGATGCTGTCGGTCGGGCACGCCTTCGAGCACGCCGGCTCCAGCCCGCCCTTCAGCCGGTCGTAGCAGAGCGTGCACTTATGCACCTTGCCGTCGATCGTGTTGAGATCGACCACGCCGAACGGGCAGGCGGGAACGCAGTAGCCGCAGCCGTTGCAGATGTCCTGCTGCACGACGACGGTGCCGAACTCGGTGTGGAACAGCGCCCCGGTCGGACAGGCCTCGATGCAGGGCGCGTTGTGGCAGTGCTTGCACACGTCGCTCATCATCAGCCAGCCGCTCTGGAACGGCGCTTCCATGTTGTCGCGCACGCCGCCGCAGCCGCTTTTCTCGACGAAGCTGACGTGCCGCCAGGTGTTGGCCGACAGCGCCCCGGTGTTGTCGTAGCTCTGGCCGGTCAGTCCGATGTTGTCGGCCGGCAGGTTGTTCCACTCCTTGCAGGCGACCTCGCACGCCTTGCAGCCGATGCAGACCGTGGTGTCGGTGAAAAAGCCGTAGGACTTGCCGGGCTCGATCAGCACGCCAGCCGTCAGCTCGCTCTCGTTCGGGATGACATGGTCCAAGCGGGACTGCGTGTGATCGAGCGCGCGGGGGTGCATATCCATGGTGCGTCTTTCGGGTCGGGGGTCAGCGGGCGGTAGAGATGGAGTGGGCAATCAGGCCGATGATGTTCTCCGGCCGCGTGTAGCGCACCCGGACCCGGGCCTGCCGCTGCGACAGCGGCACAAGCTGGTCCGGCTCCGCGGCGGCGTCGTGACCCAGGATGAACAGGTGCGACACGCCGCGGTCGTCGGTGAGCTGGAACCGGCTCTCCTGCACCATGGTTACGACGCCTTCCATCAAGCCCATCACCGACCGCCCCCTGCACGCATGCGCATAGAACACGTCTGGGGCGGCGCGGCTTGCCGGTTTCCGGCACGCTGAAGCGTTTGTGATTAGCCGCCCGATTGCGCGCTGCGTTGCCTGGAAGCCAGTTTGCTGCCGTCCAAAGCCGATCAGGAGTAGCCCATGTCGAAGATCCGCCGCACCGCTCCACGCCGCATCAGCAGCTTCCTCCGCGACTGGTCGCTGCCGCGGCAGATGGCCGGGCAGAGCGTGATGGCCGAAGCGGCGCGCAGCACGACGTCCGAGACGCTACGCCCGCGGCTGGAGCAGGCGGACCGGGTCGGCACCAGCATCTGCCCGTTCTGCGCCGTCGGCTGCGCGCAGCTCGTCTATGCCAAGAACGGCAAGCCGATCCACATCGAGGGCGACCCGCGCAGCCCGGTCAACCAGGGGACGCTCTGCCCCAAGGGCGCCAGCACGCTCGGCGTGCTGCTCAGCCCCGAGCGGGTCAACCAGGTGCTCTACCGCGCGCCGCACAGCGACCACTGGGAAGAGAAGCCGCTCGACTGGGCCATGGAGCGCATCGCCCAACTGACCAAGCAGGCGCGGGACGACACGTTCGTGGAGCGGCTGCCGGACGGCAAGCTGGTCAACCACACGGTCGGCGTCGCCTCGCTCGGCGGCGCCACCTTGGACAACGAGGAAAACTACCTCATCAAGAAGCTGTTCGGCGGCGGCCTCGGCATGGTGAGCATCGAGAACCAAGCCCGAATTTGACACTCCTCATCGGTGCCCAGTTTGGGCGCCACTTTCGGTCGCGGCGCCGCCACGATGTCCCTATGGGACCTGGCGAACTCGGACTGCGTTGTCATCATGGGCTCCAACATGGCGGAGAACCATCCGATCGCCTTCCGCTTCGTGGTGGAGGCGAAGACGCGCGGGGCGACCGTCATCCACGTGGACCCGCGCTTCACCCGCACCTCGGCGCTGGCGGACATCCATGCGCCGATCCGGTCGGGATCGGACATCGCGTTCCTCGGCGGCATCATCCGCCACCTTCTGGAGGGCGACCTCTGGTTCCGTGAGTTCGCGCTGCGCTACACCAACATCGCCCACATCATCGAGGACGGCTATCGCGGCCCGGAGGAAGAGGGCGGCGTGTTCTCCGGCTTCGATCCCGAGACCGGGAGCTACGAGCACGACACCTGGCAGTACAAGGGCAAGCTCGTGCAGTCGCCGATCTCCGAGCACCGGGTGCAGGAGCAGGAGGCGAGCGCCGGCCAGCAGGAGAGCATGGCCGACAGCCCAGCCCCGAAGGACCCGACGCTGCAGCACCCGAACTGCGTCTATCAGATCATGCGCCGGCACTACGCCCGCTACACGCCCGAGATGGTGGAGCAGGCGACGGGCTGCCCGGCGGGGACCTTCCTCAAGGTGGCCGACGCGCTGGCGCGCAACTCCGGACGCGAGCGCACCGGCGCGTTCTGCTACGCCGTCGGCTGGACGCACCACACGACCGGCGTGCAGATCATCCGCGCCGCCAGCATCATCCAGGGCCTGCTGGGCAACATCGGCCGGCCCGGCGGCGGCATCATGGCGCTGCGCGGCCACGCCAGCATCCAGGGCAGCACCGACATCCCGACGCTGTACAACATGCTGCCCACCTACCTGCCGCAGCCGAACGCCTTCCACGACCACGGCACCTTGGACAGCTTCCTCAAGGTCGAAACCCCGGCGACCGGCTGGTGGCACAACTTCCCCAAGTACATGGTCAGCCTGCTGAAGGCCTGGTACGGGGAGCACGCGCAGGCGGCGAACAGTTGGGGCTACGACTTCATCCCCAAGCTGACCGGGGACGTGTCGCAGTTGCCGATGACGCTGGCCATGGCGTCGGGGGTCATCAAGGGGCAGTTCATCCTCGGCCAGAACCCGGCGGTCGGCGCCGTCAACTCCGAGCTGGTGGAGCGCGGCTTCGCCAAGCTGGAATGGATGGTGGTGCGCGACTTCGCGATGACCGAGACCGCCAACTTCTGGCAGAAGGGCCGCCTGGTGCAAAGGGGCGAGATGACGCCCGCGGACATCGGCACGGAGATGTTCTTCCTGCCCTCGGCGCTGGCCGGGGAAAAGGACGGCACCATGACCAACACCAGCCGCCTGGTGCAGTGGCACGACGTCGTGCTGGAGGCGCCGGGCGACAGCCGGTCCGACCTTTGGTTCATGTACCACCTCGGCAAGCGGCTGAAGGAGCTGTACGCCGGAAGCGCCGCGCCGGCCGATGCGGCGATGCAGGCGCTGACTTGGGACTATCCGGTGCACGGCGAGCGGCACGAGCCGGATGCCGAGGCCGTGCTGCGCGAGATCAACGGCTACACCGTCGCCGACCGCAAGCAGGTCCCGAGCTACAAGCAACTGAAGGACGACGGCTCCACCGCGTGCGGCGGCTGGATGTACTGCGGCATCTACCCGGCCGACGGAGACAACCGGGCGCGGTCCCGCACGCCGGACGGCCCCGGCGGCCCCGGCAGCCACCTGAACTGGGCGTTCGCCTGGCCGTCCAACCGGCGCACGCTGTACAACCGCGCCTCCGCCGATCCGGAAGGCAGGCCCTGGTCCGAGCGCAAGCGCATGGTCTGGTGGAGCGAGGACGCGGGCAAGTGGACCGGCGACGACGTGCCGGACTTCGAGGAAACCAAGCGCCCCGACTACCGTCCGGACTGGAGCAAGCACCCGCACGGCATGGATGCGCTGGGCGGCGACGATCCGTTCATCATGGAGGTGGACGGCCAGTGCATGCTGTTCGCGCCCTCCGGCATAAAGGACGGGCCGTTGCCGGCGCACTACGAGCCCATCGAGAGCCCGGTGCGCAACCCGCTGTATCCCGGCCAGCAGTTCAACCCGGCGGCCAAGCTGTGGACCCGTCCGGGCAACGAGCTGCACGCGCCGGAGGATGCGCGCTTTCCCTACGTGCTGACCACATTCCGCTTGACCGAGCTGCATTGCGGCGGAGTGATCAGCCGGGTCGCGCCGCACACCGCGGAGCTGCAGCCGGAGATGTTCGTGGAGATCCCGCCCGAGCTGGCCGAGATGCTCGGCATCAAGCACCTGGGCTGGACCGTGCTCTCGACCTTGCGGGCCGAGATCGAGGCCAAGGCCATGGTGACGGAGCGCATGCGGCCGTTCCGGATCAACGGCCGGACCGTCTATCAGATCGGCGTGCCCTGGGTGTTCGGCTGGCAGGGCTATGCCCGCGGCGACGTGGCCAACGCGCTGCTGGCGATCACCGGGGACGCGAACACCAGCATCCACAGCACGAAGGCGCTGACCTGCGGCTTGCGGCCGGGCCGCCTGACGCCTGGAAGAGGCGCCCATGCCTGAGAACGAAGCGCAGATGGCCCTCGCCTCGCTGGACAAGGCCATCGCCCACAAGCCGCGCAAGGACGACGCCGACTTCGCGGCCGTGGCCGAGCACCTTTGCAAGCTGCGCGACGTGCTGATCGCCGAGGCCCGGCAGGGCAAGGCGGCGTCCCGCGCGCGGCTGGAACGGGTGAACGCGCTGGTCAGCGTGGTGCTGGCGGGGCATTTCCCGCTGGGCAGCGTGCCGTGGCCCGAGTTGGAACGGGCGCGCGGGGTGCTGGCCGAGATGGCGTCCATGCCGAGCCGACCGTAGCGATGGCGGCCCGTCGCAAGCGTTGGGTGTGGATTGCCGATGCCGTTGCGGGCGTGTCGGTGCTCGCCGCGGGGGCATGGGCCGTGTTCGGGCGGCGTCGCCCGGCTCCCGAGGGTGCGCCGCCCGAGGCGCCCAGGGGTGCGATCTTCCAGCCGCGGGCCAACCTGTTCGCCACGTTGGCGCTGCTGTCCATGGGTGCTGCGACGGCGGGCGGCCTGGGCTGGTGGTGGCTCTGGCCGCGCAGCGACTACGTGCGCCGCGTTGGCTTCACGATCGACCAGCCGGTGCCGTTCAGCCACCAGCACCATGTCGCCGGCCTTGGGATCGACTGCCGGTTCTGCCACAACGCCGTGGAGGTCGGCAGCAATGCCGGCCTGCCGCCGACCTACACCTGCATGACCTGCCATTCGCAGATTTGGACCAACGCCGACCTGCTGGCCCCGGTGCGGCAGAGCCTGGCGGAGGACAAGCCGATCGTCTGGGGGCGCGTCACCAACTTGCCGGACTACGTGTACTTCAACCACAGCATCCACGTCGCCAAGGGCGTCGGCTGCTCGAGCTGCCACGGCGCCGTGGCGGAGATGCCCTTGATGGCCAAGGCGGCGACCATGACGATGGAGTGGTGCCTGTCCTGCCACCGCAACCCCGGCCCGCAGCTTCGCCCGGCGAGCGAGATCTACAACACCGAGTGGCAGCGCACGCCGGATACCCCGTCGCCTGAGGCGCTGCTGACGCAATATCATGTTGGCGGCCGCAACCTGACGGAATGCTCGATATGCCACAGATGAGCGCGCTCGCGGCCCGGTGGCGGCGCCTGCTTGAGGATCCCGGCGAGGCGGCGCGAATGTTCCCCTCGCTGGCCGGCGCGATGGCGCAGCCGACGGAGCGGCGGCGCGTGCTGAAGCTGATGGCGGCGAGCCTCGCCATGGGCGGGCTGGCCGGGTGCGACCCCAGCACGCCGGACGGGCACTGGGTCCCCGCGGTGATCGCGCCGCCGGGCATCCTGCCGGGCATCCCGAACTTCTACAGCACCGCGCACGTGGTGGACGGCTCGGCGCTCGGCATCGTGGTCGAGCACCGGATGGGCCGGCCGATGAAGGTCGAGGGCAATGCGGGGCACCCGTCGAGCCTGGGCGCGACGGACGCGCTGGCGCAGGCCGTGCTGCTGGACTTCTACGACCCCGACCGCGCCCTCGGCCTGCTGCACGACGACGCCCCGACCGACAGCCAGAGCGTGGTGACGGCGCTGGCCGGCGCACGGGCGCGCTGCGCCGCCACGCGGGGCGCTGGCCTGCGCATCCTGACGGGGACCGTCGGCTCCCCGACGCTGGGGGCCGCGATCGACGGGCTGCTGCGCCACTACCCGGAGGCGCGCTGGGTCCAGTGGGACCCCGCGTCCCGCGACACGGTGCGCGCCGGCGCGGCGCTGGCGTTCGGCCGCCCGGTCGATGTGCTGCCCAAGCTGGCGCAGGCCGACGTGGTGCTGGCGCTCGACAGCGACCTGATCAGCTCGGCGCCGGGCCATGTGCGGCATGCGCGGGACCTGATGAGCCGGCGCAACCCGGCGCGCGGCGCGATGAGCCGGCTGTATGCGGCCGAACCGTCGCCCACGCTGATCGGCTCGGTCGCGGACCACCGCTTCATCACCGAGCCGCAGGAGCTGCATGCAGGCATCATGGCGCTCGCCGCCGGCCTGCTGCGCAACGAGACGCCGTCGGATGCACCATCCTGGGTCGCACCGGTGCTCGCCGACCTGCGCGGGGCGCCGGGCCGGGCCTTCATCCATGCCGGGCCAAGCCAGCCGGCGGAAACGCACGCGCTGGTGCATGCGATGAACGCTGCCCTGGGCGGACGCGGTCCGGTGTTCGACCTCGTCGAGCCCGCGGCGTACCGTGCCGACGACCAGGCGGCCGGCATGCACGGGCTGCTGGAGGACATGCAGGCGGGGCGTGTGGAAACGCTGCTGGTGCTGGACTGCAACCCGGTGTTCACCGCCCCGGGTTTCCGGGATGCGCTGCAACGGGTGCGGTTCAGCCTCTCGACCGCCCCGGCGCCGGACGAGACCGCGCACGCCGTGCACTGGCACGTTCCGCAGGCGCACCTGTTCGAGACCTGGGGCGACGCGCGGGGCCACGACGGCACGGCGACGATCCTGCAGCCGCAGGCGCTGCCGCTGTTCCAGGGCCGCAGCGTCATGGACACGCTCTCGCTGTTCCTGGACGGCACGCCGGTGAAGGCGTTGGACGCCGTGCGGGAGACCTGGCGCGCGCGGTTGGACAGCGACGACGCGTGGCAGGACGCGCTGGCCGAGGGCGTGATCGCCGGCACCGCCAGCTCGAAGCTCGACGTGGCGCTGCGGCCCGAGGCGGCCGGGGTGTCGCCGCCGGCGCCGGTGCAGGCTCCCATCACGGTGCTGTTCCGACCCGACCCGCACCTTTGGGATGGCCGCTACGCCAACAACCCGTGGCTGCAGGAGCTGCCGCGGCCGTTGACGAAACTCACCTGGGACAACCCAATCCTGGTGTCGCCGGCGATCGCCCGCCGGCTGGGGCTGGTCAACGGCGACAATGCGCGGCTCTCGGTCGATGGGCGCGACATGCTGGCGCCGGTCTGGATCATGCCCGGCCAGGCCGCGGGCTGCATCGTCGCGAACTTCGGGGCGGGCCGCGCCCAGGTCGGCGAGGTCGGCCGCGGCGCCGGGTTCGACGTGTATCCGCTGCGCGGCGCCGGGGCGCGGCACGCGGCGGAGGCGCTGCTGGCGAAGGCCGAGGGCACGACGAAGCTGGCCTCGACCGAACACCACGCCTACCTCGATTCCATCCCCGCCGACATCGCGCGGCATGGCACGCTGGCGGCGTTCGCCGCCGATCCAACGTTCCTGCAGGACAAGAAGCCGGAGGAGCGCCTGTATCTGCAGAAGCCCAAGGCCGCCGTCGCCTGGGGCATGAGCGTCGATCTCAACGCCTGCATCGGCTGCAACGCCTGCGTCGTCGCCTGCACGGCGGAGAACAACGTGCCGGTCGTCGGCAAGGAGAACGTGCTGCGGCAGCGCGAGATGCACTGGCTGCGCATCGACCGCTACTACGAGGGCGCCGCCGACGCGCCGGACATGATCAACCAGCCGATGCTGTGCATGCACTGCGAGGAGGCGCCGTGCGAGACGGTGTGCCCGGTCGAGGCGTCGGTGCACGACGAGGAGGGGCTGAACGTCCAGGTGTACAACCGCTGCGTCGGCACCCGGTTCTGCTCGAACAACTGCCCCTACAAGGTGCGCCGCTTCAACTTCGGCCCCTATGTCGAGCAGGAGCACCGCCCGGCGATCTCGCGCAACCCGGACGTGGACGCCCGGGCGCGCGGCGTGATGGAGAAGTGCACCTTCTGCATCCAGCGGATCGCCGCTGCACGCATCGCGCACGACCGCGACGGGGTGGCGGAACAGGCGGTGACGGCCTGCCAGGCGGCGTGCCCGACCCAGGCATTCAGCTTCGGCGACCTGAACGATCCCGCGAGCGACGTGGTCCGGCGCAAGAAAAGCCCGCTCGACTACGCGGTGCTGGCGGAGCTGCAGACCCACCCGCGCCTGACGTACGAGGCGCGTATCCGCAATCCCAACCCGGATGTCGCGGCATGAGCGACATCGCGGCCGGCCGGTCGATCGACCAGGTGGTGGCGCCGGGCCAGACCGCGGCGTCGATGACCGACCGCATCTGCGCCATCGCGCTGCGGGAGCGGGCGCAGCTCTGGTGGTGGATCGCCTTCCTGCCGTCGCTGGCGCTGCTGGGCGTGGGCGTGGGCGGGGTGGGCTGGCTGCTGTATGCCGGAGTCGGCGTCTGGGGCATCGACTGGCCCGTCATGTGGGGCTTCGCAATCATCAACTACGTGTGGTGGATCGCCATCGCGTCGGGCGGCACGATTGTCTCGGCGCTGTTCTTCCTGTTCCGGGTGGAGTGGCGGACCTCGATCAACCGCATCGCAGAGTCGATGACGCTGTGCGCGGCCATCTGCGCCGGCATCTATCCCATCCTGCATCTGGGCCGGCCCTGGCTGTTCTACTGGCTGTTCCCCTACCCGAACACGATGACCCTGTGGCCGCAGTTCAAAAGCCCGCTGGTCTGGGACTTCTTCGCCATCCTCGCCTACGTGATCTCGTCGGTGCTGTTCTGGTATCTCGGCATCCTGCCGGACCTCGCATCCGTCCGCGACCAGGCGCGCACCCGGCGGCGGCAGGTGTTCTATGGCATCCTGGCGATGGGCTTCCGCGGCTCGGGCACGCAGTGGCGGCACCTGCGCGCGACCTATGGCGTGCTGGCCGCGCTCATGGCGCCGCTCGTCGTGTCGGTGCACAGCATCGTCGGCCTGGACTTCGCCGGCGGGCTGACGGTCGGCTGGCATTCGACGCAGTTCCCGCCGCTGTTCGTGTTCGGCGCGATGCTGTCGGGGCTGGCGATGGTGATCCTGCTGGTGCTGCCGCTGCGTCGGGCGCTGCATCTGGAGGCCTATATCACCGAGCTGCACGTCAACGTACTGGGCAAGCTGCTGCTGACCAGCAGCCTGCTGATCGGCTACTGCTACGTGATGGACGTGTTCACCACGTTCTATGGGCCGGACGACGCGGACCGCACCATGTTCATCGAGCGCATCACCGGCATCTACGCCTATGTTTACTGGGGCACGCTGGTGTTCAACGTGAGCCTGCCGCAACTGCTCTGGTTCCGCCGGCTGCGGATGAACCAGCCGCTTTTGCTGCTGATCTGCGTGGGCGTGATCATCGGGATGTGGTGGGAACGCTTCATGATCGTCGTCACCAGCCTGCACCGCACGCATTTGCCGTCGGCCTGGGGCGACTTCCACGGCACGATCTGGGACTGGGCGGTGTTCGCCGGCACGGGCGGGCTGTTCCTCACCAGCTTCCTGCTGTTCGTCCGCGTGCTGCCGGTGATCTCGATGTTCGAGATGCGCAAGCTGCTGCGGAAGCACCCATGATCTTTGCGGCCTTCCACACCCAAGAGGACCTGCTGCGCGCGGCGGCGCGGCTGCGCAGGGAACACGGCGCGCTGGTCGAGACCTATACGGCGGAGGAGCCGGAGGGGCCGGACGCGCCGGACACCACGATCTCGCCGATCCCGCTCGTGGTGCTCGCGGCCGGGGTGCTCGGAACGGCCGGGATGTTCCTGCTGCAGGTCTATGCCACCACCATCGCCTACCCGCTCGACATTGGCGGGCGCCCCGACTTTGCTTGGCCATCCTACATCCCGAACGCCTTCGAGATGGGCGTGCTGCTGGCGGTGATGGCGGGCTTCGTGGCCTTCCTTGTCGCGAACCGGCTGCCGAAGCTGTATGAGCCGATCGACGAGCAGCCCGCATTCCGCGACGTCATGCGCGACGGCAACGTGCTGACGATCCGCCGCATCGAACCCGCCCGGGCGCGCGTGCTGCTGGCGGCTGCCGGAGCGGATCAGGCCGGGCCGTACCTGGTCGAGGAGGTTCCAGGATGATCCGTCTTGCCCCGTGGCTGGCCGCCTTGCTGCTGCTGGCCGGCTGCGACGACATGACGCACGAAGCGAAGAAGAACCCCTACGCCGACGCCCGTGTCGGACCCGGCAAGGTTCCCGTTGGGACCACGCAGTACCATGAGCGCGCCGTGCCGCCGCCGCCGATGACCCTGGCGCTGATCGAGCGCGGCCAGCAGCGGTTCCGCGTGTTCTGCACGCCGTGCCACTCCGAGCTGGGCAACGGGCACGGCATGGTGGTGCAGCGGGGCTTCTCGCCGCCGCCATCCTACCACGAGGCCCGGCTGCGCAACGCGCCGACCCAGCACTTCTACGACGTCATCACCAACGGCTACGGCGCCATGTACTCGTTCGCCCAGCGTGTTCCGCCCGCCGACCGCTGGGCGATCGCGGCCTATATCCGCGCGCTGCAGCACAGCCAGGACGCCGACGTCGCCGACCTGCCGCCCGAGCAGCGGGCGGCGCTGCCGTGAGCCGGGCCGAACAGGCCGCGTGGGGGGCGGGCGCGCTGGGCCTGCTCGGCGCCGCGCTGGGCTGGGTGCTGGAGCCTGCCGTGTTCCCGCATGCCTGGCTGGCCGCGACCGTCGCCTGGAGCGGCTGGCCGCTCGGCAGCATCGCCCTGCTGCTGATCCACGCCCTGACCGGCGGCCGGTGGGGCGACGCGCTGGCGCCGGCGTTGCGCACGGGGATCACCACCTTGCCGCTGCTGCTGCCGTTGATGGTGCCGATCGTGCTGACGCTGCCGCAGCTCTACCCGTGGGCGCAGCCGGATGCCCACCTGCCCAACCAGTTCTATCTCAACGTGCCGTTCTTCGCCGGGCGGGGCGTGCTGTATCTGGTCGTTTGGTTCGGACTGGGTGCGCTGGCGCTGCGCGGCCGGGCGCTCGACCGCATCGCGCCGCCGGGCCTGATCCTGCTGGCGCTCACCATGACCTTCGCGGCCATCGACCTCACGATGTCGCTGGACCCCAAGTTCAGCTCCAGCATCTACGGCATGCTCGCCGGCACCGGCGTCGTGCTGCTCGCGCTGTCGCTCGCCGTGGCAATCGCCGGGGCCACGGTGGAGCGGGCGGCATTGGGCGACCTCGGGAAGCTGCTGCTCGCCCTTGTCGTGCTGTGGACCTATCTCGATTTCATGCAGTTGCTGATCGTGTGGCAATCGGACCTCGTCGCCGAGGCGCCATGGTACCGCGTGCGCATGCACGGGTTCTGGGGCGTGGTGATGGCGGTGATCGCGGCCGGGCACTTCGCCCTGCCGTTCGCGATCCTGCTGTTCCCCCGGATGCAGCGGGACCGGCGCATCGTGGTGGGCCTTGCGAGCCTGCTGGTCGCCATGGAAATGTTGCGGACCTGGTGGACGGTGCTGCCCGCCGTGCCCCGCGGCATCGGCTGGATCGATCTGGCCTGCGTCCTCGGCGTTGGCGGCCTGGCAGTCGGCACCGCGTTGCGGCTGCAGGGCCGCATGGCAGCCGCGCCAGCAAAGAGCCAGCATGTCTGAGCATGTCCTGCCGCCGGCGCAACGTGAGACAAGCGACGTCGGCTTCAAGCCAATGCTGATCGCCGGGCTGCTGATGCTGGCCGCCCTGGGCTGCATAACGCTGTTCGTAGCCTGGTTGTACCCGCGTTCCACCTACGACAAGCAACTGAGCCAACCCTTGCCACGGTTCGCCGAACCCGTGCTGCAACCCAATACGGCGCTCGACATGCAGCATTTCTATGCGGCCGAGATGAAGGAGCTGAACGGTGCCGGCTGGGTGGACCAGGCGCATGGCATCGTCCACATCCCGATTGCCGACGCCATGCGCGACGTGGCGCGGACCGGCATTCCGGACTGGCCGACCACGCCGCGGCGGCCCGAGCGATGAGGCGGCTTCTTGGGGTCCTGCTGCTCGCTGCTGGTGCCGCGGCAGCTCACCCTGCGGCGGCCGACGACCTGGCGGCGTTCGCGTTCGATCAGCGGCCCGGCGCTGCCGTGCCGATCGACCAGCCGTTGCGGGCCGAGGACGGCAGCATGGTGACGCTGCGCGAGGTCGGCCACGGGCGGCCGGTGCTCCTGGTCCTGGGCTACTTCCGCTGCCCCAACCTATGCGGCGTGGTGCGGGATGACGTGTTCAACGCCCTGTCCCGATCCCGCCTCGGCGCGGCGCGCGACTACGAGCTCATTGCCGTCAGCATCGACCCGGCCGAGACCCCCGCGGATGCGGCGCACGCGAAAGGCGACGACATGGGGCGCTACCCGTTGCCTGGCGCCGGGGAGGGATGGCATTTCCTGACCGCGGGCGCGAGCGGCACCGCATCGCTGCAGTCCGCCATAGGCTTCCGCAGCCGCTTCGATGCGGCGACGGCGCAGTTCCTGCACCCATCCGGCCTCGTGTTCCTGACCCCGGCGGGCACCGTCTCCAGCTACCTGCTCGGCATCGGCTATGAGGCCGCGGACCTGGAGCGGAGGGTGCAGCAGGCCGCAGCCGGGACGATCGGACCCGCGGCATCGGCGGTGCTGCTGCTGTGCTTCCACTACGACCCGGCGACCGGACGCTACAGCCTCGCCGTCACCAAGCTGCTGCGGATCGCCTCGGCGCTGGCAGCGCTGGCCATCGGCGCCGCGCTGATCGTAGCCCACCGCCGGGACCGCGCGGCGTGAACCCGCTGTCGCTGCCGAGCGCGTCGGCCAACGCGGTCGAGATCGACTGGCTGATGGCGGCGCTGCTGAGCGTCTCCATGGCGGTGCTGGCGCTCGTGTTCGGCCTGCTGCTGCTCTATGTCGTGCGCTACCGGCACAGCAGCCCGCTGGACCGCGGCGCCGTCGCGCAGAAGACCTGGCGCATCGAGGTCGGCTGGACCGGGGCGACGCTGGTCCTGTTCTTCGGCCTGTTCCTGTGGGGCGCGAACCTCTACGTGCGCCTGTTCCAGCCGCCGGGCGACACGCTGAAGATCTCGGTGATCGGCAAGCAGTGGATGTGGAAGGCCGAGCACGCCGGGGGGCAGCACGAGATCAACGCCCTGCACGTCCCGGTGAACCGCGCGGTCGAACTGCTGATGACATCGGAGGACGTGATCCACGACTTCGCCATCCCGGCGTTCCGCATCAAGCACGACGTGCTGCCCGGCCGCTACGAGAGCCTATGGTTCACCGCGACCGAGGTCGGCACCTACCACCTGTTCTGCACCCAGTTCTGCGGCACCGACCACTCCGTGATGGGGGGCGAGGTCGTCGTGCTGAGCGGACCCGACTTCCAGCGCTGGCTGACCGACACCGGCGCATCCGAGACCCTGGCGGCGCAGGGGCGCACCCTGTTCACCCGCTATGGCTGCAGCGGCTGCCACCTGGCGGACGGACGCGGCGGCAACGGCACGGTGCGGGCGCCGCCGCTCGATGGCGTGTACCGCCATCCGGTGCCGCTCGCGGACGGCACGGTCGTGACTGCCGACGACCGCTATATCCGGGACAGCATCCTGCTGCCCGACAGCCAGGTCGTCGCCGGGTATGCGCCGTTGATGCCGTCCTTCTCGGGGGTCGTCACCGAGGAGGACCTGATCCGGCTGATCGCCTACATCAAGTCGTTGGCTGCAACGGAGGACGAGGGATGAGCGCCGCGATCGACACGGCACCGGGGCTGCCCGGCCACGAACGGCCCGACAGCTACCTGACCGAAGAGGGCACCCTGCGGTCCTGGCTGCTGACGACGGACCACAAGCGGATCGCGCTGCTGTACATGGGCACGATCACCATCTTCTTCTTCGTCGGCGGCATCGCGGCGGCGCTGATGCGCATGAACCTGCTGACGCCGGCGGGCGCCATCATGTCGCACGAGACCTATAACCGCACCTTCACGCTGCATGGCGTCGTCATGGTCTGGTTCTTCCTGGTCCCGGCTGTGCCGGTGACGCTGGGCAACTTCATCGTGCCGCTGATGCTGGGCGCGCGCGACCTCGCGTTCCCGAAGCTCAACCTGATCAGTTGGTACCTGTTCGTGCTGGGCGGGCTGGTGACCGGTTGGGCGCTGCTGGTCGGCGGGCTGGACACCGGCTGGACCTTCTACACGCCGCTGACCACAAATTATACTAACGGCCACGTCATGCTCGCGATCACCGGGATCTTCATCTCGGGATTCTCGTCGATCGCGACCGGATTGAACTTCATCGTCACCATCCACCGGCTGCGCGCGCCTGGCATGACGTGGTACCGGATGCCGGTGTTCCTGTGGTCGCTGTACTCCACCAGCGTCATCTACGTGCTCGGGACGCCAGTGCTGGCGATCACGCTTATCCTGCTGGGGTTCGAGCGGATTTTCCATATCGGCGTCTTCGACCCGGCGCTGGGCGGCGATCCGCTGCTGTTCCAGCACATGTTCTGGTTCTACAGCCACCCGGCCGTGTACATCATGATCCTGCCGGGCTTCGGGGTCGTCAGCGAGATCATCCCGACGTTCTCCCGCAAGAGCATCTTCGGCTACAAGTTCATCGTCTGGGCCAGCGTCTCGATCGCTGTCATCAGCTTCTTCGTGTGGGGGCACCACATGTTCGTGGCCGGGCAGTCGGTCTATTCGGCGATCGTGTTCTCCCTGCTGAGCTACCTCGTCGCCGTGCCGTCGGCCATCAAGGTGTTCAACTGGCTGGGCACCTTGCACAAGGGCTACATCCGGTTCGACGCGCCGATGCTGTATGCACTGGGGTTCATCGGGCTGTTCACCATCGGCGGGCTGACCGGGCTATGGATCGCGTCGCTGGCGACCGACGTGCACCTGACGCAGACCTACTTCATCGTCGCGCATTTCCACTACATCATGGTCGGCGGCATGGTGTCGGCGTTCTTCGGCGGGCTGCACTACTGGTGGCCGAAGATCACCGGGCGGATGTATCCGGAGATGTGGGGGCGCATCGCGGCAGGGATCATCTTCCTCGGCTTCAACCTGACGTTCTTCCCGCAGTTCATCCTGGGCTATCTCGGCATGACCCGGCGCTATGCGTCCTACGCGCCCGAGTTCCAGGTGCTGAATGTCTTCTCCTCGGCAGGGGCGGCGATCCTGGCGGTGGGATACCTGCTGCCGCTCGGCTACTTCACCTGGTCGCTGTTCTTTGGCGACCGGGCGAAGGGCAACCCGTGGGGCAGCACCGGGCTCGAGTGGACGATGCAGTCTCCGCCTCCGGTCGAGAACTTCGCCGTCACCCCGGTCGTCACGCAAGGCCCCTACAACTATCCGCCGCCAGAGGCGCAAGCCCATGCGTAAGGCGACCCATGCCTGAGTTCGTCGCGCCGGCCGCGCATGCCGAGTTCCAGTACCACAGCGCCCGGCACCAGTCGGAAACCGCGCTGTCCGGCATGTGGCTGTTCCTAGCCACCGAGGTGCTGTTCTTCGGCGGCCTGGTGTTCACCTGGCTCATCTACCACCGCATGCACCCTGCCGGGTTCAAGGCGGGCGCTGAGCATGCCAACCTGCTGATCGGCAGCATCAACACGGCCGTGCTGCTGACCAGCAGCGCCGTATTCACCTGGGGCGTGGACGCCGGCAAGCAGGGGCGGAACGACAGGGTGCTGCGCGCCTGCGCCATCACCGTCCTGCTGGGCCTGGCGTTCCTGGCGCTGAAGGGCTTCGAATGGCACGAGGACTTCGACGAGCACCTCGTTCCCGGGATCGGCTTCGGTATTTCCGGGCCGGACCAGGGCGGCGCGCAGATATTCTACGTGATCTACTACATCGCCACCGTCCTGCACGCCCTGCACATGGCGATCGGCATCGGGCTGGTGAGCTGGATCGGCTGGAATGCCCGGCGCGGCGCCTACTCGCGCGAGTGGAGCACGCCGGTCCAGGTCGTCGGCCTGTATTGGAGCTTCGTCGATATCGTCTGGCTCACCTTCTACCCGCTCATCTACGTGATCGGCCGCACATGATCCGCGTCCTGCTGCCTTGGCTGGCCCTCATGGTGCTGCTGGCGTTCGAGATCGGCGCCGCGTTGCTGCACATGGGCACCGCCGCCGCGGTGGCGGCCCCGGTGATGATCGCCATCGTCGCCGGCATGTTCATGCAGATCGGACGCGAAACGCCGCTCAGCCGGGTGTTCGCCATTGCCGGGCTGTTCTGGCTCGGCATCCTGGTCGGGCTGGGCAGCGTCGATTTCATCGTACGGAAAGACGTGCCGACGCCGCAGACCACCAGCTCGTCCCAGTTCAGGTAGGGATCGCACGAAGCTGAGCCGTTGCATGGCGTCGGCGTGCGAATTACCAATCCTGTCGATGATGCGTGACACGGTGATCGTCTTTGCCCGGGCGCCGCGGCTGGGCACCGTGAAGCGGCGGCTGGCGCGCGATGTCGGCGACCGGGCGGCGCTGCGGTTCTACCAGGCGAACCTGGCCCGGCTGCTGCGGGCGCTGAAGCGGGACCGGCGGTTCCGCACCGTGCTGGCGGCGACGCCCGACCATGTGCGCGTTCGTTGGCCGGTGCGGGTGCCGATCGTGGCGCAGGGCGGCGGCGACCTCGGGCATCGCATGCACCGCGCCTGCAACGCGCACGGCCGGGTGGCGATCGTGGGGACGGACATCCCGGCGCTGGAGGCCGACGATGTGGCGGCGGCGTTCCGGGCGCTGGCGCGGGCGCAGGCGGTGTTCGGCCCGTCGGACGACGGCGGCTACTGGCTGGTGGCGCTGTCGCCCCGGCGCCCGGCGCGGCCGTTCGAGGGCGTGCGCTGGTCCACCGAGCACGCGCTGGCCGACACGCTGGCGAACTTCGCCGGGCGCCGGGTGGCGCTGCTGCGGACGCTGCGCGATGTGGACACCGGGGCGGATCTTCGACCGGTCAGGCCGTCTTGGTCAGCCTGAAATCGACGTGCACCGCATCGTAGGCGAACACGACGCTCCGCCCGGTGCGCTCGATCACGCCGGCATGGATCAGCGCGGTCACGTCGCCATGCACGGCCTTCACATCGCGGCCGACCCGGCGGGCCACCTCGCGTATCGGCATTTCGCCCTCCCCGGTCATGGCGTGCAGGATGGCCCACCGCTTGCTGGTAAGCGTTTGCCAAAGCAGTTCGACCGAGGTGAACGAGATGCGGGCGCCCTGCGCCTCGCCCTGGAAGGCAGCATGGAAGCGGCGGCTCACGTCCTCACGCGACGCGACCGAAAAGGTTACTGTGTTCATGCGGGCCTCCATTGATCTACGTCGTGCCAGAAAT
>JAABUS010004584.1_pt1 | contig 19608 bp, 22 predicted proteins | sample 5560161 | NCBI WGS metagenome assembly JAABUS01 (sample SAMN10711885, study PRJNA513376) | rock metagenome | isolation source: Antarctica rocks | place: Antarctica: Victoria Land, Trio Nunatak nord | collected 2016-01-04 | reverse complement strand
CGCTGGGGAGCGGCGCTGCGCTTCTTTCGACCCTGCCCGGACTTCAGGCCCGGGGTGGCCACCTTCTTATTGGGGGACTTGCGTCCCTTCCTCACGAGCTGATTGATGCTTGGCATGGGCGCGGAACTCTAGCAGTGGGCAGTTGCAAGCGGGGGCGATGCCACCCTTGTAGTTTCCTCAGGCCCGTGCTTCGGCTGCGCGCAGCGGCGCCGGGGTGAGCGTCGCGGCCACTATCACCAGCACGAAGGCGAGGCACTGGACCACGATCCCCAGGGCATCGGCGGGCATCGGGTCGCCGAAGACGACGAATCCGCCGGTTATCGCCGAGACGTTGGCGGCCGCGCTGGTGATGGTGATCACCGGCACCGCCTCGCCCTGCTGAAGACCCTTGGCCGACGCGTAGAACGCGATGATGGAGCCGAGGATGCAGGTGAGCAGCCACGGCGAGGCGAGGCCCATCAGACCCTCGCTGCCCACGCTGCCGGTGAGGGCCTTGATGGCGACGTCGGAGACTCCGAAGAGGATGCCCGCGGCGGCCCCAAGCAGGACGCCGTGGTGCTTATGGGGGGCCCCGAAGCGGGGAGAGAGGACGAGCAGCGCGCCGACTACGAGCAGGCCCGCTTCGAAGGCGATCATCCCGGGCACCGAATAGCCTGAGTTGGGGTCGCCGCCGTGCGGAAGGGTCACGGCGAGCATCGTCAGGCCCAGCGCGGTGAGGCCGACCCCGGCCCACTGGCGGGTCCCGACCGTGCAGCCGAAGAAGCGGTCGGCGAGGACGGTGAGGAACACGAGCCCGCCGGAGATCACGGCCTGGACGAGCGACAGAGGGGCGAGCGCCAGAGCGCCCACATGAAGGATCCACGCGCCGAGCGCGACGGCCATCCCGATGGCGAACCACTTCGAGCGAAACAGCCCGGCACCGCTCTTGAGCGGGTGGCGCAGGTCCACGTCGGGGGCGGCGCATGCGCCGCGGTGCTTCAGGAGAAAGCCGAGGTTGGTCGTGAGAGCGCAGAGGAGCGCCAGCAGGATGCCTATCTGAATGGTCATAGGAGAGGTGGGGGACCAGGGCCGAAGTCCCCTGTCGCTATTCGAGCTATCGGCTGCGGTGCCTGCCCGCTTAACTTGATAGCCGTTATACGGCCACAGTAGTCATACCCACGTAACAGCGTTACTGCACCTTCGTGACAAACGGAACACACAAGCCAGTGCTCTTCGTCGACGTCGACGGGGTGATCAGCCTGTTCGGCTTCGCGCCGGACGGAGACTTCCCAGGTGCGGCGCACTCGGTCGACGGGATCCTCCACTGCATCGCCACCGACTGCGGCGAGCGGCTGCGTCGCCTGGACGAGCACTTCGAGCTGGTGTGGGCCACGGGCTGGGAGGAGAAGGCGAACGAATACCTGCCGCTGATCCTCGAGCTGCCCTTCAAGGAGCTGCCCTCCCTGACCTTCGACGGACGGGCGGTGTTCGGGTCGGCCCACTGGAAGCTCGGAGCCATCGACGACTACGCGGGCGACCGTCCGGCCGCCTGGATCGACGACAACCTCGACGAGCTTGCCGGGCCTGGGCGGCGGACCGGAACGCCCCCACGCTGCTCGTCCAGACCGAGCCGTCCACGGGCATGTCCGACGAGCACGTCGAGCAACTGCTGCGATGGGCGAAGCAGCACGGCTGAGCCTCCGCCAGGCCACGGGGAAGGCGGCCACACTGGGCCACCCTCCGTCGTCCTCTGCCTCCCCGCGTTCACCACCGATTGAGACCGGGTAGGTCGGACGCATGTCCTTCGAGGAGACCGCCGAAACCGTAGGACAGGCCATCGATGGCGCGGGCATCGCGGTCATCGTGATCGGAATCCTCGCTGCGACGGCGATCTTCCTGCGCCGTCTCACCCGAAAGGACAACCGGTCCGAGGCCTACACCCAGTACCGGCAGGGCATCGGCAGAGCGATCCTCCTCGGCCTCGAACTGCTGGTCGCAGCCGACATCATCAAGACCGTCGCCGTATCTCCGACCTTCCGGAGCGCCGGAGTGCTCGCGATCATCGTCGCCATCCGGACCTTCCTGAGCGTGACCCTCCAGCACGAGCTGGAAGGGCGCGGGATGTTCAGCCGCGGGCCCGCGCGCTCACAGGCCGCCGAGGCGTAGCCGAGCGCTGCACTGGGATCACGCGATACCGCCGTCGCGATCCTCGTCGGCTCCTTCAGTGCGTTCTTTCACCGGCGCGGCCAACGAACGCGACCGGCCCGGAATCGCCGACCGATGAGTTCTCGCTCCTCGCCCGGTCTCTAGGTCCATAGCCATCTACAGAGAGGACGCCACGATGCGGATGATCTTCGTGAACCTGCCCGTCAAGGACCTGGAGGCCTCCAAGAGCTTCTTCGGCGAGCTCGGCTTTGAGTTCAACCCCGACTTCTCCGACGAGACGGCCGCGTGCATGATCGTCGCCGAGAACATCTCCGTGATGCTGCTCGTCGAAGAGCGCTTCCGGGACTTCATCAACGACGACATCGCCGACGCCACTCAGACGACCGAGGCGATCAACTGCCTGTCGGCCGACAGCAAGGAGCAGGTCGACGACACGGTCGCAGCGTTGTTCTAGTCGCCGTAGGGGATCAGGTCGCTGTTGTCGATCCGCCAGCGCCCTTGGACCCTGCGCAGCGACACATGGCCTGAGCCGGCGAACCGCCCATGCCCGTCAGCGACCCGGGCTCGAGCCGTGCGTCCTCGGATTCGAAGATCGGAGATCACGACGCCGCGGCGCAACCGGCGAGCGACATCTGGATAGTCGCGCACCTCGCTGCGCAGGATCGCCTCACAGTTGCGAAAGTCGGGCCCGTTCGAGGAGTTGTAACCCTCGAGCAGCCGGCGTCTGCCCGCTCGTGTCCCGAAGCGACACGCGCGGGCGAAGTTCCCCTCCACGACCGCCGATCGCACGGCGGCGCGAATCGTCCGCTTGACTGAGGCCTCGGTGTCGACTCGATCGGGCGTGACCTCGATCCGGCAGGTCTGGCGCCTGTAGTCGACGAGGACCAGCGCCGAGCGGGTGAGGCCCGCCGGGAGCCAAAGCCGCCGGGCGCACCGCAGGATCGGCGAACCCAGAACCCGACAGGAGCCGCGGCAGCGACGCTCGTACCGGATCAGCCGGTAGCGCCCCGGCTCGACGAGCCGGGACAGCTCCCGCCCTCGCTCCAGGATCATGGTACGGCCCTTGCCGTCTCGTAGCCGAAGGAAAGAGCGGACGCCCGGGCGGGCTTGACCTTCGACGATGTCGGTCTGAACGAACAGGCTCGCCGCTGCGGGGCCAAACGTCACTGCGGCTATGTCCCCGCCCCCTTCGCTCTCGAGGAGGCACGCCTTTGCTGTCTCCGATATGTCGCGGCCGAAGACGAAGGTCAGCTCGTCCTGAGCCTCGGGCCAGGTCATCCTCTGCACCACCCTCGAACCCGGCCGAAACTCGTAACTCGAGGTGCAGATTGCGTCGACGACCTCTCCGAAGACCTGCGCGCGCGCCTCATCGGCGCTCTGCCCGGGCCGAACCCCCACCGTCAGCGACGTGCCTTGCAGCTCGAAGGAGAACCCCGAGCGTCGATCGACGCCAGCGCGTCGATCCGCCGAAGCCTCGACGGCCAGCACGGCAATACAGGCAACACAGCACGCGACCGCGACTAAGCGAACCATGGACCCAGCCTACGCAGTCCGAGCACGCACGCGCACCTGATTCGGGCCTTCGTACAGCCGCGGGCCCGCGCGCTCACAGGCCGCCGAGGCGTAGGGAGCAGTCCGAGCGGGGAGCCGACCGCTCCACCCTGGATACTCGCGGCGGTGCTGGCACCCCTTCGAGCGCAAGACCACGAGGTGATGATGGTGGCCCGGGGGCACACGCCCACACATAGGCACCTACGCTCGCGACTCGTATCACTCTCCATAGCGACGGTGGTCCTGGACGCCGTCGCAAGCGTCCTGATCTTTCTGCTCGAGCGCGATGCGGCCGGCACTGGGATCACGACGTTCGGAGACTCTCTGTTCTGGACCACCACGCAGCTTCTGACGGTCTCGTCCCAGCTCCCGAATCCGATCTCCACACCGGCGCGCGTGCTGGACATCCTCCTCCAGGCATACGCAATATCGGCCGTCGCGATCCTCGCGGGCTCGTTCGGCGCCTTCTTTCACCGGCGCAGCGACGAGCGCGACCCGCCCGGGACCACGGAACGATGATCTGTCGTGCCTCGCGGGTCCAAATCACAGGGGCCCGCGATCCGTAGCGGAGCGCGCTACCATGTACTACATGGCCCAGCCTCTCAGCCTCCGCCTTGCATCCGGAACGATCGAGCGGCTCGGATCGCGCGCGCGCCGCCGGCACCTGCCGATGCGTACGCTCGCGCAGCGCTACGTCGAGGAGGGACTGCGGATGGACGAGCACCCACAGGTGCGGTTCCTCGACGGTCCGGCCGGCCGGCGAGCCGCGCTTGCCGGGACAGGCCTCGATATCTGGGAAGTGATCGCCGTAGTGCGCGACAACGACGGCGATCTCCCGGCTGCGGCGGAGTATCTCGAACTGCCGCTCGGCCTGGTCCAGTCCGCCGTGGCCTATTACGGCGCACACCGCCCCGAGATCGATGAGTGGATCGCCGCCAACGAGCAGGAGACAGCCGACGCGCATGCGGCGTTCACCGCCGGGCAGGCCGCGTTCGGTCGGTGAAGCTGCTGCTCGACGAGATGCTCTCGCCCGTGATCGCCTGCGAGCTGCGCTCGCGCGGCCACGACGTCACCGCTATCAAGGAAGCCCAGGGGCACGAAAGCCTCAGTGACCCAGAGGTGATGGACCTCGCCCGCACCGAACGCCGCGCGATCGTCACCAACAACCTGAGTGACTTCCGGCCCCTGCACCACGCTGCGATCATCACCGGCGGGCGGGGCCACCACGGCATGGTCTTCATGCCAGGCGGATATCGGCGCACCAAACGGGACACCGGCCGCATCGTCACCGCACTTGAGGGCATCCTCACAGAGCACCCCGGCGAGAACGACCTCGCCAACGCCGAAGCGTGGCTCTGAACCCACGCCCGCCAGGTCGGCCGACCATGTACCGCACGTACACGAGGCGGTAGCACTCGGCGGAGGACTCCCAGCTCATGCCGCTTGGTGCAGCCTCGGCCCGCGAGACCTGACCGATATCCAGCGATGGATCGAGGGCTATCAGCGAATGCTGGACGAACGCCTCGACCGCTTCGGGGAACTCCTCGAGCGAACCAAAGGAGAGAAGCCATGAACGGAGTGCAGGAGCAGAGCAGCGCAGGCGGAGCCACTTCGGTGACGACGCCCTCCGACCGCGAGATCGTGACCGAGCGCGTGTTCGACGCGCCCCGGGAGCGCGTGTACGCGGCCTACACCGACCCGGAGCTGATCCCCCAGTGGTGGGGTCCCCGCAAGACGACCACGACCGTGGACGTGATGGATGTCCGGCCCGGCGGCGCCTGGCGCTTCGTCTGCGCCAATCCCGACGGCAGCGAGGACGGGTTCAGGGGCACCTACCGGGAGATCTCAGCGCCCGAGCGGGTCGTCCAGACGTTCGAGTGGGAGGGAATGCCGGGCCACGTGATCGTGGAGACGGCGACCTTCGAGGACCTGGGCGGCCAGACCAGGGTCACGACGACCTCGCTCTTTCACACCACCGAGGAGCGCGACGGAATGCTGGCCTCGGGCATGGAGGGTGGGCTCAGCGAGTCACATGAGCGACTCGACGAGCTGCTGGCGAAGTAGCCGACCGGTTCGTCCCGCGGCTGAGCGTCGGGCCCGTACGGAACGGGGCCGACGCTTGCTCCCGCGGTGATCGCGGTCCTGATCGTCCTCGAGAACTCGCAGTTCGCCGAGCTGCGCGAACGCTGCGCCACCCACTCGCGAGCGAGGATGCACAGCCGGCTGCGCGGGTCCTCACGGGTCCACGTCGTAGACCTCATCGGCCGGGTGGCCCATCACGCGCTGGGCCATCTCGCTCTTGAGGCCGTCCAGTCGCCGCTCCTGATCGTCGGTGCGGTCCTCCGTCCGGGCCAGGTCGATGAACTCGTCAGTCACGAACCCCTCGCGCAGAGCGAGCGTCGCACTGCGCTCGCGGTAGGTCAGCCGGAACACGAAGCGCTCCAACGTCCGACCGCGCTCGGGACGCGCGAGCGCCTCGTCGACGCGAAACCGGTCGCCGGTCACCGCACGCAGGACCATCTCGACGGCATCGCGTGCGCCGGGGCCGCCGAACGCCGTCTCCACGACAATCTCATGGCGCTCGCAGAGAGCGTCGGGATCGAGCAGCGGGAGCGCGCGCTCGAGGACCTTGAAGCCATGAGCCACCCCGCCCGGCGACCCGGGGCCGTGGTAGCGCATGAGGTCCTCAAAGGAGAAGGCGAGCACACGCCCCCGATCGACGATCTCGAGGTTCATCGACAGGGACCCTAATCTCGCCGGCGGGCGACGACAACGGCGGCCGCCTTTTCCCGTAGAACTCAGGCATGGCCGCCTCCGACGCAACGATCATCGAAGCGGGTGGGCGCGATCTGCGCGTGTCCAGCCCCGAGCGCGTGATCTTCCCGGAGACGGAGCGCTCGGGCGCGCTCACGAAGCTCGACCTCGTGAAGTACTACCTCGCGGTCGAGGACGGCATCATGCGCGCCCTCGAAAGGCGGCCGACCACGCTCGAGCGCTGGCCGAAGGGCGTGCATCCGGGCATCGTCCTCTCGACGCGCGAGAAGGGTGGCGGCGACGCCTTCTTCCAGAAGCGCGTCCCACGTGGGGCTCCGGACTACCTGGAGACGGCGCGGATCGAGTTCCCCTCGGGCCGGCATGCGGACGAGATCTGCCCCACGGAGGTGGCCGTAGTCGGCTGGGCGGCCCAGATGGGCACCATCACCTTTCACCCCTGGCCGGTGCGTCGCGAGGACGTCGACCACCCGGACGAGCTGCGCCTCGACCTGGACCCACAGCCTGGCACCGACTTCGCCGACGCCGTGCGCGTCGCCGCCGAGGCACGCGTGCTCCTCGACGAGCTCGGCTACGCCGGCTTCCCGAAGACCTCGGGAGGGCGAGGCGTGCACATCTACGTGCGGATCGAGCCGCGCTGGACGTTCACGGACGTCCGGCACGCCGCGATCGCCTTCGGGCGTGAGCTCGGGCGGAGACTGCCAGGCCAGGTGACGACCAACTGGTGGAAGGAGGAGCGCGGCGAGCGCATCTTCGTCGACTACAACCAGAACGCGCGCGATCGGACCATCGCCTCGGCCTACAGCATTCGGCCCAAGCCGGGGGCGCCGGTCTCGGCCCCGGTCACCTGGGGCGAGCTGGCCGAGGTCCTGCCGGAGGACTTTACGGTCGCGACGATGCCCGCCCGCTTCGCCGAAGTCGGCGACCGCCACGCGGCGATCGACGACACCGCCCATTCACTGCAGCCGTTGCTGGACATGTACGAGCGCGACGAAGCCGAGGGAGCCGGCGACATGCCCTACCCGCCCGACTACCCGAAGATGCCGGGAGAGCCCAAGCGCGTGCAGCCCTCGCGCGACCGCGACCGCCCGCAGCCGTAGGGCGCTACTCCGGGCTGCCGGCCTGCTCAGCCTCGAGGACTCGATGTGGATCGCTCTCAACATCCTGCGGCGGCGACCCGAGTTTGCGGCCGCTGTAGCCGGCCGGTTCGAGGAGCTGCTGGTGGACGAGGCCCACGACACCTCCGAATGCAACTGGCATGCCTGGACTGCCTGTGTTCGACGGGCAGGCTCGAATCGCTTGTGCTGGTCGGCGACTTGGAACAGTCGATCTACTCCTTTCAGGGCGCGAGCGCCGCCAAGCCGAAGCACTGCGCGGCGCGACGTACAAGTTCATCGCCGGGCTCCCGGCCTTGACGGGCGATGTGAGGTCATGGCTGACGGCAGCTGCGGGCGCGCTGCACGATGCCGCGCGGCTCCTCGCGGATCCGCCGCACCGCACCGGTCGCCAGACGCTGCGGTCGAAGGCCAAGCAAGCCGAGCACGCCGCGAGCGACGTGTTCTCGCCCGCTCCGCGGAACCTGTACGCACAGACGGTTCACGCGATCAAAGGAGAGGACCGAGACGCCGTCTTGATCGTGGTCGGCAAGCCCCATGGCGCGGATCGACCCGCCAGCTCGAGCTGTGGGAAGCAGCAACGTCGGGCGGGACGGTCACCGACGACGAGGAGCGGAGGGTGAGCTTCGTTGCGTTGACCCGGGCGCGTCGGTACTGCCTCGTCGCGCTGCCCGACACCGAACGGGCCGGACCGTGGCCCGAGGGTGCACAACGCTTGGCTTCGAACCCATCGGGATTACCCCGCACTAGGCGATTCGGCGCCACCGGCGCGAACTCCCTGGGCGAACACCGCGCCCTCGGTCGAATCCGGTGCGTAACGGGGCGTCAATCCACTTCAGCGCCAGGTGCTCGCCCCGGCGCAGGCCCGTCATCACCTCACAGAGGTCCCAACCCTCGGTCTCAGCCGAAGCGAACGGCCCTTCGCGACGCGCCGTCTCAAGAGACCATCAGTTCTGCGAAGGGACCCCGAGCTTGAGACGGTGAGCGAAGTGATCCTCGTGGAACACGGCGAAGCAGTCGAGACTGCAGAAGACGCCATCCGCGAGGCGTCCGGAGCCAGTCCGGTGGCTACCAAGCGGCACTGAACACTGGGGGCATTCTTCTTGCTCGGCTGCCTCTCGGATTCGTTCAGCGGGAGACCTCATGTGAGTGACGATACCACCGGGCCCAGCCCCTCTCGCAGGTTGCAGGCGGTAGTTGTTCGAGCACTCGCCAGGGGTGCTGCAGAGCCTGGCGCGCGTCTAAGCGACCTGGACGATTTCCACGTCGGCCGCGCGCAAGATGTCCTCTCCATCGAGGATGGCATAACCCTCTGTGAAATACAGCCTGCGCACACCGGCGTGGGCGATCAAGCGGGCGCAAGGCGGACAAGGAAAGTCGGTGACGTACAACGAGCCGCCCTCGGTGGCTCGTCCCTCCCGCGCGGCCCGCGCGATGAGCAGTGCCTCGGCGTGAGTGGCTGTCGAGAGTTCGAGATGGACACCCCGAAAGAAATTGCACCGAGGATCGCCGGCTGCGTATGGGCTCTGCTCATGGGGCTGGTGGCTGTTCCAAGCCGCGACGATCGTGCCGTCCGGATGACGAAGCGCCGCCCCTACCCCGCGCCACCAGTCGACGCTACGGCTGGCGGCCTCCTGCCCTGCAACGTACAACTCGCGCACTAGCTCGCGACCGTCGATCCTCCGTGCCGCAGTCGGCCGCAGCATCCGCACCGTCCTCGTCTTGTCCCAGCGAAGAAACGTCGCGTCGAAACGTACCGGGCACCTTGCGAAGTACCGCTCGACGAGCTGGTAACTGACGTCCTCGGCGGGCAGCACGATCTCGCCGCCCTCGGCGGCGAGATTTCGCGCGCCCTCCTCATCAAGTAGCGAGACGGTCGCGCAGAGGGCTAGGCCGCGGAGGGCCGCAACGACACGTTCTGGATCGAGGGCACGAATGTCTTTGGCCAGCGGTCGGAAGTCCGCATAGAGCTGCCGATCCGGGACGTAGCATCGCCCACCAGTCGCGTGTGCTTCGAGCAGGCGGTGATAACCCTCGTGGAGCACAGGGATGTAGGCAACGACGGTGCCGCTCATCCGCGCCGGAGCACCGCGTCAATAAGTCCTGGGAGGACTTCTGCGAGTTTCGGACCCAGCCGCTCGCCCATATGCATGTACATCTGCCGGATGCGCTCGCTCGTCGTGATCGACGACTGTCGCGGGACGATCTCGATGCGTCCGCAGATTTCAAGCAAGGCAACTTGATCCGCCTCGCTGTAGGAATGGTCCTCCGTCAGAACGAGGACGTCGGGGCGCACTGCGCGGATTAGGCCCCACTTCGACTCATCCTCATCCTTGAGGTAAATGAGGTCAACCGGGCGCTGGTAGGCCAACATCTCGAGCCGCTCGGCCTGGGGCACCATCGGACGGTCGTCGCCCTTTCGGCGCTTGATCTTCGCGTCGCTGTCCACTCCGACCACGAGCACATCCCCGAACTCCTTGGCGCGGGCGAGGTACTTGACGTGCCCGAGGTGAATGAGGTCGAACGACCCGGACGTCAGGACCACGCGGCACTGGAGCCCTTTGAGATGATCCACCGTGCTGGCCATCCCCTCGACCGTGCCGACCAGCCGCCTCTCGAAGTCGACCTCTGTCCCCAAAACGCTCGCCACGCGACGCACGCTAGTCCGTCTGGCCAGCCCGCCACACTCCAATCCCCCTCACCCGCCTGAATGCCTCTCTACCTCTCCCACGACGAACGTCCCCCCGGCCCGCAGTACGGCCTCCTGCTGCGCGATGTGCTTGAGAACGGGATCGACGTAGAAACCAAACAGGGCGTGAATGCTCGGACGATCGTGGGCCACGCGATGCGCTTCAAGGTCGCCAACGGCGCCGCGGTCATCACCGAACGCTCAATCGCCGCCTTCTGGCAGAAGGCCATCGGAGAGTTGTGTGCGTTCATCAACGGGGCGCGCACCCTCGAAGAGCTGGAGGCCTTCGGCTGCGACTGGTGGGGGCCGTGGGCGACCGAGGAGAAGTGCCGCTCGCGGGGCCTGGCGCCGGGTGACCTTGGTCCAGGATCCTATGGTCATGCATTCCGCAACTTCACGACGAACCTCGACGGCGAAGACCAGGGCGTCGATCAGCTCCCCGCCCTGATCCGGAAGCTTCGGGAACTCCCTCTCGATCGTACGGCGGTGCTCAGTCCGTGGATTCCCAACGCGAACATCCGGGACGGCGAAACGAAGTCGCGCAACACGATTGCCCCGTGCCACGGTTGGATCCATGTTCTCGTGTTGAACGGTGAGCTCCACCTCGTTCACAACCAGCGCTCTGGGGACGTCCCGGTCGGCGTCCCGGCAAACATGGTTCAGTACTGCGCCCTCGGCCTCATGCTGGAGCAACTCACGGGCTACCCGTTCGTTCAATACGTCCACTGGATTCAGTACGCGCACATCTACGAGGACCAGGTAGACGCAGTCGAGGAGATGCTTACGCGCGAGCCTCGCCCACTCCCGACGATGACTCTCAGCGACGCGGGCAAGGCGATCACCGACATCCACGACTTTCGCGCGGAGCACTTCGCGCTGACCGACTACCGCCCCCACCCAGCGATCGGTCGAATTCCGGTGTCCACCTAGCCATGGTCTCGATCGTCGTTGCCCATAGCCGCAATCACGTGATCGGGCGCGCGGGCGACCTTCCTTGGCGGCTACCGACCGACCTCAAGCGTTTCCGCGAGCTCACCGAGGGCGGGACCGTCGTGATGGGCCGTAAGACCTTCGAGTCGCTGCCGCAGCAGGTCCGGCCGCTACCCAACCGCCGTAATCTCATTCTCAGCGCGACCGCCGGTTTCGATCTGCGCGGCACCGAGGTCTTCTCCAGCTTCGAGCGCGCGCTCGACGCCTGCGATGGCGACTGCTTCGTCATCGGCGGGGGGACGATGTACGCGGAGAGCCTCGGGGTCGCTCAAACCGTCTACGCGACCGAGATCGATGAGGACATCGAGGGTGACACATTCTTCCCGGCCCTCCCACCGGACGAATGGGCGTGCGTCGCAGAGGAGCCGGAGATCGTCGAGAACGATTTCCGCTTCTCGTTCAAGACCTACGCGCGGCCGGCCCTGTACGACGTCGACTCCGCACGCAGCGAGTCCCAGCGCCGCTATATGGAGCGGTTGCAGGCCGATGGCACATGCATCTTCTGCAGCGAGCACGTTGGGGCCTTCCACGCCCACCCCATCGAGTGGCAGGGAGACCATTGGTATGTGACGCGGAACGCCTACCCCTACCCCGGGACGCTCGCGCACTTCCTCATCGTTCCCCTCCGTCACGTCACCTCATTCGACGAACTCGAGGATTCCGCTGGCGCTGAGCTCTGGGCGATCAAGCGGATGCTCAAAGCGCGAGTGGGCGCCCCGTCGTACGCGTGCGTTGAGCGCAGCGATGACATGCGCCTGAACGGTGGGAGCGTGGCCCACCTTCACGTGCATTTTGTCGCCTTGGGTCCGGCGCCCGCCGAGACCGTGCGATTTCGTGTCAGTGCTCGCTCGCAGTGACGCGCTCGCGGTAGCGGCGGCTCAGCGCATCGAGGAACGGCGGGAGTTCTGTGGAAGCCAGGCCAGCGGCGACTTGGCTGGCGTGGTCGTCACACAACCGCAGGCGGTCCTCCACCAGCGCAAGCAAGAACTCCGGGAATGCCTCGCCCTCGCGTCGGTCGCGCTGATCGATGAAGCCCTTGAGCATCGTCTTCATCTCGGCGCTTGCGCGGGGGTCATGGCTGTAGTCGAGTTCGCTGGGAAGCGCCGCGCGCAGGAAGGAGGCCTGGATGATCCCGTCGTTGAACCTGGCGAAGGTTGCCGGCGCGAGGACGGTTCGGTTGTGTTCGTGCTGGATCAGCGCGGGCCCCCGCCTTCCGGGCTGGCGTAGATGGTGAAGCACGCACGCGATCGTCATGTAGACCTCGGCCTGCGTCGCGTCCTCCTCCGGCTGGCCATGCCGCGCGCGATCGACGCCTCGCCAGAAAACGAATCCCTCCCGCAGAGCGAGCGGTTCACCCGCGTCCGCATCGGCATCGCTGCCGACGCTCGACCGCAGGAAGACATTCTGTTCGAGGCCTAGCACCGTCTCCGCCTCGGCCGCATCGATCTCGCGGATGCGAGCCTCGACCGCAGGGCTCGCGTCGGAATCCCCCGGGAGATCGCTCAGCGTAGCGCGCTCACGGGCCCACGATGTTCCCGCCACGGAGTCCGTCGCCGGAAGGAAGGCGGTGCAGGCGGCCATCAGCGGATACTCGCGCGGCTCCACACCGAATTGAAGGTTGCTCCGAAGATGGTCCCAGTCGCTCGGATCAGCCATCCGGGCGACGCTGATCGCATAGGCAATGTGGCCGCTTCCGCTGCTGTCGCGCAGCGCCTTGCTGATATTCAGGAGCGAACCCCCGGTAGCCACGGCACTCGCAACGATAAGGATGGCACCGCCCTGACGCTCGAACCCCTGATCGTCGCGGAACCGCTGGTGAGACATGAGCAACCCGTCCGGCTCGATCCCTGTGCGGCTTGCGTGATCCTCCGCGATCATCGCGGCCAAGGCTTCCGAGGCGGGATCGTCGAGATGGATGATGCGCTCGAGTGCCGACGGAACGACAGATAGGAGTCGCTGGTGGACGCGCGCGCCGAGCACTGTCTTTCGGTCGACGATCGGTCTGCGCAGGTCGAAGAAGACGTCGTTGAGCGTCGCCGAATCGCCTGCGTAGTCCGCGTGGCAACGCACGACGTTCTGACGGAGAACGTTGTTGAGCAGCGGCGTGAGCCACTGTGGCTGATGGTCTTGCGTAATGATCAGGTCGTCGACCTGGGGGCTGGCGGGCAGAAACTCGTCACCGTGCATGTGGATCGTCGAGGAGCCTCGGCCGCACAGCGGGCAGCCTCGGGCCGGATGGCTCTCGATCGCCTCGACGCCGCCGTCGCCGGGCTCTCGACTCGTGAGATCGCACAGGATCTTGGCGTCCTGCTGTTCCGGCCCGCAGTAGAAGAGCGTCACCAGCCGGTCGTGGGGCACCTGGTAGTCGCGCTCGAGTTTGGCGACGAGGGAGCCCGAGACCGAGGCGGAGACGAGGCAAAGCAATGGTTGTCGACCAAAGTCGAAGGCGTCGACACCGGCGTAGGAGGAGAAGCTGTCGATCGTCGGCAACGCCATGCCGGGGTCAAACTCACGACGCACCTCGGCAAGGGCGTAGGCCACCGAGTTGATCGAGGCCGTATCGGTGATGATGTGCCGTGTGTCGTCCGGCCACCACCGCAGCAGCGCGAAGGCGAGGAACGCGACTTCGCAGGAGTGCCGTAGAACGCCGCCGGTACGGATGAACCCCTTCGTGTGCAGTCCGGACGGGTTGACGTAGTGGTAGCCGGGCCCCGCCTTCAGTAGCCCGCCGTGGCGATCGAAGATGGTGCGCAGGCCAGTACGCACCAGGTCGTCACGCGCGATCTCCTCACCGGCGTCGGCTGGCCAGTTCAGCCGACCTTCGGCATCGAAGGTCACTACGGCGAGGGGAGGGGTGTTCGAGTAGCGCGTAGAGGCCGGCAGTAGGTCCTGAAAGTCGGTCGAACCCACCACCCTCTCGATGCCCTCGCGACGCGGTTCGCTCGCAACTACCACGATCCGATCGGGCGGTGGCAGGTGGCGCAGGTGGTGCTCGCGCAGGCGCTCGGTCAAGTCGAGCTCCTCGATGCGGTCTCCCCCGACGAACACGACGGTCTCCGTGCTCCGCCCGTGCACATGCGCAAAGACGAAGAAGCTCGATGGCCCCTTCCTACGCGGCATACCGGAGCGGGAAGAGCAGGGTGAGCAGGGTGCCGTGGGCAGGGGCCACGTGATCCCGTTGGGCGCTGGGATCCCAGTGATGCATGCGCGGCCTCGTGCCTTCGACGTCGGGCTCGTAGGGCTCGTGAGCGAAATCCCGATACAGGTGGAGACGACCGGTGCGCAGGCGTAGGAAGCCGGCGAGGTCCGTCAAGGTGCGCAGGACAGAATCAAGTCCCTTCCCGCTCGCCGGGCTGTTGCCGGTGCCAAAGTGCTTGGACAGACAGTCGGCGACTGCGGAAAACTCGTCGGCGACGCTGGGACTGCTTTTCCCTAGCTCCCGGAGCCGCCGGTAAGCCATGCCGGGACCTGCGTCGAAGACGGACAGCTCGACGAACCGTATTCGCTCCCCTCGAGGCTGGAGCGCGCCAGCCTCGAGGTATTCCTCGAGCGCAGGGTTTCCCGCCACGCTCGAGGCCGCCGCGGCCGGCGTGATCGCGTGCATCTCGACGCGCAGGCCGCGGACAGACGCCGGGGCGCCGGAGGGCTGCGCCCGGGGCCGCCCCCATTGGTCGGTGTTGCGGAACAGCTCGAGCATCAGCCTCGCCATCTCGGGTGCCGCGATGTGGGCCCCAGCCTGCTTCGTGTCGGGGCCGAACGTGATCAACCGCTGAAGGGCTATTGCGAGCCGCTCGAACTCTCGGACGGCAACGACTTCGGGAAGTCCCCGCAGTGGTTGGTACAGCGTGCGAGGGTAGTGAGCACGGCTCCCATCGACGCACAGGAGCATGACCTTGCGACCTCGCTGGGAACCCTCGACGGTGGCCATGCCCGCCCGCCGCTGCTCGGCGATCGGGCGTGCGAGGTCGTCCAGGCTCGACTGCCCGAGACGGGTGTCGAGTTGGCCCGCAAGCTCCCAGGCGAAGTAACCGTGGTCGCTCTTGCCGATGAGGTTGCGTACGGACCGCTCCCTCTGGTCCTCGTCGTCCGACTCGTTTACGTAGGCGCATAACCGACCGTCCGGACATTGGCGGCGCCAGGTGGCCACCATCTGCAACTGCGCCGACGTGCCCCCCACGGAGCGCTCGCCAAGCTTCCGCGGCAGGACGAGGTGCGCGTCGGGCGGCGCGGTACGGAGTTCCTCGAGGACGCGTTCGACATCCGCGATCGAGCTTGCGCTGGAGGGGCGAATCTCGTGTCTCGAACTCTCGGCGCTCGCCATCGCGAGTCAACCGTACAAGCGCACGTCCCGAGGCGGCGGCATAACCTCCTGTACGCCACCAATTGCTTGGTCACAGTCATGGACGATCCCCTGAACGCTTACTTCTCGACAGCTCTCACCGGCGTCGCCCTGACCGTCCGCCGTACCATCGACGAGACGGTCGCGGTCGTACGCGACGTCAGTGAGGGCTTCGGGATAGGCCTTTACTTCCCAGGCGACCACACAGACCCGGTACGCGACGCCGGTGTATCCGCCGAGGAGGTCTACCGCATCGATCGCGAGCGGGTAAAGGCCGCCGACTTGATGTTCGTGCTCGCCGGGACGCCCAGCCTAGGCGTAGGTCAAGAGGTGATGATGGCGTACGAGTCACTCATACCGACCGTGGTGCTCATTCCCAAAGGGACGCGAGTGAGTCGCATGACGCTCGGCGTCCCACTTCGACTCGACAAGGTGGTGTACGAGACGTTGCCCAATTTGCGTAGCGCACTGGACTTGCTGATGCACGATCTGCTGTCGCGCGTGCTCGCGCGCCGCGCCCGCATCGACGAGCTGGATCGACACCACGTCGGTGCGCGCATCCGTCTGTGTCGAGAACGCGTTGGAATGAGCCAGGAGAGCCTTGGAGCGGCGATCGGGATGACGCCAGCCGGAGTGGCCTCGCTTGAGACATCGACGGATCGTCAAGCTGATCCGAGCCTCACCCAACTACGTCGCATAGCCGCAGAACTAGGGGTGGGCGCGGACCGTCTCGTATGACGGGCATGTGCGGACCGTGAAATCCCTACGGCGACTGCGGCAGCTTCTTCGCGCCGCGCCTGACCACCGGGCGCGATGGCGGCGGCACGACCGGGCCGATGTCACCGTCGGGCGCTTCGTCGAGGTCGACGATCACCGGGGCGTGATCGCTCGGCCCACTGCCCTTGCGGGCGTGGCGGTCGACCCAGCTCGCCTGCACTCGGCCGGCGACCGTCTCGCTGGCCAGGATCAGGTCGATCCGCATCCCGAGATCCTGGTGGAACATCCCCGCTCGGTAGTCCCAGTAGGTGAAGACCCGCTCGTTCGGCCAGCGGTCGCGCATGACGTCACGGAGACCGAGCGACTGCAGCTCCGCCAGGGCAGCCCGCTCGGGCGCGGTCACGTGGGTCTGCCCGACGTAGGCGTCTGGATCGAACACATCCTCGTCGGCAGGCGCGATGTTCACGTCGCCACACACGACGATCGCCTCCGGCCCGGCGGCAACCATGTCCCGCAGCGAAGCCAGCCAGGCGAGCTTGTACTCGTAGTGCTCCGAGCCCGGCTCACGCCCGTTCGGCACGTACACCGAAACCACCCGGATTCCGCAGCAGGTGGCAGACACGGCGCGCGCCTCCGGATGCGGAAAGCCCGGCGCGCCGGGCAGGCCGGCAGCGACGTCCTCAAGCCCCGCGCGCGAGAGAATGGCGACGCCATTCCACGTCGCTTCACCGTGGGCAGCGACGGCATAGTCGCGCTCGGCGAGCTCGTCGGCGAGCAGCTCGGCGAACGCGTCATCCGCGAGCTTGGTCTCCTGAAGGCAGACCACATCCGGCCGCCGCTCGTCCAGCCAGGGCAGCAGCCGCGGCAGCCTCTGCTTGACCGAGTTGACATTCCAGGTGGCGATTCTCACCGGCCTCACGGTACCGGCAGCGCGGAGTCCGGCGCCCGCCTGCGGCGACAATCGCCGCGGGCCCTAGCCGACTTCAGACTCCGCCTCTCCGCCTGCGTTGGCCCCGTCGGCGGCCGCCTCGATGTCGTTGGTCTGGTGCTCGTCGCCGGAGTCGGACGCGCGTGCGCTCGGCAGCTCGCAGGCCTGGTGGTGACCAGCCTCCGGCTCGGACGGCGCCTGCTCCTCCTGGGCCATCAGCTGCGGACTCATAGCTTCCTCCAACCGAAGTTGTTTGATTTCAGCGCACGCGCGAGTCGCCCAAGAAAGCGACCGTCACCGCTCCACTTGTCATAACGACGGTTCCGGGCTGCTCGATCCTTGCTTTGTATTGCCACTAGGGCGTACGGTCGCCACGCCGAGGTCCCTCGCACCCAGAAGGCATCTGCAACTGAAAAGTCGTTCTTTGCGCTCTGGGCACCCCAGGCGAGAAGCGCCCGGGCACGGACAAGTTCGTGGGGATCTTCGAGCGCCCACTCACCGAACGGTCGCGTGAGCTTCGGCGCTCGCCGCATTGGTAGCGACAGAGCGCTGTGGCACAGTTCCAACTTCTCGTATTCTCGGGAGAAGCGATCAGCGTCGAGAAGGTCGGAAAAGATCGTCTCGACCTCGCCTAGCGCGCCCTGCGCCACCGTTGCCAGGTAACGCGTCGCGGCTCCTGTGAGGTCTGGGGCCCTTTCGAGCAAGCGTGAGATGCGGTCGAGGGCATGAGCGTGTCTCACGCTGCCAAGGTCTCTCAGAATCTCTGTGACCATCGGCCGGAAGCCCCTTGGGAGGTCGTCGTTCTCAAGCGTCGCAAGCAGAGCCTCGTAGTGCTCAACTGTGGCTTCAAGGTCGAGTTCCCCCGGATCCGGCAGGTCCTCCTCGTCCGGGGGATACTCAGAGAACGCCAGCGCCTCCGCAAGGGCGTCCTGTGAAGCCTGTTGGCGTGCGCGTTTGATGCGCGCCAGCCGAGCCTTGGCATCCACACTGTCTTCGACTGCGGTCGTGGCTCGCACGATCCCCGTCTTGTCTGCCGCCAGGGTAAGACCTATCCCGTAGAGGCATTTCTCGACTTCGTCCTGAATCTCTCGGGCTGAGTGAAAGCCAGGAGCCGCGATCACCCAGTCGTCTATCCATCGCACATACGCGATTCGTCGACTCGCGAGCAACGTATCCACGGGCAGGAGATAGAGGTTCCCGAGAGGGCGCGAAGCCTGAACTCCCTGGGGCAGGCCCTCAACGCCCAGTAGTTGCCATCCCCTAAGCAGATCGATGAGGTCACGAACCACAGCTACCTGGGAGGAGGCGGCGTAGATCCGATGTTCGAGTTCGTCGATTCTGACGTGGAGGAAATAGCCGGCCACGTCAGCGGTGATCGCATAGCGGTGGCGTCGGGAGGCGGATGAGAAAATTGTTTGGATTCGGTCCTGAAAGTGCGCCCGCCCGGGCGTTCCGGCGAACGCGCGGGTCTCGTTTCCGAGTGACTGTCGCGCCGCGAAGACGGTGTCTCGGGCCGGCAATGCCCGCTCGATATCCGGCGCAAGCTTGTCCACCAGCGCCTGGTAGAGGGTCAGGTCCAGCGAGTTCAAACGGGTGAAAGGGCGCGCCGTCCCGCTCTTCTTGGAGGACATGACGAGGGTGATCGGAGAGAGGTGGTGCTCCGGCGCGGGACGGGGGCCGTCGCTGCCGTACAGACGGGACAAGACCTCAAACGGCAAGCGATCGGGCAGGTCGATGCCGCCCCCCTGGGCCCAACTCAGGACTCGGCGCCAGGCGAGGGGGAAGTCGAGGTCGTCGTACGAGCGAATCTGCATCCAACACCTGGGTTCGGTGCTACAGCCGCCTTACCTCCGCCGTGGAAGCGAAGCGGCCACCGGCGCTACAAGCCCACCTTCACCGACTGAACATGCGCCGAGCCGCCGAGCCCGAGGGCCTCAAGTTCCTGGCATAGACCGTAATAGATCCCATTTCTTGTCCGTGAGGCCGCCCACCCGCGGGTGGCTGCGGTGAGGCTGTTCCGATCGGGTGCGGAGCGAGCGAGGCCTACCCGAAGGCGGTAGCCGGAGGGTCGGCCGTGTCGAGCAGAGCGCCCGGTCGGTACAGCCAAACCGCAGACAGGACCCGCGGCGACAAGCGCCACGGGCCCTGCCTACGAAAACCAGCTACTTGTCGTCGCTGTCAGCCGGCGCCGGCGTCGGAGCCGGCAGGTCCGCCAGCTCGTCGCCAAACGCAGCAGCGGACTCGCCGCCGTTGCCGCCGGCACCGGCGGAGTCGCCGAAGCCGAAGCCCTCCAGCTCGCCGTCCTCGGTCAGGCCGAGCTCCGCCGCGAGGTCGCCCTCGTCGAGCAGCCCGATGTCGTCCG
>JAABUS010004583.1_pt1 | contig 19613 bp, 5 predicted proteins | sample 5560161 | NCBI WGS metagenome assembly JAABUS01 (sample SAMN10711885, study PRJNA513376) | rock metagenome | isolation source: Antarctica rocks | place: Antarctica: Victoria Land, Trio Nunatak nord | collected 2016-01-04 | reverse complement strand
GGGTGGTTGGGGTTGGGAGGGGGTTGGGGAGGGGTGAAGGACCTTGAGCTCGGTGATCTTGTTTTTGCCGAGCCAGAGTTCTTCGAGGGATGTAAGAGATTCCAGGTTCTCAATTTCCTGGGAGAAGATTCAATAATTCATTCGTGTAGGTGCCACGGTTGCGGGCTGTAGAATTACCCGTATTTTGTTAGCAGCGAGCTCCAGGTTCCTGAGCTTGTCCAAGCCTTCCAGGCCCTCGATCTTGGTGATCTTATTCTGGACGAAGTAGATGTCGGTAAGATCCTTTAGATGGCTGACATTCTTGACGTGCTTGATATTGTTGAAGCTCAGGTCCAGACTTGTAAGCTCCCTAAACGCTTCGAGACCTTTGATGTGCGATATCAGGTTGTCGTAGAGGTCTAGCTCTTGTAATCGCGAGCCAAAGTTCTCGGGGAAATTGATGTGGGAGATTGCATTTTGACGCAGGCAGAGTTTCTGTGGGTTCTTCGTTAGCCTTATTTCTTTATAGAGCTGCGCCTATTGTACTTCTATCTCTTGAAAGCGTTCGAGGCGTAGCGCAGGTATGGATGAAATGCGGCGGTGCACAAGGTCAATTTCCTGTTGAAGCATAGGATCAGCATGGATCCACAGTTGAGAGCTCGCATCCGATGTGGTACATCAGTATCTGGCTCATAGTCATCCAATAGATCTATCAGAGCACTTCGTTAGCAAAGAGATTGTAAAAGTAGCTTCAGACCTACCATCGTCGGCGTTGATCTGCTCTACGGGCGGAGCACCCTCGTCCGAGTACTCTGGATCCGACAGTATCTCCGCATTGACGACTTCTGCCCTTCTTTCAACGCGAAGCTTGCCGTCCCAACCATTGCTATCTCGAGGAGTAGTGCCGTTGGTTGACGGAGGAGGGTTGGCAGAGTCATCGATGTTTACATTTCTGGTTTCGTCGGTCATATTAACGGGTTCTGAAGCTTTGAACTCGGTATCGTAAGAGAAACTGCACCAGCGGAGTCAGGGATGTCCATCTGAGGCCTGAGATGCCCTTGGAGCTTCCAGTTGCGTCACTCGCTAATGATAAGATTAGGGCCATTGGTGATCTACAACGCTAACGCAGATCACCCCTGACGATCATCAATCTCTATGTACTTCAAGCAGGTCACCTCTGTAGACATGAAAACAATGAGGATGTGCATATCATTCTCTGAGCACACTTGATAGTGATGATGTAGAATCATGGAAATGCCGGCATGAAGTCCACACGACCACTGAGCCACATCAGAAGCTTGCCTTGCCTTGCTGTAGCACAAAAGTATAAGAATGCAGGCTACTTCCCAATGTTCCCATAGTCAATTGTCCAACCTTGGTCAGGCCTCGCATCCTCGCCTTCAACGATACGGGGTAGCCACAACACGATCGACCTCTCCTTTATTTCACCTCCTCCACCACGCTCCTTGTTCTCCCAAAGATAGTAGTCAACACCAAAATGCTCGTTATCCAGCTCCATGAACCCATGGTGGCTACGGCTGTGCACAAGTATTATCTTCTCTTCGTTTCCTATGTTTCCGTCTCGGTCAAGGTTTGTCATACGTGCGAGAGTAGAGAATATAGCGGCCTCTGCCCTTTCGGTGGAAGCAGTAGCGGCATTCCTGGTGGGTGTTTTCATTGGCGTATCCGCATTTCTCGCAGCCCCATGGGCGAGCAATAGCTAGTGACATCGTGGAGACTGTTGATCGCTCTTCCATAAGCATCAGCTTCATATATTGGGAACCAGGCCTGTGGGAGATCTTACCGCGACCTTCGCTATTGCGTCCTTTGTTTTGGATAAGAAGAGGGCAAGGATTGACTAGCCAAGTGGTGTAGGTAGGTAGTGAGCGCGTTGGAGTAGTCGAGCTTCGTTGTGATTGTTGGATACTATACGCAAGTGTTGTCAGGCTCCCAAAGCTACATCCCGCATACACCCTTTCACAAATCTTTGACTTCATTCGAGATGACGCATGCGAGCAAACAGATTTTTTCCCATCTAGAAGATCTGCTTAGCCAAACATACGAGGAAGGTTGTATGCGTTCTCGATATCACAGCAGCACCAACCCTACAAACAGTCCCTGTATCTCAAGTCCTACAGACCCGCAGCGAATCACCAGCCACAGATGCAAGTCAGTCTCTTTTCTCAATCGCACACTCCCCCAGCACCCATTCTTCAAATTGCTCCCCTCTCCACCCCCTCGTCATACCCCAAAGTGAACATCCCCATTTCCCTCAGGATTCCCTTTAAGGGTAACTCTTAACCCCGAGCGAGATACTCCGCTAGACGATAGCGTCTACAAACCCCACACCTCCTATGCCGACACCTCCGGTATCGCCTGTGAAGATAACAATTCAAACTCCTCCGACCGAACTGGGAGGGGCAGCGGCAGCACCACCACGAACATGTTGAGGACACGTTTTCGAAGGAGGGCATAGGGTCAGTGGAGAGGAATAATGGACGCTGACGGGGCGGGGGTTGTGTTGTAGACGGTGCGTGATGATCGGAATACTGTGGTCGTTGTACTTTGAGTATGCATGAGGGTTTTGGGGGACATAGAATGGTGGAGAGGGGAGTGGGAAGAGCGTTTTATAGTAGGAGCCCATGTGGGGAGTGCGTTAGGGGGGGGTGAAGGGTGGTATGGCTCACTCGGGATGGTTCCTTGGAGTCATTTTTGGCTTGGTGAGTCTATCGTCGGCCGTATCTTTACTGTTCGTGCATGATTACGAAAGGGTTGACTCAACGGTTCGACTCTTTGACGAGGGTAGGGTCTGCCAGTCGAGGGACATTGCTAAACCCATGGACCGATGAAATGTAGAAGCTACACAGTAAGAAGAATCTGCAAATAAGTTAAGGAAGAAATCAAGAATAGCCTCTCCAACAGGAACAGACCATCCGACCGGGTCTCCTAACCAACACCAGGATGGAAACATCCACTTCTCCCACCCTCGACTCAGAAATCAAATAATCCGCCCTCCTCCATCTTCATCTCCTCCAGCCCCGGATCCACCTCCTGATAGCCTCCAAACAGCACCGCCGAATCAAAAACCTCATCGCGATTCCAGTTCCCACCCTGTCCCGACAGATCACCTGCTCCAACCGCCCCATCCCCAGTCTGTGGAGCGTCGTGCCTGTGTTGCTGCGCCGGAGCCGCACGTGGCCGCGGCGTTCCAATACTCTCCAAGCGACAACGTGAGCATTTGGTATGCCCACAGGGGCATTTCTTGTTCGCGTCATGGTGCCATGCCATGAGGTAGTGGGCAGCGCAGATGTGGCACCACCAGCCTGGAGCCATCTTGGGGATACGATACAAGACTATAGAGGAGGAGCGTGTCTAAGACTTTCCAAGAGAGTCAAGAGGCGGGAGGATGTGAAGCTTGCTGTGTTTGTGACGCTGTAGAGTGGGAAAAAAGCAATGAAAAGCGCAGGTTAGAGGGTCAAGGGGTTGATATATATGGTAGGGGACCTGGCGATGCGGTATTGGACCGTCGGAGCAAAGCCAGATCGCCATGTTTCCTGAGATACTTCATCGCCACATCACGGAAGCAAATCACGCTTGGCAGAGACGCGACGATATTGCATTTGTCAGGCGTCCGGAAGATGGAGATCTGGCTCGGTTGTGTTGAAAGATCTAACTAGGAAAACTGGAGTGAGAGATATCCAGAGGAAGCCTGATCCGAATAATACGATATCAGGGCGCAAAGACATTCGAAAAAAGAGGGCAAACAGAACGCTCCGTATCAAAAATGAGAGAGATTGTAGAGAAGAGCATGGGTACCTTACCAACCGTGTACATCGACGATACCATAGCCATGCCGGCAGGATAATGCCTAATTGTGTTTTCGGAGCATCAGATCTGCGCAGGAAATCTGTCTGCCTATATGAGGTGGTTGCTGTTTGCTCCCGATCATGAGTCCGCAAACACGAGGAGAGATCTACTCAGCCACAGTCAAACACTGGTGAGCGGAGATCAATGACAATCTAAATCTCTAAGAGAACACACGGCGGATATCGCTCGTGAGGAGAAGGCTGCGTTAGTTTTCCAACTAGAAGGGGGAGAAGGGGTCGCGAGGCCTAAGGCCTGCTGGTTTGCCGTTCGCATATTGAGAGATTGCTCATCTTCAGCGAGGCAGACTTACGCACTTTCGGTTTGCTCATAAGGAAGGTAGAACATAGGATGTATCATTCATCGGAATGTTAGACAAGGCCTAGCCTATGAGAATGGAGGCTGAACATCTTTTATCTGCGTTATCCGCGACGGAGAAATCATGACGTGAACAGTTTCAGGAGCGATAGAGTAGAACCTATTGTAATGCTATCAAGCTGTAGCTTTGTGAACATCTTGCTAGGTCTCTCAAAACACACATAACTCCCGATGACTGTCTGGTTCTTGCTGCAAGAAGTTTGAGCGGCCAAGAAAATGGAGAAAGCCTTCAACACACTTGAATACGCTCGAAGGCCTATCAGCACGACCCGGGGCCGGCAATTAAAGGCGCGAATGCAAGCTACAAATTATCATCTTCAGATTTGTAACTGACTCCGGACCCGAACATAACTGACATGACTATATCAACCCTGCTCAAGGTCCACCCGCAAATGGATCCTGTCATCGTCGTGGCCTCCAAGAGACCCTGTTGTCACATTCGTCTTCACGGACTGGGGGGAATATAGCTTAAGGTTATATGACTCCTTGCCACTGGGAACCAATTCCCGATCTCCCAGATTTGTGTATGGTGCATCTACACGGTTCGTCGTCTTTCTATGGCCGTCATCCCGTGTGAACCCTTACTCTGACTCGAGGGTAAGGTATTACGGAGCCTGCTGGAGTAGGAGGTGAATCTGGATAGTAATTTCGTCGCATGAGGTAGGGCGTGTCGCAGGAATACCGAAGTGGCGGGCATACAGGTGATGCAAATCCCCACGCAAAGTTCGACAATACTGAAAGAGTTGAGTGTCCCTCCATTCCTGGTCTACATCTTGAAAGGGCGTCTACTTACGCTAATATGTGTATATTTATGAAACTTACCGCCATCCCAAGTTCTATTGCTATATGTCTTAAGAAGTCACAGTACTTCTAATTGGCGGCCCCCTAGTCGCCAAGGCTCCTAGGGGTCTGCAACCACTTGAGTTACTTGACGTCACCATCTACCTAACATTACCATCTATCTAATCTGTGTTACCTTATTATATATAGCATAATTACGCTCTTTAAGACTAAGACGTTTATTTCGAACAATAATTATCTTCTTAAGCTTACAAAACAACTCTTTTTAAAGTCTTAAACGCTCTTTTATAGTCTTAGCTTTCTCGCGAAGTAATTTTGCATTAATTATATTAACAATTCGTTGTATCTTTATTATTTTATCTTTGTCTTACTTATATTTCTTTGTATAAATCTAATTTATAGTAATAATACAATATTACAAGCGCACCATGGCAATTGTCCGCCCATTGCCGCCCAGTGCGATGCTGTCTTGCCCGTCGATTCCTTTACCGTTACACCAGTAAGTCGATCAATCCTGTCCAAGAAACATGTCTCAGAGAAAAAAGCCTCAGCAAGCGGCAGTACTCCGAAATACAAAGCTACATGTAGCAATGGAGAATAGACGAGTGGCCGTTCTTGCCTTCCCAAACTCGGATACTCCGCCAACCAAGCTTTGCGAACCTGAGAATGCGAGTCATAGAATGGTTGCGACAGATTGAAGCTTCCCGATGAACGAAGTAAAGATCTCCCATTCGCAGGCCAATACCTTCTAGCATATGGTACTAATGGTGATATCGCACGCCGTGCGGTTACCATCGGAACAACATTCTTATTTTCCAGACAAACAGCGGTCTAGATCGGAACAGTGCAGGCATCCAGGCGGTCGAGACATCTTCTAGCAATCGCAAGTTGGCAGCTTCCCTTTTGACGCGAAACAATGCCAGCTGAGGCTCTTAATCGCGTTCTTCGCGTAGGAGACAATCCTTAAGCGTTCGGTGGAGAAGATCGATTTCTTATTCTTGATTGTCAGAAAATCTCCGCAATATGACAGCTGGTCTGTCATTACTTTATCTCGATTGAGGGATACCACAGAAGGTACTCCGGAGACCTCGATGGCAAAGAACAGCTGCGACAAGGTCAAGGGGTATAAAGCTACAACAATCCAATGTGATATCTTTGTAATGGTTCCCCGTCGGCTGAAGTCGATCCGAAGCGAGATGCGGGCATATATATCTTCTAGACCAGAGGGAAAAAGATCTAAGGCCTTTTCAATCTCACTAAGTTTATATTCCCTAATCGCAATAGCTACTATTTCTACCCAAAGAACAAGTGCCTTGAGCTCGGTTCTGGAAAGTTTGTAACATATGTATACGCAATGGCTCCTAATAGTGTCTATGTATAGAAAGTTCGTCAACTTTGGCTTGAATGAATCGATGGATTTTATTCAGAACCACTTTACTGGGGTCCGTATCTACGTTGATGCGAGGGAAGCATGACAGCATCTCTGACATAGGTTCAAGAAGACTTCGGCTCGTAGTTATTATATCGAAATGGAAGCTCGGAGACTTATTTAATCCGGTCGAAAAGAGCGCTCTTGTTATGGATGAGGTGGTGAAAGATGTAGATTAACTATGGAAGGAAGCCTGCCTATATATAGGGCCATCTAGTACTAACTAGTACTAGGTGGATGCGTTATCTAGCTACTAGAAAGGCGTCGACCACCTAGATAAGCAACTATTAGGCGAGCAAGATACAATTTATAACAGATGCCGACTAAAAGAAAGAAGATTAGTGTCTTCGATAACATATATATAAACAAGCATTTCTATCTTTACTTTATTTATAATTACATCTATTAAGATTCTCGATAATCTTGCTTACTTACTGCAGAAACAATCTAGTCGAACAACAAGATAACAACGTAGAGAGACTAGATAGCAGTCTTGTTAATATTTGTATCTTTATATTAAGTTATCTAGTCAATAACAATTGTGCTCTTATAGTAGATCGACGCATTATAATAGCGAGACAAAATCTAATTTTGGATACTTAGAACAATATTGATAGTTCTAGTAATTTGTAATATAATAGCATCAAATATAGATTAGCAAGTTTGTATCGATTAATAAGAAATTGTTGTCTCGTATTCTACTATAAGATCGAACGCGTTCTTTAGATTGTTAATAGAGTATTATATATTATATTAGTAATTGTAGTTCTTTTATTTAACTAGATAGTAAAACTTGTCGCGAGTAATATATTTATTAATTAGATATTTAATCTTGTAGAACAATACTTTAATATTGTTGTCGACAATTGACAAAAAATCAATTGCTAGATATCCATTATATAGATCGAAATCTAAAATAGCTAATTCGAACTATACAATTAATATTACAAAATAAATTCTTATAATAAAAAATAGCTTAAGACAAAAAATCTATCTAGATTTGTTAATTGCTTTAATAATTTTAAATAGTTCAACTTGCTAATTAAACAACTTTCTATTATTGAGATCAAAAATAGTATAATCTTAATATAATTATAAATAATTTATAGTTTCTAACTAAATAATATATAAAATAGCTCGATAAATCTAATTATATTAAGATTTTAAGATAGCACTAGCAAATATTATAGTTATTTCGATATTCTTTTATTTAATTTGTTGTAATTGTTAATAGTTTTATGCAAAAAAATCGACAAATATATTAATAGAATTGTTAATTTTAAAGTTGTAGATAAGCTTATTAAATACAAAGTTAATAACTAGATATTTAATATTGTTGCTTTCTATTTATAGAAATAGAAGAATATTAATTTAATTGTCTTCAAAATATATTGTTAAATAATATTAAAAAACAATCTTAACTATCTAATTAATATATTTCGACTATTTGTTTGTCTAAGAATAATAAGCTATCGAAACAAGTATAGATATTCTTATCTTAGTAAATATTGTAATTTAAAACTTAAATATAAATTAAGTATTGCAATTGCTAATAATTAATCTAAATATATTTTAATTGTATTTAACAAAATTTGTAATTATTATCTTGACTTATTTAACTATATCTTAAATATCTATTTCGATAAATAACAATATATACTTAATAAACTTGTATATTATAATTAACAAAATATTAAAGTTAACAACAAAAGTAGATAGAGCAACTATTTAATCTATAGCTATTGTATAAAATAGTATAAAAGATATTACTATAGAAATTAGTATATTATAGATTAAATATTGTTTAATTTAATTAAATTAATATTTCGAACAATATTCTATATAAGTACAAAAATATTTGCTTGGTTAATATATATAGATTAACAAAACTATACAATTATAGATACAATAAAAACTACTATAATAAGTTTGATTGTAAATTATTTTAAAGATATTCTACTTAATAATTTTAGATATATATAAGTATTCTATATTGTTATTAGAAGTAAAGTAAATAAAATTTTGTTAATAGATAAAGCAAAGATTGTATTAATTAAGAATATTATTAAATAATTTTGCAATATTATTAAGTCTAATCTAAGATATTTTTTTAACTATATTAAAAATCTTGTTTTAATAGTAATTATTAATATAGATAGTTTTTAGTTTTTATTTTAGTTTGTCTGCTATTTTAATTAAGATAATATAATAGACAAAAGTCTACTTTAACAAAATTACAATTATTCTAATAGCAATATTTTTTTTATATAGATCGATAGAATAACTATAGAGTAATTTCAATATATTAAGTTTCTTAGACAATAATATATTTGATTGTAATCTAAATAGAGTATTAAAAACTATATTTAACTTTTCGAATTTATAATATATAGATAGATTGAAGTTAAACAAATATTAAGAGATTCTAACAAAATATAGATTTAGTTTATTAGTACTAGACGTAATTAATATAGTCTAATATAATATTTGTACAATTGCACTATAATCTATATAAACAATAACAAATAATATCTCGATAAACTTAATTATATATTTGATTTTTCTAATTACTTAAACTATATTTGCTATTTTTAACTTAATAAATTAATAGTTCTTCTCGATATTATTTAAGTATTTGTTTATAAATATAATAGACTATATTGCAATACAAGAAAATATAATATTATTTAAAGAATTTTCGAGCATATAGTAAACTATAATAGCTAATTCGAACTATTTAAAAATATTAAAATCTATATATAGTTAATATAGCTTATTGTAGTATATTAAGAAAATCGACAAAGTAAAAACTCTCTATAAATTGTAAAATATATTGCGTTCTATTGTTGTAAAATTGTATTTTACTCTAATAGCAATTTTTTTTCTAACTAAATCTTTAACTGCATTGTTAAATACAACATTTCGAGTTAAAATTATTTTACACTTTTGCAATAATACAACGCGTTAAATATAGTAAAAAATTAATAAATATAATTATTCTATTAAATCTAGAAAGAACTTAAGATTTTGCAAAATATAAAAAAATTGCAATAATATAATTGCTACAATTTTTTTAATCGATATAAATATATCTAGACTATTAACTTATTAATCTAAAAGAATTACAAATAGATAGTTAAAATAAAACTTAATAAATAATAGACTAACTTGTCTATTACAAAAGAACTAAAGTATTATAGCTAGATAATTCAAATATTCTTTAAAGATATAACTAAAGATTATAATATTATTTATATAGACTTGTATAAACTCTCTATACAATCGAAAAAATCTATTAATTTAATATTGTATATAAGATAACAAATCTTTGTATTTTATAAAAGCAATCGATAATTTTTTCTATTCTTAACATAATATTATAGTAAATTTAGATTGATCGATTTACTTAATATTAAACTAATAGAATTAGACTCTTGTATTAACAATAAATATATAATTGTATTTAATTATTGCAAAAATAATATCTAATTGTAATAATAGTAGATAGATATCAAACTCTATAATTTTATTAAGTTTATATATATTAATTACTATTTGTTCTTTTTATTTGCTATTAAATAAATCTCTTTATACAACAAAGACAAAATAATTAAAAAAAATAGATTGCTTAGATTAATAAAGCTTGTCTTGTTAATAGAGATTATCAAATATTTATTTAGTATATTTCGATTCTTAGAATTAAGCAAATATATTTGCTCAAATTTCAGTTTTGTCTCTAATTTAAAATTGATCGATATTTATTTATTTTTCGAAATATTAATTGTAATATCTAAATTAACAAATATATTCTAATAATTTTGTATTAGTATATTTAGTTAATTAATTATTGAGCAACTATTATAAGCGATAATTCTATTAAAAAAATTGCGCTTAAGACTAGAATTAATATATAATATATCAATTAAGAGCGTTAATTAAGACTATAATATATTAGATATATTAATGTCGATAGATACTTTTATAGTAAATATAGATATTTTTGTAGTTATTGCAATATACATTGCTACTACAATAGCAATACTAGTATTTATCTAATATTTTTATAAATGTTTTTTAAGTTAATTATCTAATATCTTGTAAAATTATTAGATATAATAAGATAGCAATTTGTTTAATTGTATTCGACTATTATATTTAGCTATATATATCTACTAAGTATAACTAATAAACTAGTAATATTACAAACAAAAATTTTATCGAAATTAATATTAATTATATAAATATAGATTTCTTTGTTATAATCTAAATAGTAAAAGTATTTAAACTTAAATAGCAAATTTCTATTTTTAGAAAGTTTGTTTTTGTTAATATTATATTTATATTATATAATTAATATTTTAGCTAGCTTGTCGAATATAATTATATAAGTTTATCGAACTTATATAATATATTTGATATCAAAATTTTTACGCATTTTTACTCGAATAAATATTTTGAGATTCTCGCAACTATCTATAATAAGTTTGTAATTTTTGAAATCGATAAATATATTTTCTAAAATTAGAATATTGTTATTGACTAAAAAATTAGTTTCAAAGTGGTTAATAATATATATTTCGATAATAACAATATTCTTAATAGATTGTTTAACTATTATATTGTTAAAGAAAAATTTAATAGTAATAAACTTATTATTTCTAACAATCTTTTTGTCTATTTTTTGAATAGAAATTGCAAACATTATTTTTTGCACTAAATAATTAAATAGTAATCTATAAAGAAATTCTCTATTAATTATAGAGACTAAATTATTGGAGTCTATATAGATATCGAACTTATTAAAAAGATTATTTAGCTATATCTCTATTACAATATATTGTTAATTACAAAAAACATATTTTGAATCTTTGTTAGTATAAGTCGAAATAATTTTAGATATAACTATTCGAGCTTTTTTTACAAAAATATTGTAAAAGCTAGATATATCGAATAAAAGAATTAATTAATATTGCTTTAGATACTTGAAGAGTTTGTTGCGTAAAACAAAGATAAAGTTATATCTAGCATAAAGTTGTTCTAAACTTATCTTGTTTATAAAATTGATATCTCGAGATTCGCAATTCTTTGTAGAGTATATATTGGATTCCCACTTATTGTTCTTGTAACAATCTCTGCTATTAAACGCTCCTAATCTTGTAAGAATACTATAGTAGAAGCGTAATCTTCTGACTAATCTAAGAATAATATAATCGATAAAAATTGCTTATTTTAAGAATTGAGCTCGATATAATATATAGTCTTCTCGACAAATATATCTATAATAGCAAATAATATATTATGTAAAACAAAAATAGAAAACTTCGATAACTCGTTTAACAACTATACAAAGAAAAGATAATACTAAGTATCTTAATATTGTACAATTACTTTGCAAAATACTTGTAACATATATTTAAATATAGTTCGATCAATAATTTACTCTACTAAATAGCTAATAGAGTATTAAAGAGTTGCAATCTATAGAAACTATAAAGAACAACTATATATACTACTAGCGCGTCTGTCGATCTAGATTAACCAAGATTTAACCGTAATTATCTGATCAAAAATTCTAATTTATCGCCTAGTAGATGTTATCCAAAATGCGATTATTTGGTTTATTATCTAGATATAATATCGTAACAATCTATCGTTAATCAGAAAAGCGCAACGTTCTCGTAAATTATAAGTTATAATTGTTGTAAACTAGATAGTGTAACAGAGAGAGAGACGCAATCGAAAAAAATATACTTATATTTAAAAACAATTGCTTCGATATAGAATTGTAGATAAGATTGTTTTATATAAGATATTAAGAATCTTGTTATAGAAAACAAGCGCAAACAAGCTAGATAGATTTTTTACAAACGCTTTAAATAGTATATAGATAAGCACTTTTGATTGACAAAGTATTATAGAGTTTTGTTTCGATAAAATTGTAGAGAAAAAGCTTTACTTTTGTAAGAAAATCGAAAAAATCAATTTGTTTGTAAATAGTATAAGATTGTCTACAAAAGCAACGTTTTACTACAATAAAATAGATAGTAATTTTTTGAATTCTTTAATTCTAATTGATTGTTCGATTACTAAGATGTTAGTAGAATACGCAATCTTATAGTCTTTTATTAGATCGATAAATCTATCTAGCGCAATAATAGATTTTTATTTATTGTATTTAGATTTGTAACTCTTTTAACGCAAAAAATATTAAAATATTAATGTAGAATCGAATTTTCTAATATATCTATCAATCAATTTCTTTATTTTGTACAATTTTATCTATAATGTATTAAAAACGCTCTTAATTTTAATCTTCTTTAAATAATTAAAACGCAATCGATTGTAAGAATTGTTATTGCTAGATACTAATTCTAGCTAAGTTATTAATATAACAAAATATATATACTATCTAGATAATAGATCGAGCTTATATATTAGTTGATCAATATATTGTTTAATAAAGAAGAAATCGATTTGTTAATTACTAAACTTTTTGTTGTATTTATTAAAAAGTATATAGTTGCAATAAAAACAAAGAAACATTTTGTTATTTAATCTTAGCAATAAAGAAACATATATTAAGTTGTATCTAATTTTTGACAAAAAACTAATATAGAAGATAACGTTAGCAATCTTCTATTAATAGCGAAAGCGCGTTGTTTCGAGATTGTTTAACTATGCTATAATATTTTTATTATAATTCTTACTTGCAACAATAGCGACGTAAATAGTTTTCTTAACTTTGAAGTTGTAACATATTTTATTAGATAACTTCTCTATAAAAGCATTAGATAAATTATTAAAATATATCTAAAAAGACAATAGCGTCTCAATTCAATTAATATCGAGATTGTTTAAAATAAGATAGCAAAAAACTATTTTAAAAATTTAATTAATATATTCTAAAAAATTATCTATCTACAAATAATATATCAAACTAAGAAATATTTGTATATTAAGTTTTTGAAGTATTGTAATTTAGAAGTCGAAGAAAAACTTAAAATTGCGATCGAATATAATTAATATAGATATATTTCAATCTGCAAACTGCAATATATCGAGAATCTTGTTAATTTATTTAGCAACATTAAAGATAAATTTTTCTACTATTGATAGAATTCTTTTTAAGAATTTGTCGATAATATTAAGTATACAATTGTATTGTTAAGAGTTTGTTTTAAAGAAAACTAGAACAAAATCTATAATTATAGTATAAAAAAGTATAAACAATATAGATAGAGATATTAGCTTATTGTATTTACAATAGTAGCGAGTTTAATTAAATTAATATTAAGAACAATATTGTATATAGATAGTAAGCTTTCTTAACAACTTATAGATATATATTGTCTTGCTTAATCTAATATAAACACAATAGTAATCTATATAAAAGCAATTGTTATATATAGCTTTTATTATTGTTCTTTCGATATTCTAAGATATACACAATTGTTTCTTGTTATTCTTAATATAATAAATAAGTTTATTAACTAAATAAAAGTCGATTTTAATATATATAAATAATATCGATTTGTTAATTTTAATTAAGCTAGATTGTATTTTAGTAGTCTTTGTACTATTATAAAATAATTTTATAGTCTTAGATTATATTTTTGTAATTGTAAGCTATATTTTAATAGAGCTAGATTAATTTTCGATATAGATATTAAAAATTAAGAATACTTCTATAGTAATTGCAATAGTAAGATTTCGAAATATCGAAAAAAACTTCTTTTATACAAAGTTTTTCTAATATTTTTGCTAAATCTTAATGCGATAAGTATTATCTATAATTAAAATTGCTTAATTGTATATACAGATTGTTGTTTTGTTATAAAAGCTATCTATATTAAGAGTATTAATATAATCGATATTAATAGATTTAATAGATAGTCGACTTAAAACGTTAAATATCAAATTAAACTTATCGAATTTATAATATATATTTAATCGAAACTAAGACAAATAGATAGATATATATACAAATTTTATATTTAGACAATCTATATTGCTAGAACTAAGCTTAATTTATTTTACAATTAAGAGACTAACTTTATAGTCTATATATACTACAATAGAATAATTTGAATTAACAATTATTAGATATATTTTGCAAATTGTCTATACAAGAATAGCTATTTTTAACTTAGTAAATCAATATTTAATTTCTATTTTAAACAGAATTTTGCTAAGAAATATAATAGATTTAATGTTGTTGCAATACAATAACTTGCTATATTTAGTAATTTTTTTATTGCGCTTTATATAATATATTATTACTTTATAATCTCTTTTCTTTAATATATTTAGATCGACAAACAAGATTCTTGTTCTATTATAATATATAAAAAAAATAGCTTTAATAAATATCTCTTAAAGTTAATTAAAGAAGTTAAGTTTTACTAAGTTAAATAGATTAACTATTGTTAACTAAAAATATCTTTTTTTTGCAATACTTTTAATAGATTTTTTATAAAGAAGATGCGTTTTGTACTCTTAAAGAATTTCGACTTTTTGTATATAGTATAATATATATTAATATAGATAGTCGATCTTGTTAAGATAGATTTTTAAATACTTTAATATTCTAGAAAACTAAAGATTGCAAATTGCAAAAGATTTGTTTTCTACAATAGTAAGATCGAAACTATTAATCTTCTAATTAAGAAATACAATAGTAAAATAATCTAGAAAGATCTTGCCAAAGATAATAACAATATTTATATATTTAAATAGACTAAAAATTTTGTTTAAGTAATATAGATATTCTTTTAAACTACTAGAGTAGACTACTATATTATTAATGTAAACTTTGACAAAGTTATATAAATATAATATTGTATCTATTTGTCTTTAAATATAGATTAACAAATTTCGATATTTTATAATTGTTATATTCTATTGCTTACTATTGCAATAACTAATTATAGTAAGTTTGTAACAATCTTAATATTATACTAATTACTAATAAAAGAAGCTAGTATAATCTATTATTAAAATATAGAAAAATCTTATTATTGCAACTAGTATATCTAATTGCAACAATATAAAATAGATATTAAATATAGAAATTTTATTAAGATCTTTTATATCGATTACAATACAATTCTTATATATTTTATCAATAATATATTATATTACAAAGACAAAATAATTGTATTTAATAGATTGCGTTGTTTACAATATCTTTTTTTTAATATAAAAACAATCGAATTTTTTGTTAAATATCTTCTTATTTTCTAAATTTAAAGAATAGACTCTTAAAGTATCTAACTTAGTATTAAAAAGAATAAATATTTATATCTATTATTTTTTAAATAAATTAACAATATTGTCGAAGTCTTAAAAGATTTGTAAGTATTTCTTTGCAATTGTAGACAAACAATTGTATATAAAATTATTACTATAAATAGTAATTTTAATAGATATTACAATTTCTATAAATATTTCAATAAATAAAATAATACTATTGTAAGATCTTAAAAATTGTAAAATAGATAGCAAGATATTCTAATAAGTAGTATTTATTAAGAATTCTAATAACAAACTTGTTGTAATATTAATATAAAATATTATAGATTCTTAATAGATAAAAGATAGATATATTAATATTGCTATTAAAAATAGCAACAATTGTTAGATCTACTATAACAATATATTTTGCAATTTGTTTAAAACATTTAGATTATCTTAATAATAAAGTAACAACTAGATATATATTTTTCAAATAAACTAGATAGCAACTATTCTTTATTAACAATTTCGAAACTCTTGTTAATAGTACTATTAGTAACTAATAGTTAAATTAGCTAATATGTCGATATATTTGCTTTACATAACTAAGCGCAAAGTTAAGCTACAATTAGTAGAATACGCAAACGCGTAATTGACACGCGCTTTGCCAAGACTAGTCTTGCATTGTTATATATGTTGTTAAATTTTGCGAACGCTATTTACGGGCGCAATTTACGAGCGCATTCTACGGGCGCAATTTATAGTTATTATACTTAGAGATATCTCTACCAACGCATAACTCGCGCATAGAAATCTTACAAATCGTTCGATTCTATTATACAAATTACTATAATATAAACGAGTAACAAATAGAGACGTAAGCAAAGCATTGCGAGAGTTCATGCGCATCTCGAATATCAAAATTGGACTCTTGCCAAGCAAGCGTTAAGACTTTTGCTGCTAAACGGATTTTGAGCTAACTAATAGTCAAATTAGTAGAATTTGCAACAGGCACTTTCTAAGTAGGGGTCCCGGAATTGCCAATATTATTGTAGTTTTATAATTTTTCGACTATAAGATTTTTTAATATAACAAAGATTTTGTTGAAAATATTTCTTATCTAAATTGCTTTAACATTTGTATTTACTATATAAACAAAAAAACTATTGCAAAACTTTAGAGCTATATCGAATCTAGATAGAAAGCTATAATTGCAATTATTAGAAATTGCTTTTTTGCAATACTTTATTAATATTACTATAACAATATATAAAGATACAATAATTTGCTTTCGACTATATAGCTTGCGCTCTATATACTTCTTCTTTAAAGTAATAAAAAGAAACGCAATAATATTACAACTATCTATAATAAGCTCTTTTCGAACTACGTTTACAACTATAGCTTCGAATTTAAATATATCAATGTCTATGAGTATCTTAACTTAAAGATTATTTACTATATAAATTTCTTACTTAAAATAAACAATAGTTAAAGTTCTATTTTCGAATGTTCTATTAATATAGAAATCTATTTTGCAATATTTCGATATATTATATTTACAATTATCTATATTATATATTCTAAAAAAGATAGCAATTCTTCTAATCTCTTTATATAATTGCGAAGCAAGAAATTTGCGATTAGCAAGTAATATATTATATTCGAAGTTAAAACATTTCTTAATCTTTTTATTGTTAATAGAGTATTATATTTTGATACAAGTATAGTATTACAAATAGAAATTGTATTTAGACTATATAATAGATAGCGCAATAAACTCTATAATAGTAGTAGACAATATTAAAACCTTTTTATTTAAATAGTTATTAAAATAAGTATTAACAATCTCGATTATTAATTTGCGATATATTTATATATATTAATAAAGCTTGTTGTTTAATAAGAACTTCTCTTAATAAAAACAACAAATAATAGATAGTTGTTTTAAGACTTTAACAAAGTTAATATTAATAATCTTTTTAATATCGATAATACTATAGTTACTCTCTATTTTATTTTTATCTTTATTAGAATAAGCAATATAAGTTTTGTTATTACTAATGTTATAATATTCTTTATTATTATAGTAATCTTTATTATTATAATACGTATCTCGATTGTTGTAATCTATATAATTTTCTTAATTTTAAGTATTTTAATAAGCTAGTTATACTTAAGAAGATTGTCGATATTAATTACTATTATAGCAACAAAACAATTGTTGCTATTTCTAATAGAAATTTAACTTGTTTAAAAGCGTATTTTAAGCAACAAAATTAACAATAATCTATTTTAACTAAAATAGAGCAAATTAAGCTTGCAATTGCAACTAATTGTTTAAGAATTAATTTTATTGCTAATATAGTTGCTAATTGTTCTAAGTTTAATAAGCACAATTCTATTAAAAAAATAATTGCGTCTATTGCTAAGATACAAAGTTTACAAAATCTAATATAAACAATTGAAAAATAAATTGCAATTCTAAACAAAAGAATTAATTATATCTATTATCTTACTAATTAAAGCAAAATCTAAAGTTACTTAAAAAGATATCTAGCATATTATAATTATAATTTTAATTATCTCTATTGTAGCTTCTATTATAAATTTTTTTCTTATTTATTGCAAATTTCTTTCTACAATTGCTAGCACTTTTCTATTTCGATAATTTAAAATGTACTTTTATAAGTTTTTATTATATCTCTTTGCAATTATTAAGATTTTTAAGAAATATATTAAGAGTAATATTAATTTGCGATATAAATATATTGCGTTAAAATTTAGTATTTAAATTATTCTATATAATTTGTAATTAATTGTAGATAAATAGCTTAGCTAATTTAGCAACTTTTACAATTGTTTAAGCATACTCGCGAGACTTTTGCTATCGATATACGTTCTAAGTAATATATTGTTTACTAGTAATTATTTCTATTATCTTAATCGAAAATTTACAAAATTAACAAACAAGAGTCTCGATCTACTTGTTAAGATAGTTGTTGTATTTAAATAAGCAATATTTATTGTTAATAAATTTTAAGATATATTAGATAAGAGCTTAATTTTGCAAGCAAATAAAAAGATTGCTATATACTAGTTTGTTATCTTTAGTTAAAACAATATCTTTAGCACAATTTACAAAGATATATATATCGCGAAAGATAGTATCTTTTTTAGCATATTTAATAGCAAAATTGTCTAAGATAGATTTGCCATTATAGTAAAAGTCAAAAAAATCAATATTACTTGCGTACTATCTAGATAAATTATTTGCTTTATTAATCGATCTTAATAGTTTAAATAGTTTAGATAATTCGATAGATTTAGATAGACTCTAATAGATTGATCGCGTCGGGTCGGGTCATCGAGTTCGAGTCAAGTTGATTCCTAATATTGGAACCGAAAAGTTGGTTTGGTTCCTAGGGTCGGAACCAACGATTCGGGTCGATTCCTAGGGTTGGAATCGAAACCCGATCCGAAAAAACCGACCCGAATCGCCAAGACTATTTAAATAATTATATTATAATTATTAATAGTTAATATATAGTCAATATATATTTTATAATATTTAATTATCTAAATTATAATAAGGTAATGCATTATAGTAATGCATTACTAATTTTTAAAAAGAAAATAATTAAATCGCACCTATAGAATCTATAGAGCCTATAGATGCAAATATTGCATTTTATTAATAAATTGCATCTATAAGGTCTATAGGACCTATAGGTGCAAATAATGCATTTTATCAATAAATTGCATCTATAAGGTCTATAGGGCCTATAGGTGCAAATAACGCATTTTATTAATAAATTATTTTTGTTCTAAAATTAGTAATTCTTGGCATAATGACGTTATATTCGGTTTCTTGGCGATTCGATTCGATTCCAAATATTGGAACCGAGAATCGAGTCGGGTCGAGTCG
>JAABUS010004581.1_pt1 | contig 19614 bp, 19 predicted proteins | sample 5560161 | NCBI WGS metagenome assembly JAABUS01 (sample SAMN10711885, study PRJNA513376) | rock metagenome | isolation source: Antarctica rocks | place: Antarctica: Victoria Land, Trio Nunatak nord | collected 2016-01-04 | reverse complement strand
TCTCGAGCAGGACCGCGGCGACCGGTTCGTCCACGTGTGCAGCTCGGGCGAGCCGGCGATGCTCCCGCACGCCGATTCCACCACTGCGCAGCACTGTGGCGTGATCACGATCCAGCGCTGCCAGCAGGTCCTCGACGTTCTGCAGCACTCCGAGAACGGCGCCAGCGGTCACCTTGTCCAGGGTGGCGGGCTCGACCTTCCCGGCGGCGGGAAGCGGGCGCAGCCGGGGCGCACCGAACGGCGCAGCCCCTCGTACGGCCAGGCCGATCTCGCGTGGCAGCTCGACCGTGGACTCGCTGATCCGCACCAGCAGGCCGCGTCGCAGCATCCGGCTGATGGTGCCAGGGGGCTGCTCGCTGGCGGTCCAGCCTTCGGGCAGGGTGCCCACCGGCGGCCCCGCGGCCAGCCGGTGCACCAGGGCTCGCTCGTCCGCGGCCAGGTTGGGCAAGGATGCCACCAACGGCTCGGCATCGGGATGGGGTGAGCCGGTCAGCTCGACCAGCGGGCGGCCGAGTCCGCAGGGATAACTGATCAGCAGCCGAGCGCCCTCCACCAGATGCAGCTCGTCCGCGGTTCCCCACACCAGGCCCAGTCCGGTCAGCCGCTCGATGCTGCGGGCCACGTCGTCATCCGGAGCGCCGAGGAGCCGACTGGAAAGCTCGCTCTGGGCGGTCGGGCTGGGCGAGAGCAGCATCGCCTCGACCACCTGCAGGACGCCCGCGTCGAGCTGGTCGAGCGCCCTGCGGATCGACACCTGACCGCTGAGCCGGCCAGACAGCGTGCTCACATCAGGCGGTGCAGGTCGGGCCACATCGGGACGGACCGCGAGCAGGTCGCTGAGCCACTCGTCGTCCTGCGCGCGCAGCCACTCGGCGTAGGACGACGCCCGTGGGCGCGTCGAAACCGAAGAGGACATGAGTCCCTCCAGGGTACCCGCGCCGTACGGGAGGTCGGCCGCGCGAGACGATGCCCTCCGTGCAGGGGCGGCCGGCGTGGGACGACTCCGAAACCAGGCGCTCGTACGCCGCCTACCTGTTGGGCGCGCTGCGCTGGTTCGGCGGCGGGCTCGCCGGTCTGGCGCTGGCTGCCGGCTTGTCGGCCTACGCCGTACTGGTCCTCGAACGCGCCGGCGTCGGCGTGTTCATCGTCGCGGCCGTGATCCTCGGCGTGATCGGCGTGGTCACCGGTGCTGGTGGTCTGCTCCGAGCCCGCCGATTTCGCCGGACGCTGCAGCGGGCGCCGTGGCAGCGCGCGACGCTGCGGGTGGCCGGCGCCCATCTGCGACTGGTCTTCACCGCTTCCGATGACATTGATGCCGGGGAAGGTGCGGAGGGATCGCCGTCGGTGGACGTCGCGCTGATGACCACCAGCCGGTGGCGGGTACGCACGGTGGTGGGTCATCGGGACGGCGAGGTAGCGGTCTGCCGGTACGAGGAGGCCGGCTTCATCCTTACCGCGGAAGGGATGAACAACCTGTACGGTCTGCGGCCCCTGACCCGCGACGTCGGGCGGTATCGCCCATGACCGGCAGGCGATCTGAGACGATCTGGGCCGGACAGTACGACCGGCTGCAGGAGGAGAGGCGCTGATGGCGCGGGTCAAACATGGCAGGAAGTCCAGCCAGCAGGAGCAGTCTTCGGTGGAATCCACCTGGTGGACCAGCGAGGGAGGCGGCCCTCCGCTGACCGAACTCACCGCCGAGAGCCAGGGCCCGCTCTCCCCTTGGGGCGAGGACCACACCCTGCCGCTGCCTCCCGAGCAGGTCGGCTACCGGCCCCCGACCGCACGCCCCAACCGCGCCGGAGCCAACTGATCGACCGCTCGGGCTCGGGTGGCGGTTTGCCGAGAACCGGCCCTCCTGACCGGAGTGGCTTGACTTAGTCGATCACTTAGCTAACCTGGATGTATGGTCGAGGTCGGCGTCCACGAAGCCAAGACGACGCTGTCCGATCTCTTGCGGCGGATCGCGGCCGGCGAAGAAGTGACGATCACCAAGGGCGGCGAGCCGGTCGCCAGGCTGGTGCCGATCTCGCGTCCTCCGGTGCGAACCTTCGGGGTTGACCGGGGCCGGTTCGAGGTTCCCGCTGACTTCGACGACCCGCTGCCAGAGGCCTTGCAGAGGGCTTTCGAGGGGTGAAACTGCTGCTCGACACCCAGATCTGGCTGTGGTTGCAGACCCAGCCGGAGCGGGTGGTCGATGACGTACGGGACCGACTTGTCGAGGGCTCGACGCAACTTCTGCTCTCTGCGGCTAGTTCATGGGAGATCGCGATCAAACATGCATTAGGCAAGCTGGCACTGCCCGAGCCGCCGCGCGACTATGTGCCCTCGCGAATGCGCTCGAGCGGAGTGGACGGTTTGCAGGTGAGCCATGCCCACGCTCTGCATGTGGCAACCCTGCCGCACCACCACGGTGACCCGTTCGACCGGCTGCTGGTGGCCCAGGCGCAGTTGGAGGACCTCACCTTGCTCACGGCGGATCGCCAGCTGGAGCGTTACGACGTAGACGTAATCAGAGCGAGCTGAGCGGTACGCGAACTCGAACAGGGACTCTCGGGCCCAAGATGGGGCAGGATCGAAGCCGTTCGTCTCACGCTGGATAGGGCTCACGCCCACGGTTCGTAACACAAGGAGTCACCGTGACCGCTGTTCTGCAGACGCCGTCGTACTCCTCCGGCACCGGTCCGCTGCCGTTGCTCGGGGACACCATCGGGGCGAACTTCGACCGTACGGTCGCCGCCCGCCCCGACCACGAGGCTCTGGTCGACTGCGCCACCACTCGCCGATGGACGTACGCCGAACTGTCCGCAGAGGTGAGCGCCTGCGCGCTCGGACTGGCGGCGCAAGGGGTGGGCAAGGGCGATCGGGTAGGGATCTGGGCGCCGAACTGTGCTGAGTGGGCCTTCACCCAGTACGGCACGGCCAAGCTCGGCGCCATCCTGGTCAACATCAACCCGGCCTACCGCACACACGAGCTGGGGTACGTCCTCAAGCAGGCCGGAATCTCGGTGCTGGTGTCGGCGGCCTCGTTCAAGACGAGTGACTACCGGGCCATGGTCGGCGAAGTACGGGCGGACTGCCCGGACTTGCGCGAGGTCTACTTCATCGGCGACCCCGAGTGGGAGCAGTTGCTCGCCGCAGGGCGGCAGGCTGACGCGGAACTGCTCGTCGCGCGCGAGGCAGCGTTGTCGGCCGACGACCCGATCAACATCCAGTACACGAGCGGCACAACGGGATTCCCCAAGGGCGCCACGCTGACTCACCACAACCTGCTCAACAATGGCTTCTTCGTGGGCGAGGGCTGTGGCTACACCGAGGCCGACCGGGTCTGCATCCCCGTGCCGTACTACCACTGCTTCGGCATGACCATGGGCAACCTGGCCTGCACCTCGCACGGGGCGACGATGGTGATCCCAGCGCCCGGATTCGACCCGGCCGCGACCCTGCGCGCCGTACAGGAGGAGAAGTGCACCTCCCTGTACGGCGTACCGACGATGTTCATCGCCGAACTCGGCCTGCCGGACTTCGCCGACTACGACCTGTCCTCGCTGCGGACCGGCATCATGGCCGGCTCTCCGTGTCCGGTCGAGGTGATGAAGCGGGTCATCAACGAGATGGGCATGGCCGAGGTGACGATCTGCTACGGCATGACCGAGACCTCACCGGTCTCGACGCAGACTCTGGCCGATGACGACATCGACCGGCGTACGTCGACAGTGGGAACCGTGCACCCGCACATCGAGGTCAAGGTGGTGGACCCGGACACCGGACTGACGGTGCCCAGGGGTGAGCCCGGCGAGTTCTGCACCCGCGGGTATTCGGTGATGCTCGGGTACTGGAACGAGCCTGAGAAGACAGCCGAGGCGATCGACGCTGCCAGGTGGATGCACACCGGCGACCTCGCGACGATGGACACCGACGGCTACCTGAACATCGTCGGCCGGATCAAGGACATGGTGATCCGGGGCGGGGAGAACGTCTATCCGCGCGAGATCGAGGAGTTCCTGTACACCCATCCCGACATCGTCGATGCCCAGGTCATCGGCGTACCGGATGAGAAGTACGGCGAGGAGCTGATGGCCTGGATCCAGTTGCGCGAGGGCGCCGAGGAGCTGACCGCTGCCGGACTGCGCGAGTTCTGCTCCGGCAAGCTCGCCCGTTACAAGGTGCCGCGCTACATCAAGATCGTGACCGAGTTCCCGATGACGGTGACCGGCAAGGTTCGCAAGGTCGAGATGCGCGAGGCCTCGGTCGGCGAACTCGGTCTCGAGCAGGCCGCCGCGACCAAGAACGCATGAGCCGTACGAGGTCAGACGCGCTCGACCTTCAGGTCAGGCCGAACCCTTGGCGGTTTACGTCAAAACCGCCACGGACCCCCGGACCAAGTCTTGGCGGTTTACGTCAAAACCGCCAGAAATCTCCCGGTCAGGTGGGGTCGTCGGTGATGCCGTGCTCGATGGCGTAGCGGGTCAACTCGACCCGGTTGTGCAGTTGCAGCTTGCGCAGGGTGTTCTGCACATGGTTCTCGACGGTTCGATGCGACAGCGTCAACCGGGTGGCGATCTGCCGGGCGGACAGCCCTCGGGAGACCAGCCGCAGCACCTCGGTCTCGCGTTCGGTCAGCGTCGGACCGGCATCGTCGGGAGTGTCCTGCATCCGGCGATATTCGCCCAGCAGCAGTCCGGCGAGCCCCGCGCTGAAAACCGCATCCCCGTCCGCGGTACGGCGTACGGCGTCGTCCAGTTCGTCCAGCGACGCGGACTTGACGAGGTATCCGGACGCCCCGTTCTTGACGGCGTCGAGGACATCGTCTGGTTCTCCACTCGCGGACAGCACGAGTACGCGGGTGTCCGGTGCGGCAGCGACGATCTCGCGAGTCGCCGCGACACCGGAGGTCGTGCCCAGATGCAGGTCCATGACGACGACGTCCGGGCGTACCGCGGCAGCGATCCGTACGGCGCCGGGGGCGTCGGCGGCTGTGCCGACGACGTCGTAGCCGCGGGCGGTGAGATCGCGGGCCAGGCTCTCCCGCCACATGGGATGGTCGTCGACGACCATCACGCGGGTCACGGCGCAGCCTTGGGCACGGTCAGCTCCCACTCAGTTCCCTGGCCGGGCGAGGTGTGCAGTTCCACGGTTCCACCCAGGTCGGTGATCCGTCCACGGATGGACTGGGCAACCCCGAAGTGGCCGAACTCCCGGGCGGCGGCGAGCCGGTCCTCGGTGGTGCCGACCCCGTCATCTCGTACCGAGACCACGACCAGGTCGCCAAGATCCTCGGCACTGACCCACGCCCGGGCATGATCGCCTGCATGGGAGGCGACATTTGTCAGCGCCTCGCCGACTGCCGCAGCAACCTCCTCGACCACCCGGCGGGACAGCATCAGCTCACCGGCCGGGGTGATCACCTCGATCCGTGAGGTAGCTCGCAGGCGCAGGGTGGCGGCCAGGTCCACCTGACCCCCGAGCCGGGCAGGGCGGCTGGTCATCAAGCTACGCAGGGCCACCTCCTGAACGGCTGCGAGCGTGGCGAGTTCGGCCGCCTCACCGCCGATCTCGCCCCCGCGGCGCCGGACGATGGCCAGTACCTGCAGGACACCGTCGTGGATGGACCGCGAAAGTCTTTCCCGCTCGGCAGTCGCCCCTTCGGCGGCCAGGGCTTCCCGCAGGACTGCCGTGGCCCGGCGGGTCGTCGTGGCTGCGTATCCCAACGTCACACCGGCGACCAGGAAGAGCGTGGTGTTGAAGATCTCCTGATCACCCAGTCGCTGCCGGAGGGCAATCAGGGCGGCGCCGATGAGCGTGGCGCCGATCAGGCCGCCGTCGCGGCCCCGCTCGACGGCCAGGGCGAAGATCGGCCCCGTCGCCCACAGCGAGGTCAGGATCGGTGCGCTCGACGTCAGGTCGGCCAAGGGCTGGGTGAGCAGGTTCGCCGCGATGAAGCCCACCGTCACGATGAGGTCGTACCCGGCCATCCGGCTCCGGCGCCCGGCATCGGTGCCGTAGGCGATGGTCACCACGGCGGTCCAGCCCGCCATCAGCACAAGCATGACGATGGCGATTGCCTGGTCGGGATAGCGATCCCACTCCCGGATGAAGGACCCGGCTGCGACGACCCAGGCGAAGAGCCGGAACACGACCACGGCGCGCCACAGCGGTAGGAGGAAGTCCGGAGCAGCCTCCGCTGCCTTCACCACGTGCAGCACCGTAGCGCTGCAACCAGCAACACGCTGAGCGATGGTCGCGCCCCGGAGGCGATCAGCACCAGCGTCAACACCAGCGTCAGCCGCGGCATGCTCGGCTTCCTGGCCTCGCAGGTCCTGGGCACCCTGATCGGCCTGGTCATGTGGCGCAACCGCTGGGTGCGCGCGGCGATCGGTCCGATCATCAGCGGCCTGCAGTCGCTGCCGTCGGTGGCCTGGGTGCCGGGCGCCATCATCTGGTTCGGGCTGACCGACGCGACGATCTACACCGTCGTGCTGCTCGGTGCGGTGCCCTCGATCGCCAACGGGCTGCTGGCCGGCTTCGACCAGGTACCGCCGTTGTTCGAGCGGGTCGGCAAGGTACTCGGCCTGTCGACGTTCGGGCGCATCCGGTATGTGTTGTTACCTGGCGCGCTGCCGGGCTACATCGCCGGACTCAAACAGGGCTGGGCCTTCTCCTGGCGTTCGCTCATGGCTGCCGAGTTGATCGCGTACTCCCCGCTGCTGGGACTCGGGCTCGGTCAGTTGCTGGCCGTCGGCCGCGATCTCAACCAGATGGAGCTCGTGATCACCGCGATCGTGCTGATCCTGCTGGTCGGCATCGCCATCGATCTGCTCTTCTTCTCCCCACTGGAACGTCGCGTCCTGCGCAGTCGGGGCCTCTCGGTCGACCGTCCGCGCTAGCCGGCTCGTACAGTGCGGTGTCCTATGGCCGATACTGGCTCGCGGGTGCGACTAGCCTTGCCACGCGGCGGTAGGGGTCCTGGCCGCCGTGGACGTTCATGAGACGAGCAAGGAGTCGCCGTGCCAGCCGGCAAGGTCAAGTGGTTCAGCGCCGACAAGGGTTTCGGCTTTCTTTCGCGCGAGGACGGGGCCGATGTATTCGTGCATCGTGACGCGCTCCCAGCGGGTGTCACCGAACTCAAGCCCGGTGTACGGGTGGAGTTCGGCATCGTCGAGGGTCGTCGGGGGGACCAGGCGCTCCAGGTGAAGGTGCTCGACCCGCTGCCCTCGGTGACCGCGACCCAGTCCCATGCCTCGCGTCGCCCGGCCGAGGAACTGGTGCCGATCATCGAGGACCTGATCAAACTGTTGGACAAGACCTCCAACACGCTGCGCCGCGACCGTTACCCCGAGCGCGAAGAGGCTCGAAAGGTCGCTGCGGTCATGCGCGCGGTGGCTGACGACATCGCCGGCTGACCTCGACGGCTGACCTCGACGGCCGGCAGACCATGCTGATCGTCAGCGACAACAACTTCGGTCCGATTCAGGTGACCCAGTTCCTCGCCTTCGCCGGGCGGATTTCCAGCGACAACTAGGCCGATTCCCGGAGGAAGCCGATCGGCCACGCTCCGGCCAGACCCTCGCAGCCTTCGCCGGAGTCCTCGACTACGACGAGGTAGTAGGCGGCCGGCACCGCATCGGACGTGGACAGTTCATAGCTCGATTCTCGCCCGACGTCGATCTCACCGATCAGATCCTCGTCGGCCAGCCCCTGCCCGTACACCTGGAAGGACCAGCCGGACTCGGCCACCTCGTCGGGCACTTCGATCAGGATCGTGGTGTCGGGATCGACCTGGAGAACCTGGGGGGTGACCGAATAGCGCTTGCCCTCCCCGTCCAGGCAGTACTGCGTGGCCTCCACGTCCATCCGCTGATCACCCACCGTCACCGAGATGGTCGGCGCGCTGTCGGAGGAGCACGCGACGAGGAGCACCAGCGACAAAGCCAGTGCGGCCGAGGGACGTACCCAGGAGGCGGTCCTCACGCGTACGGGTAGGTCTGCCGGGGCGTATTCGGATGGAGCGGCTCGGTGAGTGGGGCGGTGGGTGGCTCCGCCGGTGGATGGGCCGGGGGAGCCGCGGCTGGATCGTTAGCGGCCTTGCGCGGGTCCCTGATCCGGATCGCACGCGGTCGGTTTCGCCCGTACATCGTGAATCCGAACGCGACGACCAGCAGCACCGCAGCAACGGTGAAGCCGATCCAGCCGATCGTGGGCAGCAGGATCCCGAGAGCGCCACCGAAGACCCAGGCCAACTGGAGCAGCGTCTCCGAGCGCCCGAAGGCCGAGGCGCGTAACGACTCCGGCACCTCGCGCTGGATGATGGCATCGAGAGCTGTCTTACCCAGGGCGTTGGTGATCCCGGCGACCAGTGCCATGAGTGCGGCCATCAGGATGCTGTAGGTGAACGCGGTCAGCACGGCCACGGTGGCCGCGATGCCGGTCGAGATGAGAACCAGCAGATCGGGCTTGTCGGTGTTGCGGACGCGCGAGCCAATTGCCGTCCCGATGAAACTCCCGAGTCCGGCGGCCCCAGCCACCGCACCCAGCGTGACATTGCCCTCCCAGTCGGTGCCGACGTTGGCCTGGATCAGGAACGCCATGAAGATCGTCAGGAATCCGGCCAGCCCGCGCAGGGCAGAGGTGGCGCGCAGCGCGGTGATGACGTGCAGGCCGAGCGCCCGCCGCTCGAGCCGCCCGGTCGCATCCTGCCCGCTGGTCATAACCCGGGCGCTCACCTCGCCCTGGCTGGCCTCCACGTGACCGGGCAAGCGCAGGGCGCAGGCGGCACCGGCGAGAAACACCACAGCGGTGAGGCCGAGTTCCCAGCTGAAGCCGAGCAGTTTCGCCACCGCGACTCCGACCAGGCCAAGGACCGCGCCCGAGACCAGGCCGAAGATCGACATCCGGGCGTTGGCGGCGACCTGGGACAGCTGCTCCGGGAGAACCCTGGGAACCACCGCGGCGCGGAGGACTCCGAAACCCTTGGACAGGATCAGGACACCGAGCGCGGCTGGATAGAGCGCGAAGTTGTCGTAGTTGGCGGCCATGATCCAGGCCAGCAATGCACGGCCGATCAGGCTGGCTGCGAGGGCAGCTCGCCGACCGCGCTGCAGACGGTCCAGAGCTGGGCCGAGCAACGGCGCGACGACTGCGAAGGGGGCGACGGTGATCAGCAGGTAGAGCGCGACATTGCTGCGCTGCGCGTCGACAGCTGCGGCGAAGAACAGCGTGCCGGCCAGCGAGACGGCGACGAGTGCGTCGCCGGCGGTGTTCAGCGCCGAGGTCCACAACAGGCCGGAAAGGCCAGTGTCCCCGGCCCCGTCGGCGCGGCTGGCTGCGTTGATCCTTCGTACGGTGTTGCCGGTGATCTCCCGGGTCCGTGCGGCGGCAACCCGGGTGACCGTGATCCGTCCAGGACCGGCGCTAGGCGACTGTCGCGGGTCGGACCCGCGCGGGCGCATCGGCTCGGTGCCGGCCCGCTCGTACGGGATCGGTGCGGTGTCATGCCTGGGCTGGTTGGCCGGATCTGCAGGTGGGCGGCCTCGGGCGGGGCGGCCCATCGGCAGGCGATCGTAACCCGGGTCACCGCGCCGCAAACCCCGAGCCATGAACCCATCTTGCAACAGTGGCTCGCGCATCGGGGATGATGAGCCGGTGAGTCCTGCAACCTCTACCCGGAGTCCTGAGTCATCCATCGACGCTGTGCTGCGTGACGGAGAGCCAACGGCACGGGCAGCCGCGCTCGAACTCGGTGGCGACACCGTGGGTGAACACCTCGGCGTCGTGACAGAGGTCGAGGCAGATCGGGTCCTCACCCACCGGTTCCGCAGTACCGCCAGGGGTTACCTGGGCTGGCAGTGGTCGGTCACCCTGGCGCGCGCGCCGAGGAGCAAGAAGATCACCGTGGACGAGGTAGTCCTGCTACCGGGCGACGGGGCCCTGCTGGCACCGGCCTGGGTGCCCTGGAGTGAACGGATCCTGCCCGGGGATCTCAGCGTCTCCGACGTGCTGCCCACCGCCCCTGACGACATCCGCTTGGTGCCCAGCTATCTCGGCAGCGACGATCCGACCGCCCAGGATCCAGGCGTCGAGCCGATCAGCTTCGAACTCGGCGTCGGGCGGCCCCGGGTCCTGTCCCGCGAGGGCCGTACCGAGGCCGCCGACCGCTGGCACTCAGGCGATCACGGTCCGGCGACGCCGATGGCCAGGCATGCGCCGGGTGAGTGCGCCTCGTGCGGCTTCTTCCTGCCGATCGCGGGTTCGATGCGCCAGTTGTTCGGTGCCTGCGCCAACGTGATGTCACCGGCCGACAGTCATGTCGTCAGCGCGGACTTCGGCTGTGGTGCGCACTCCGAGTCGGTCGTCGAGCCCGCGCCGGCTGAGGTCGGGCCGTCGTACAACACCGCCGATTTCGACATCCTGCCGGTCGACTAGCCGGCTCGACCGGCGCGGCCGCGAGGGACTTTCTCCGGAGAAGCGCGGTCTGGCAAGCCGCTGACGTCACGTTCTCCGAAGACATGCGGTACCGGCGTGCCGCCCAGCGCGTCAGCGAGGAAGGACGCGCACTCGGCAAGCGAGGGTCTGGCCCGCTGGTTCATGGAGTGTCGCGTCGATCATCTGGGCGACCTCGGCCGGGACTCGACGCCTGCATCTCGGCCTGCATCTGTGCTCGGCCATCGGCTACCTGGGCCGAGTACCTGCGGATGGAGCACGCTGTCGATCAGGGTCTGGAAGAGCCAGACCTCGATGGTGATGACAGCGGGCAATTCTGCGACAGCACCGAGGCCGAACAGGAGCAACCAGCGATCGGCCCGCAGGTCCGGCCAGATCCGTCGGATGATCTCCCGGATCGACTCCGGCGGCGCAGCCGAGACGCCTTATCTGCGCGTCTTGCCTTGCCACACAGCGATTCCCAGGCCCCACAGGCCGATCAGGAACGCGGCCAGGAATGACCACAACCAGACCATCGTGTCGGCTCGGCGCAGGGCCGGGATGAAGAACAGCAGCACCAGGAGACCTAGCAAGGACAGGGCTGTTCCGGCCACGGCCACCCGTACGGTGTTGATCTCCCGGGGGGGTGGCGCAGGGCGCAGTGCGGGGCTCACAGCCGACCACTCTAGGTCTGTTGACATGTCTGCTCGCGAAGCCTCTTGACGCGACTGGTGTGTGGCACGATGCTCCCTGCTTCACCCCCATTCCCTGTGGCGCAGTTCTCCTGTGCCGTCCACACCCACGCCGAGGTCTCCGTTGTCCGTTCGTCACGTCGCAGCGTCCACTCCACCCTCAGGTCGGCGTCCCCGCAAGAACGCGGCCAACCAGCCGCCGGCTGACGAGGCCGCCACGTCGCCGCCGGGCACGGAGCCAACAGCGGAGGACGATCTGGACGACGACGATCTGGACGACGACGATCTGGACGACGACGATCTGGACGACGACGATCTGGACGACGACGATCTGGACGGGGATGCCGAGGACGCAGACCTCGTGGACGACGTGGAGGTCGACCGGAGCGACGATCCCGCTGCAGACGTGGACCAGGGCGTGGCCACGGTCGCCTCGCGGCGCCGACTCCCCAGCGTGCGCCGGTTCCGTGGTGCGGGCACGGCCACCCTCGAAGCGCCGGTCAGCAGCAAGACCGGGCCGCGGGTCAACACTGGTCCGACGATCAAGCCCAAGAGCGGGTTCGACGCCTACTTCGAGGTGAGCCAGCGCCGCTCGACGTACGGCCGTGAGGTCCGGGGTGGGGTGGTCACGTTCTTCACGATGGCCTACATCCTCGTGCTCAACCCGATCATCTTGAGCAACGCCGACGTGGACGGCACCACGTTGCCGTTTGCCGGGGTGGCTGCCACGACGGCCATGGTCGCCGGAGTGATGACGATCCTGATGGGAATCATCGGCCGGTACCCGTTCGCGATTGCGACGGGTCTGGGCCTGAATGCCCTGGTCGCCGTTCTCGCGGCTACCCAGCTGTCCTGGCCGGAGATCATGGGCCTGGTCGTGCTGGAAGGTCTGCTGATCGCGATCCTGGTGGTCACCGGCCTGCGGACCTCGATCATGCTGGCGATCCCGCAACAGCTCAAGATCGCGATCAGCGTCGGCATCGGGCTGTTCCTCACCCTGATCGGGCTGGTCGACGCCGGATTCGTCAAGCGGGTTCCCGATGTTGCCGGCACGGTGGTCCCGCTTCAGCTGGGCAACGGGTTCAACCTCGACGGCTGGCCGGTCCTGGTCTTCGCCCTCGGCGTCTTGATCATGTCTGTCCTGGTCGTTCGCAAGGTGCGAGGCGGCATCCTGATCGGCATCGTCGCCACGACCATCATCGCCATCATCGTCGAGGCCATCGCCAAGATCGGCCCCGCGTTCACCCCGGATGGGGTCAACCCCAACGGCTGGCAACTGACGGTTCCGACGCTGCCGGACAGCCTGGTCGCGACTCCGGACCTCTCGCTGGTCGGCAACTTCTCCCTCTTCGGCGGGTTCGAACGGATCGGTGCGCTGGCCGCGCTCCTGATCGTGTTCACCCTTCTGCTGGCCGACTTCTTCGACACGATGGGAACCGTCGTCGCCGTCGGAGCCGAGGGCAAGCTGCTCGACAAGCAGGACAACCTCCCGGGAGCCACCCGGGTGCTGTTTGTGGACTCGGTCGCCGCGGCGGCCGGAGGCGCGTCCAGTGTCTCGTCCAACACGACCTACATCGAGTCGGCCTCAGGCGTTGCGGACGGCGCGCGTACCGGCCTGGCCAGTGTGGTGACCGGTGGACTGTTCCTGGTCGCGATGTTCCTCTCGCCGCTGGTGAGCATCGTCCCGTCAGAAGCCGCCGCACCCGCGCTCGTCGTGGTCGGTGCGCTGCTGGTCAGCCAGATCCGCAACCTGCAGTTCGATGACCTTTCGCTCGTCATCCCGGCCTTCCTCACGATGGCGCTGATGCCCTTCACCTACTCGATCACCAACGGGATCGGGGCTGGGTTCATCAGTTTCGTCGTGCTGCGGCTGGCCAAGGGGCGGAGCAAGGACATCCATCCGTTGATGTGGGTCTCGGCGCTGCTGTTCGCGGTCTACTTCTTCATCGACCCGATCAAGCAGCTCATCGGCTAGCCGCCGCGTTCGTCGTACGACAGGGAGTCGGTTCGTCGTACGACAGGGGCCGGGTTCGTCGTACGGCTCAACGTCGATCGATCGTAAGGTAAACTAACGATCGGAATGGGACGAACGACACTCGACACAGCCGCGCTGGCCCACGACCTGCGCCTAGCGGTGATGCGCCTGTCCCGCCGCTTGCGCAGCCAGCGAGCGCACACCTCACTCACGCTGACCCAACTCGCGGCGCTGTCCACCCTACGAGCCAAAGGGCCGCTCACCCCTGGCGAATTGGCCGCCCACGAGCGCGTGCAGCCACCGTCCATGACGCGAGTTCTGGCACATCTCGAGGGCGCCGGCCTGATCGCCCGGACCAAGCATGCGACAGACGGCCGGCAGGTGATCGTGGCGGTCACCGACAAGGCGATCGGGCTGCTCGACGACGAGATCCGGATGCGCGAGGCGTGGCTCGCTCAGCGGATGCACGAGCTCAGTGCCGAGGAACGGGATCAACTCCGGACGGCCAGCGCGATCATCGAGCGGCTGCTCGAGTGAGCGCGCCCGCCGCATCGGCCGGCCTCGCGCCCGAGCCGGCAGCTCCTGCGGGCGCCTTTCGATCCCTGCGGATCCGGAATTTCCGCTTGTACGCCGGGGCGAACCTGGTCAACAACACCGGCACCTGGATGCAGCGCATCGCTCAGGACTGGCTCGTGCTGCAGCTCTCGGACAGCGGCTTGGCGCTCGGTGTGGTCACTGCGTTGCAGTTTGCACCGATCCTCGTCTTGAGCCTGTACGGCGGAATGCTGGCCGATCGCTATGACAAGCGCCGGCTGATGATGCTGACCCAGGCGACAATGGGTCTGGCCGCCCTGGTGCTCGGACTGCTGGTCCTGACCGATTCGGTTGCGCTGTGGCATGTCTTCGTCATCGCCGGCTCCCTCGGCGTGGCCGCGGCCATGGACATGCCGATCCGGCAGTCGTTCGCCTCGGAGATCGTCGGCACCGACAACCTGTCGAATGCCGTCAGCCTGAACTCGGCGATCTTCAACGCTGCGCGGCTCGTCGGTCCGGCCATCGCTGGGCTGATGATCGCAGCCGCCGGCGATGACACCGGGCCGGTCTTCCTGCTCAATGCCGGCAGCTATGTGGTGACGATCCTGGCGCTGCGCTTCATGCGCACCGCCGAGCTGCAGCGTTCACCGGAAGTGCCGCGGGGACGTGGCCAGCTCCGCGCTGCCTTGAGCTACGTCAACAGCCATCCCGACATCAAGGCGGCCATGCTGCTGGTCTTCGTCGTCGGCACGTTCGGACTCAACTTCCAGATCACGATGGCGCTGATGGTCACCGACGTCTACGGAAAGGGAGCCGAGGCGTTCGGGCTGCTGTCCACGGCCTTCGCCGCCGGGTCACTGTCCGGCGCCCTGCTGTCCACCCGCCGGGCCGGGCGGCCGCGGCAACGGACGCTCTACATCGCCGCGCTGTTGTTCGGGCTCCTCGAAGTGGCTGCGGGGTTGATGCCGGTCTACCTCTCCTTCGCGATCGTGCTGATCCCGACCGGAGCTGCCGCGCTGACCTTCATGGTCGCGGCGAACTCGTTCGTCCAGCTTGGCATCGATCCGACCATGCGCGGCCGGGTCATGGCGCTCTACTTCATGGCTTTCATGGGTGGAACGCCGGTCGGGGCACCGGTGGTCGGGTGGATGGGGGAGACCCTCGGCGCTCCGGTGGGGCTGATCGCCGGCGGCGGGATCGTAGCCGTTGCGGCGCTGGCAATGGCGCTGATCGGCATGCGGAATCGGGGCCTTCGGGTGCAGGCGCGGGTCTTTCCGCGGCCGCAGGTGAGCCTCGGTCCTACCGTCGCTGCTCGATAACCGAAATGTTCGTGGCCGGCTTGGAATGCCGCTGGCCTACGCTCTAGCATTGGGCGACAATCCGGTGTGCTGCGATGAGTGAAGGTTAAATAAGCGAATGCCTGACATTGACCATTTCGCCTATGGCGTGCTCACCCCGATACTCGCCTATACGATGTCCTTTATCGGATCGCTGCTCGGATTGCAATGCACCGCTCGGGCACGGTTTGCCGCCGGGCGATCGCGGGTCGGGTGGCTTCTCCTGGCGGCGGTCTCCATCGGCGGCACCGGCGTCTGGGTGATGCACTTCATCGCGATGCTCGGCTTCCGGGTCACTGGCATGGACATCCGCTACGGCGTCAACCTCACGCTGCTGAGTGCGCTGATCGCCATCGTCGTAGTGGGAATCGGGATCTTCATCGTCGGTTACGGCGGGAGTCGCCCCATCGCGCTGATCGGCGGGGGCTTGGTCACCGGACTGGGCGTGGCGAGCATGCATTACATGGGCATGGGCGCGATGAACATGCCGGGTCGCGTCGACTACGACCCTCCGATCGTCGCAGCCTCGATCTTGATCGCCGTGGTTGCGGCGACGGTGGCCCTCTGGTTCACCATCCGGGTCAAGGGGAACTGGGTGACGGCCGGCGCAGCGCTCGTGATGGGCGTGGCGGTCAGCGGCATGCATTACACCGGTATGGCCGCGATGCGTGTGGTGGACGTATCCGCGGTCGGCACACCATCCGGGGCGAGCGCTTTCGACTTCTTGCTTCCCCTCATTATCGGCATCAGCATTTTCGCAATGCTGCTGCTGGTGACCATCGGGCTCTCGCTCACCGAGGACGAGATGCAGTTGGAGCGACAATTCGAGCAGCAGCTTCGAGAGCGCGCCCTGCAGCGTGAAACGGGGGGTGACTTCATTCCTACGCACCTGGATCAGCCGAGCTGGACTTCTCGCTGAGCATCGACTAGGGACGAACCGCCTAGGGATGAATTGACCCGTTGTGAATCGACTCGGTGTGATGGGTGGCCAATTCCCCGTCACGCATCGCTAGCACCGTGTTGGCGCGTTCCCACACGACCGGATTGTGCGTCGCGATCAGACAGGCACTGCCGTGGGCGGCCAGCCGGGTGAAAGCCGCGAAGAGAACGTCGGACCAGCCCGCGTCCTGGTGTGCTGACGGCTCGTCTGCCAGCACCACCATGGGTTCGAGCAGCAGCGCGCGGGCGACCGCCGTACGTTGTTGTTCGCCCAGCGATACCTGATCGGGGTAACGGGCGACCAGATGGTCGATGCCCAACTCGGTCATCAGCTCGTGGGCCCGCGCCAGCATGGGCTTGACCCCACCGGCCAGCCGAGCCGGCATCAGCACGTTGTCAGCGATGGTGAGTTCCTCGAGCAAGCCAAGGGCCTGCGGAACCAGGGCGACTCGGCCCCAGGGCAAATGCTCCGGTCTGCTGGCGCCGAGTTCGGCGTCGAGGATCAATTCGCCGGCGTCGACGTGCTCCCACCCGCAGAGCACGTTGAGCAAGGTGCTCTTCCCCGACCCGGAAGGCCCGATCAGGGCCACCACCTGACCCCGGTTGATCGACAGATCGACGCCTCGCAGGGCGCGCACCGTCTCGGCGTCGCGTCGGTAGGACTTGACCAGCCCGTGAGCCTCGATCAGCGTCCCGTGCCGGCTCATGATTCCCCGCCTCGCTCGCTCCGCTCACCGGTCGGTCCGCTCCTCACTCGCTGGCGCTCGCTACGATGCTCCCTCCCCTCTCGGCTCATGAGCTCTCCACCACCCGGCCGTGGTCGAGCCGTAGGAGATGATCTGCGATCGCCACGACACGCGGGTCGTGGCTGGAGATCACGAACGCGACTCCCTCGGCTCGCAGGTCGCGGAATGCCTCCAGGACCCGATCGGCCGCGGCCGAGTCGAGCTCGGCGGTCGGCTCGTCGGCGATCACGATGGCCGGTGACCCGGCCACCGCACAGGCGGCGGCCAGGCGTTGCTGCTCGCCGCCGGAGAGTTGGTGCGGGGTGTGCCGGAGCCGATGGTCGAGTCCGAGAACCCGTAGCAGCCGCTCGATCTCCTCGACGCTGGTCCGGATGCCCCTCAATCGAGAGGCCAGGCGCACCTGCTCGCGCGCCGGCAGGTAGTCGACCAGGTTGTCGATCGGATTCTGGAACATGTACGACACCGACGAGCGCCGCAGGGCCCGCCGCTGACGAACCCGCAAGGACGCCACGTCGCGGCCTTCGATCAGCACCGATCCCACACTCGGCCGATCCACGCAGGCCAGAATCCGGAGCAACGAGGACTTGCCCGAGCCGGACGGACCGGCGATCGCCGTGATCCGTCCGTGCGGAAAGTCCTTGGACACCTCGACCAGGGCGTTCACCTCTTCGCTGGCGGTGCGATACACCTTGCCGACGTCGAGGACCGATGCGGCTGCCGACCGAGTCGATCCGGCGAGCAGCATGCTGCCCCGATTGTCCGACTCGACCGTCGACTTGTCGTGGTCGGCACCATCGTCGAAAGCCGAGTCGCCCCAGTGGAATTCCCAGGACGGGTCAGAATTCCGGTCATCCGCCAAGGCGCAGCACCTCCGCAGGGTTGGCCCGATCTGAACGGCGTTGGGCGTACACAGCGGTCACGAACGCCACCAGGATCGCGACAAACGCGATGGCTGACAACGTGATCCAGGGGATGGCCAGGAGCGGACTCGGCACCCGGATCGGGTCCACGTCCAGCCGGCGGTAGGCCATAGCGATTGCGGCAGCGGCCAGCCCTCCGCCGACGATGCCGGCGACCACCAGGACGCTCCCCAGCTCGGCCAGCAAGGAACGGAAGTGTGCCCAGCGCGACAATCCCATCCGGCGGGCCATGGCGTACGAGGCCGTTCGCTTGCGTTGCCGGGTCTCCAGGTAGAGCAGCAGGCCGCCGATCGCGATCACTCCGACGAAGGCGGCCAGCGCCTGCAGGTAGCCGAAGGTCCAGGAGACACCCAGGAAGTTGGCCAGTTCGAAGACCTCGGTGGTGGTGAACACCCGGAACAGCCGCGCCCCCTGCTCCTGGATCCCGGCCGCCGCCAGCGCGGGATCCCCGTTGGTCCAGATCTCGTAGCGCAGATTGGCCGACTGTGGCACCTCGCCGCTGATCAGCCGGTCGTCGAGCAGCAGCAGGGGCTCGGCCGTACGCCGGCCCGGCAACACGTCGGCCACGGCGACGACTTCCGCATCCAGAGTCAACGCTTGGGTGTTGCCGCCTAGGTCCAGCCGGATCGGGCCCAGCCCTATGCCGCCGGCCGCGATCACCGGAATCCGGTCTCCCACTATGTCCGGCAACATCCCCAGCATCGTCTCGAGGTCCTGCCCGGCGAAGCTGTCCTCCCAGTACGCCTCGCTGGCGAAGTCGTCCGGATCGACGCCCAGGGCCGTCGCCTCGGCTCCATCGACGAAGGCATCCTGATACCTCGCCACCAGCGTCCCGGCGGCGTCCAAGGCAGGCGTGGCCTCGAGGGAGCCGAAGGTGGTCACCGCCCGCTTGGCGCCGACGCTGGTCAGCGCCTTGCTCTCCACGGTTCGCTGGCTGGACGCGGTCAGGGTGGCCGAGTAGGTCAGGACCGCGATCGGCAGGCACAGCGCAGCCAGCAGGCTCGCGCTGACAACCCGATTGGCGGTGAGCTGGTTAACCGCGACGAACGCCGCCGGCGGCCAACCCTGCGCCCTGCGCCGGAGCGCCGGAAGGACCAGCATGATCAGGCGTACGACGAGCACGGCCGCGCCGGCCAGGAACAGCAGCGGGAAAGAGACCAGCAGCCCGTTGACCTGAGCGACCGAACCGTCGAACACCACAGCCTCCTCGCCTTGCAGCTGCCGCCACAGGTAACCGGCCGCAACGAGCAGGATCAGCTCGTACGGGACCAGGGTGAGCCAGGAGCGCTTGTGCCCGATCGGTTTCTCGGTGAAATTGCGCGAGCGGATGCCGGCCACTGCGGACAGCAGGATCACGCCGAGCACGAATCCGCCGATCGTGGTCAGGATGGCGCTGCGCAGTGCGTCGGGATCGAGATCGTCTGCCGGTCCGGCAAGGGCGATCAGACCACGGGCCAGGTAGTAGCCGGCCACGGTGCCGAGAGCTGCCGGGATGACCAGTTCCAGGGCAGCCTTGATCGCCAGCGGTACCGGTCCCACACCCCGCGAGGACAGCAGCCGCACTTCGCGCAGGCGGCGATCGGCCCAGTAGCTGCCCGCGGCCATGACCAGCAGCAGAGCCAGGATCGTCCCGGCGACCGCAGTGGGGATGACCGGACCGCGCAAGCCGTTCTCCAGGCGCTTCGAGCGGTCGATCAACGATGCCAGCTCCTCGCTCTGGAAGCTGTCCTCCCGGAAGTCGCCAGGCCGGGTGGGATCACCGGAGATGCTGCGTGCCTCGACAAAGGCGGTGTTCTGCCGGGCGACGTTCTCTTTGGCCGAAGTGCTGGTCACCGTGTCGGGATCGACTGCCACCTGCCACATCCGCAGGGAGGTTTCGTCGAAGAATCCGAACCCGCCTTGGGACATGGCGGTGTCATGCGCGATCGCCAGGTCGTAGAAGGTGGCTTCGTTCGTAGCGATCACCAGATCGGCCGGCGGGGTGTTGGCGTTGGTCGGGTTGTTGAACAGGCCGGAATACGAGCACCAGAATTCGCGGACCGGCTCGTCGTA
>JAABUS010004580.1_pt1 | contig 19622 bp, 17 predicted proteins | sample 5560161 | NCBI WGS metagenome assembly JAABUS01 (sample SAMN10711885, study PRJNA513376) | rock metagenome | isolation source: Antarctica rocks | place: Antarctica: Victoria Land, Trio Nunatak nord | collected 2016-01-04 | reverse complement strand
GGTTCGGAACCGTGATCCCCGATCCTTGCAGTGAGTGCTCGGGCGAGGGGCGGGTCCGGGCTCGTCGCGTCGTCTCCGTCACCGTTCCGGGCGGCGTGGACTCCGGCACGAGGATCCAGCTCAGCGGTGAGGGCGAGGTCGGGCCGGGCGGCGGGCCGGCCGGCGACCTGTACGTCGAGATCGACGTGGCACCGCACCAGACCTTCGAACGGCACGGCGACGACCTGCTGTGCGCGATCACGGTGCCGATGACTGCGGCTGCGCTCGGCACCACGGTGGAGCTTCCGACGCTCGAGGCCGACGTCGCGTCGCGTGAAAACCCCGAGGTCGAACGCACGATAACCCTGGAAATCCGGCCGGGGACTCAGTCCGGTGAGCAGCTCGTGGCCCGCGGGCGCGGCGTACCCCGCCTTCGACGGACAGGCCGAGGTGATCTCGTCACGACAGTCGTGGTCGAGACGCCGACCCGGCTCGACCGAGAGCAGGCCGACCTGCTGCGCCAGCTCGCGGCGTTGCGCGACGAGGAGGAACCGGGTCCCACGGCCGAGAACAGGAACAAGGGAGTGTTCAACCGTTTCAGGGATGCCTTCGGCGGTCGGTGACGACGTGTCAGGCTGTGGGCGACACGTTCACGCGGCGGCCGTCCTGACGGGTCGGCGGATCTTGGCATGACCTTGCCGGTTTTCGTTGTCGATGAGGCCGCGCTGGCAGCTGAGTCTGTCGAGCTGGCTGGCAATGAGGGCCGGCACGCTGTGGCGGTCAAGCGCGTCAGGGTCGGCGAGCGCATCGTCTTGACCGACGGTGCCGGTCAGGGTGCTGAGTGCGTGGTGATGTCGCTGGGCAAGCACAGTCTCGTCGCTGACGTGCTCGTACGCCGATCGGAGCCGTTGCCGTCGCCCCGGCTAGTCGTCGTACAGGCGCTGGTAAAAGGCGCTGCGGCTGAGCAAGCTGTCGATCTACTTACGCAGGTAGGTGCCGACGTCATCGTGCCTTGGGCGGCCTCCCGGAGCGTGGCCACCTGGCACAGCGAACACAGCGAACACGGCGAACGCGGCGCCAAGGCGCTGCTGCGCTGGCGGTCGACAGCTCGGGAGGCGGCGAAGCAGTCGCGACGATTGCGGTTCCCGCTGGTCGAGGGGCTTCACTCGACCCCCGAGGTGATCTCGGTGCTGATAGGCAGCGCCACCGCCTTGGTCCTGGACGCGGGCGCAGCAGCTCCAATCGACGGCGTACACCTGCCGGATTCGGGCGACGCCGTGCTGGTCGTCGGACCCGAAGGCGGAGTGTCGGACGACGAGCTGGCCGAGTTTGCCGCCGTCGGCGCCCGCCCTGTTCGGCTCGGGCCGTCGGTGCTGCGCTCCTCAGCAGCCGGGGCGGTTGCCGCGGGCGTGTTGTTCAGCCGCACCAACCGCTGGAACTAGCGAGGCCTGGGACATCAACGATTCGGGCAGATCGTGGCCCAGGCCCTCAACCTTCAGACTGGCGCCACGCACGCGGTCTGCTCGACCCCGAGTTAGGCTGCTGTCTTGCCCAGCCATCCGAGTATGGCGTCGTCGGGGCGACGTAAGGCTCGGATCATTGCGCTGGTCAGGGGACGGTGAACGTCTTGTCGTCGACCTTCGTCGGCCGGCCGTCCTTGGGGCTCGACTCGAACGCCCGGATGGTGTAGGTGCCTGGCTCGAGGTCGCCCAGCTCGACGGTGAAGTCCTTCCATTCCATCAAGCCAGCCATGGTGTGCCCGCTGTCGATCACGTTGCCCTCGGCGTCCAGCAGCTCCCAGTTCACGTTGGCCTCGAAGACGTTTGCCGACCCGGTGACGGTCACCGGGCTGTCGAGGGTCTGCCCCTCAGCCGGGGAGGTGACCGACACCCAGGCGCGCCAGTCGTCATCTGCTGACAGCGGCTTGTCGTCAGGGATGGCCTCATCGAGCCGTCCAAAGCTGCCCACGACTTCGCCGTTGTAGGTGAAATGCGCCACGTCGGTGATTCCCGCCGACGCGAGCAGTGCTTCTACCGGAGAACCGCCCTCTGCCCATGCGTTCAGGGGAACGTGGGTGTTGACCCCTAGATCCACGTCGCCGGTCAAGTGGATGGTCGTTGCTCCTTGTTTGTCGACAGAGATGCTCTGTACGTCGAGGCCGGCCGGCCAGCCAGACGCGTAGTCGGGGTCCATGGGAAGAGATGTCAGGAACTCGCGAACCGCGGCAACCACGCCAGGCTCGTTGCTCGAGCGCAGCGTGTGCGGCTCGGGGTAAAGCCTGGGTCCAAGGTCGTCCGGTTCACCGAAGTAGTACATGGTGACCTGGTTGGCCGCTGGCGCGTTCGGGTCGTAGACGCCAGGGTGCATGGTCGGAGCTGGCGTGGCGCTGGCGGTGGTAGCGGAGGGGCTCGCCGAGCCGCCGGTCGTCGGCGTCGGTGAGTCGACGGTTGGTTCTGTTGTGATGTCGGTCTGGCCGGCTGTCGTGCCGGGGCCGACGGCCGGCGTACGGCTTGGGTCGGAGCCTTGGTCACCAATCACTACCACGGCGGTGATGACGGCAGCCGTCGCCGCGGCCGCACCGAGCGCGCCGAGCCACCACGAGGGCCGACCGCCGAGATTCGTCCGGTTCGCGCCCGCTGGAAACCTCCGCGCTCGGCCGGACGAATCGGCTGACGGGACAGCGCCCGTGCGCTGCTGGATCGAGCTCAGCGCGTCCGGCGACGGCTGGACGTCGGCCGCTTCGGCCGACAGCGCCTGGCGCAGCAGTTCGGCGGTGGGGTCTGCGCCAGAGTCGTACGGCGAGTTGGTGGGTGTCATTGCGAGTCCTCCAGGCTTGAGCGGAGGGCGGTCATGCCACGGGAGGCATGGCTCTTGACGGCCCCGCGGCTGATGCCGAGGGTGGCGGCAATGTCGGCCTCGGAGAGGTTTCCGTAGTAGCGAAGAACCAGGACCTCGCGCTGGCGGGTCGGGAGCCGGTGCAGAGCGTCGATCACTGCGGCTCGGGACTCGGCGGCCAAGGCGTGCTGTTCGGCGCTCGGCGACACCGCGGTATCGGGGGCACTGTGCTTGTCGGCGACTCGGTGCCGCCGCAGTGACGAGCGAGCCCGGTTGACGACCATACGTCGCAGGTACCCGACCGCCTTCTCCGGCTCGCGCAGCCGCCCCCACTTGCCGTGCATCGCCACGAAGGAGTCCTGGACGATCTCCTCCGCTTCGCCGCTGGACCGGACCAGCAGCGCCGCGAGCCTGACCAGGGCGGCGTAGTGAGCGGCGTACAGCGTGCTGACCGCCTCGTCGGCGTCCCAGCGTGACGTCATCACCGTCCCTCTCCCAGTGGCGGGCTGCAGCACGGCGGTCATACCTGATCCACGCGCAGCCCAGGCAGTCGGTTTACATGATCGCGCACTCCGTCGAGTTAGGAGTCATCTTCTGACCGGCGCGGGGTAAGGAATGAGCATGGTTGACGAATCGTGCTTGTTCTGCCGGATCATTGCCGGAGAGATCCCCGCCGAGAAGGTGGCCGAGACTGACTCCACCCTCGCGTTCCGTGACACCAGCCCGCAGGCGCCGGTGCACGTGCTGGTCATCCCGAAGACGCACTCACCGACTCTCACCGCGCTCGCCGACTCTGACCCTGAGGCGGCTCTCGAGGTACTGCGGCTGGCCAAGGAGGTGGCGGAGCAGGAGGGTATCGGCGAGGGCTACCGGCTCGTGTGCAACAACGGCGCGGCGGCCCAGCAGACCGTGTTCCACGCGCACGTGCACGTGCTGGGCGGGCGCGAGTTCAGCTGGCCACCGGGCTAAGGCTGGCGCGTGGTCTCGACAATCTCGTCCACTGATCTGACAGACAGGCCGTAGCATTGAGCGCAAGATGACAGATACCCAACTGCCTCGACATACCGTCGTGATTCCCAACAGCGTGCCCGTCGTCGCCGTACTCGGTCCACGCGACGAGTTTCTCAATCTCATCGAGCGCGAGTTCAACGCCGAGGTGCACGTCCGAGGCAACCAGGTCAACCTCAGCGGTGACCGGGGCGAAGTCGCGCTGATCGAGCGGCTGCTTGACGAGCTCGTCACCATGGTGCGCACCGGCCAAGGGCTCAGCAGTGAAACTGTCGAGCGGGTCATCGGGATGCTGCGCACCGAGACCAAGGAACGACCCGCCGACGTGCTCACGCTCAACATCTTGAGCAACCGTGGGCGCACGATCAGGCCGAAGACGCTCAACCAGAAGCGGTACGTCGACGCGATCGACAAGCACACGGTGGTGTTCGGCATCGGGCCTGCAGGCACGGGCAAGACCTATCTCGCCATGGCCAAGGCCGTGCAGTCACTGCAAGCCAAACAGGTCAACCGCATCATCTTGACCCGGCCGGCGGTCGAGGCGGGGGAGCGGCTCGGCTATCTGCCCGGCACGCTCAGCGAGAAGATCGACCCCTATCTGCGCCCGCTCTACGATGCCTTGCACGACATGCTCGACCCCGAGACAATCCCCAAGCTGCTGACCGCCGGCACCATCGAGGTGGCTCCGCTGGCCTACATGCGGGGCCGCACCCTCAACGACGCGTTCATCATCCTCGACGAGGCGCAGAACACCTCTCCTGAGCAGATGAAGATGTTCCTGACGCGGCTTGGCTTCGGCTCAAAGATCGTGGTCACCGGTGACGTGACCCAGATCGACCTTCCCGCCGGCACAAAGAGCGGGCTCAAAGTGGTGCAGGAGATCCTCGACGGCATCAACGACGTCAACTTCAGCTGGCTCACCAGCGCTGACGTCGTCCGCCACAAGCTGGTCGGAAAGATCGTCGCCGCCTACGACAGCTATGAAGCAGTGGCGCAGCCCCGCGCCTCCTTCGCCGAGGGTCGATGAGCGTAGAGATCCTCAACGAGTCCGGTGTCGAGGTCGACGTCGCCGACTTCGTCAAGTTGGCCCGTTTCACCTTGAGCCGGCTGCGGGTGCACCCGCGGGCAGAGCTGTGCCTCAAGCTCGTCGACGAGGCGACAATGACCGAGTTCAACCAGCGCTGGATGGGCCAGGACGGCCCTACCGACGTGCTGTCATTCCCCATGGACGAGCTGCGTCCGGAGCGCGGCGGCGAGCCAGCCGAGGAGGGCATCCTCGGCGACCTGCTGCTGTGCCCGCAGTACGCCGCGGCTCAGGCGCCGACGAACTCCCGAACGGCGCGGGACGAGATGCATCTCCTCACCATCCACGGCATCTTGCACCTGCTCGGCTACGACCACGGCGAGCCGGCGGAGGAGCGGGAGATGTTCGCTCTGCAGGCGCGGCTGCTGGCGGAGTGGCAGGCGGTCAAGCGCGGTGAGGACGTCGAATGACCTCAGGTGACGTCACCTCGCTCGTCATCGCCGCCGTCCTCGTTCTCGTGGCCGCTGTGCTGGCCAGCGCCGAAGCCGCGTTGTCAGCTGTGTCGCGCGTCCGCGCTGCACATCTTGAGCGCGAGGGGCGCTCTGGCGCCTCCCGGCTGGCGGCAATTGTCGCTGATGCCCCGCGCTACCTCAACACCGCGCTGCTGGTGCGCATCGTGTGTGAGATCACCGCGATCGTGCTGGTCACCTTGGTCGCCGTCGACGTGCTCGAGCCGATGTGGCTCCAGGTGCTCACCGCGGTCGGAGTCATGGTGGTGATCTCCTACGTCGCGGTAGGGGTTGGACCGCGCACGATCGGTCGCCAGCACTCCGAGCGGGTGGCGCTGCTGACGGCTCGGCCGGTTGCCGCACTGACCGCCGTACTCGGGCCACTGCCCCAGCTGCTCATCGTGATCGGCAACGCGCTGACGCCGGGCCGGGGTTTCCGTGAAGGGCCGTTCGCCACCGAGGCCGAGCTGCGCGAGCTGGTCGACCTGGCCGAGCAGAGCAGGGTCATCGAGTCCGACGAGAGCCGGATGATCCACTCGGTCTTCGAGCTGGGTGACACGCTAGTGCGTGAGGTCATGGTGCCGCGCACCGACGTGGTGTTCATCGAGCGCCACAAGACGCTGCGCCAGATGATGTCGCTGGCGTTGCGCAGCGGGTTCTCCCGTATCCCGGTCGTCGGTGAAGGCCTCGACGACATCATCGGCATCGCCTACCTCAAGGACGTCACCCAGCGCGTCTTCGACAGGCGCGAGGCCGAGTCCACCGAACGCATCGAGACTGTCACGCGCCCCTCGTTCTTCATCCCCGACTCCAAGCCGGCCGACGAGCTCATGCGCGACATGCAGGCCAAGCGGATGCACGTCGCGATAGTCGTCGACGAGTACGGCGGCACGGCTGGGCTCGTCACGATCGAAGACATCGTCGAGGAGATCTTCGGAGAGATTACCGACGAGTACGACGTCGAGCCTGTCGCCGTCGAGCACCTGCCCGACGGCGCGGCCCGGGTCAGCTCGCGACTCCCCGTCGACGAGCTGGGCGAGCTCTTCGGCGTACAGATCGATGACGAGGACATCGAGACAGTCGGCGGCCTGATGGCTAAGCACCTTGGCCGGGTGCCGATCCCAGGAGCCGAAGTAGTGTGCGAGGGCTTGCACCTGCAAGCTGAGTCGCTGGCCGGGCGCCGCAACAAGGTGGTCACGGTGGTGGTCAGACGCGTCGACCCGTCGCGCGGCTCGACGGCGATCGACAGCAACGGCACCGGGCACTCCGTCGACCCCAGCACCTCTGGAGTGGCCCATGGGACCTGAGCCGGCCCATCCGGAGGAGGCGAGGATGCCGATTGATGGGGCGGACGTCACTCGGCTGGCTGATCCGGAGGACGCAAAGCTGCTGGTGTTGGCGCGCGCGCATCGGGCTCGTGCCGGCACCTCGGCAGCGGCCGCCGTGCGAGACACCGACGGGCGCACCTACAGCGCAGCTGACATTGCGCTGCCGTCGCTTCGGTTGTCGGCGCTCGAACTGGCCGTGGCGCTGGCGGTGAGCAGCGGAGTTGCCGGCCTGGAGGCCGCCCTCGTCGTGGCTGCCGGCGGCATCGAGCCGACTGACGTGACCGTGGTTCGGGAGTTCGCCGGCGCCGGAGTGCCGATATACCGCGCCGACGCCGCTGGCGTCGTCACCGAGTCCGTCAGCACGTGAGCAGCGGCGCTGTTCGCCCTGGTGGCCCGGTCCGGTCTGGCGGGGCTCTTGGGCCTTCGCTTCGCTCTTTACGGCCCGGCGAGTCCCCTCCAGCCCTGCCCGGGCCCGGGTCCCGCTGTGCTGGCTCGGTCTGCGTGTGACGGTCACTGTTTCGCCGGCTGGACTGCGGACGTCAAGGACCGGCACGGTGCTGGTGGTATCCGCCGCGGCGCTCTTCGGCACCATCGGCACCGCGCGGGTGCTGGGCCCAGAGGCGCCGTCGGCGTCGGTTGGCGCCGTCCGTCTGGTGATCGCGGCGGCCCTGCTTTTGCTGCTGGCTGCCCCGCACGGTTGGGCGTCGATGGTGGCGGCCTGGCGCTTGCCTGCGGTGTGGGTCGCCGGCATCGCGCAGGTCGCGTTCAACCTCACGTTCCTGGGTGCGGTCACGCGGACCGGAGTCGCCGTCGGCACGTTGGTGGCGATCGGGTGTACGCCGATCCTCACCGGCCTCGCGACTCGGCAGCTGAGCCGGGCCTGGCTGCTCGCCACCGGGCTGGCCCTTGTCGGCCTGACGGCGTTGCTCAGCGAGGGGCTTCGCGCCGGCGTCACGGTGCCGGGGGTCGTCCTCGCGGTGGGCGCCTCGGCGTCGTACGCCACGTTCATCCTCTCGAGTGCAGCGCTCGCCACCTCAGCCGTCGACATGACCGTCAAGCTGGCCGCGATCTTCACCGTCGCCGCTGCCGTGCTGGCGCCGGCCCTGCTGCTCTCGCCGCTCGACTGGAGCCGTACGGCGTCTGGCCTGGCGATGGTGGTCTACATGGCGGTTGCGGGGACCGTGGTCGCCTACAGCCTCTTCAACCGGGGACTGCGCAGTGTTGAGCCGGGGTCAGCGGCAACCCTGGCCCTGACCGAGCCGTTGGTCGCGGCGTTGCTCGGAGTCGCCGTACTGCACGAGGAGCTGTCGCCACTCAGCTGGACGGGTGCTGGCGTGGTGTTGCTCGCGCTCGCTGTGATGGTTCGGACGACGCATCGCGCCGAGAGTGCAGGGCTGCCGACGTGACGGCAGCCGAGGTCGGGGGTTTCCGCAGTGGGTTCGCCTGCCTCGTCGGTCGGCCGAACGCCGGCAAGTCGACGCTGACCAACGCGCTGGTAGGTACCAAGGTGGCGATCACGTCGTCGCGCCCGCAGACGACCCGACACGCGGTGCGCGGCATCGTCTCCCGCTCCGATGGGCAGCTCGTGCTTGTCGATACTCCTGGCCTGCACAAGCCGCGGACGCTGCTCGGCGAGCGCCTCAACGACCTGGTACGCGCCACCTGGGCGGAGGTCGACGTGATCGTCGTGTGCCTCCCGGCGAGTGACCCGATCGGTTCTGGTGACAAGTACCTGGTCACCGAGGCGAGCCAGGTCAAGCGCACACCGATGATCGCGGTGGCTACCAAGAGCGACCTCGTGTCGGCGGACAGGATGGCCGAGCACCTGTCCTCGATCGCGCGGCTTGGCGCCCAGTCCGGCGTCGAGTGGGCCGAGATCGTGCCAGTCTCGGCCCCCCAAGGGCACCAGGTGAGCTTGTTGGCCGATCTCCTGCTCGCCCAGCTGCCCGCGGGTCCAATGCTGTATCCCGACGGTGAGCTCACCGACGAGCCTGAGACCACCCTGGTGGCCGAGCTCATCCGGGAGGCCGCGCTCGAGGGGGTGCGTGACGAGCTGCCGCACTCGATCGCCGTCGTCGTCGAGGAGATGGGGCCGCGGGAGCGCCGGCCCGCCGACAAGCCACTGCTCGACATCGCGGCCGTGCTGTACGTCGAGCGGGACAGCCAGAAGGGCATCGTGATCGGGCATCAAGGTGCCCGGTTGAAGGCGGTCGGCGCCGGCGCCCGCAAGCAGATAGAGGCGCTGCTCGGCACGCCGGTGTACCTCGACCTGCGGATCAAGGTGGCCAAGGACTGGCAACGCGACCCTCGACAGCTGCGCCGTCTCGGCTTCTGACCATCCGGTGGTCGAGTTTGTCGAGACCACTCAGATCGGTCAGATCGGCGGGAGCCCGTCGCCGAACCGGTCGAGCGCCCAGCAGGTGGTTTCCCGGGTGCCGGACCGCCACCCTTCCAGCTTGGGGAAGTAGTAGTAGTAGTTCACAGCCTCCGGCACGTAGGACTGGACGGTGTTGGCGCAGAAAAGCTTGCTGTCGGACTTCACCGAAGCCTGGCCGGGGTACTCCGCGTCGGGACCGCCGAGGTTGAGAGATGCCGGGATGAGCTCCGCCTGATGACGCTGTTGGCATGAGGTGAGGTGCACCGGCTGGTCTACCTTCGGCCAGCGCCGCGCACAGCCCCGGAGGGCCAGCGGCACCTCGCCCTCGAGAGCGCCGCTCACGCTGCCGGTCCGGGGAAGGCCGACCCCCCCGTTGTAGTTCGCCAGCTCGATCACGTCACAGCGGATCCAGCTCTGCCCCGCGGCTATCTGCTCATCACTCGGCCCGATCAGGATGAGACCGAGCTTCGACACGGTGGGGGAGTCGCCGACGTACCTCTGGAAACGCGCGTTGCAGTCTCGTCCGACTCGATTGGTCTGCGCGGAACTCGGATCGGGGCGCACCTTGAACACCGCGAAGGTCTCCGCTGTGTGTCTGCGTTGACAGCTGACCGCATCGCTGCCGTCCTGCGCCCGTTGGAACGCGGCCTTGCCGGTGTCGTAGCAGTTGCCGACCCTTGGCCGGTTGGCGACATCGGGCGTCGGGGCGACTGTAGGGGCAGTCGTCAAGGTGGGACTCAGGGTGCTCGACGGCGTCTCGGTTGCGGTTGCCGCACTTGAGGTGATTGACGTCGGCGACGTCGCTTCGGTCGGGGATAGCGCTGCCGTGGCGCTCGTCGCCGTCGGCGTCGGCGGAGGGGAGACGGTCAGTGCACTGGTTGGGCCGGTGGAGGCGGCTGACTTAGTCGGCTGAGTCTGCTGTGCCGTGACAGTGGGATCGAGCGAGGCGTCGGCAACGTCCTGGGCGCTCGCGCAGCTGGTCAAGGACAGACCGGTCACCACGATGGCTGTCAACCCGAACACCTTGCGCACAGCGAGCATTATGCCCCTGGGTAGGGCCACCCCGCGCCGCGTGGCCGGCTGCCCGCCCGCGCGCGGGAACCTACCTCTGGCTGGCGGCTCAGTCGGTGGTCTTGAGCCAGCAGTAGCCGAACCGCTGTCCGGTCTGCCAGTCCGACGGCAGAGGATAGGTCCAGGTGTAGGTGTACCCGCCGCCCGGCCCCAGGGCTTCATCGACGAAGTCCTCGCACCGCTGTCTGCCGTCAACCTTGGCGGCCTGCTCACCGGGGTACGGCGCGTCGGTGCCGCCCAGCCGCAGCGCCGCCAACGCCCGGTAGGCGTGGTCTTCGCCGCACATGACGAGCGCAGGTCCTGGGGTGCCGGGCTCAGCCTGGGAGCAGACGCCGAAGCGGGCCGGGCTGTTCTTGTCGTCGAGGATGCCGCTCAGCTTGCGCGGTAGTTCGGCGAGGACGTTGGCGGACTCCAGCGCGATCACGTCGCAGCGCACCCAGTGCGCTCCGCGGTCGAAGTGCCGTTGGTCCGGAACGAAGTAGGTGACGGTCAGGCGAGACAAGGCACGGTCGGCCGCGTCGCCACCGATGAAGCGGGCGAACGACGTACGACACGAGTCCCCGGCGAAGCCTTGGACGGCGTCGTTCTCGATCTGGACTCCGGTGAAGGCGATGTCTGCCGGCAAGTCCTTCACGTCGAAGGTGTAGGCGGTGTGCGGTTTCCTGCACGCGATCGGTGGGGTCTCGTCGGTGAACACCGAGATGTCGCCGTACCCGAGTTGTCGGCACTCTCCGGCCGCAGGGGGCGGAGGTGCTGACGGGTCTGCAGTTCCATCAGTCGACCCGGGACCAGTCGAGTGCTGGGAGTCCTTGGTCTTGTCGTTTCCCGCTTGCGGGGCCGACGGGCTGCAGGCTGCGGTGAGCACTGCCAAGGCGACTGCAGACGCCAGTGCGCCGAGAGACCGGGTCATGTGTCGGGGCATCGCGCCCCACTTTAAGTGAGCGGTTCGCCCGGACTCGGGAGGCTCGGCTCCCCCGGTCCTCCCGCGAAGTCAGGCGGCGGGTTTCGTGAGGCTGAACATGTCGGCATAGAGCGATACGCCGGGCGGCAGCGGGTCCGCGACGACAGCGTACTTCAGTTGGTCGCCGGTGCGAGTGGCCTTGAACGCCACCTTCAACTGGCGCCACCCCGTGTCCACCAGCGTGGACGTTGTCTTCGCTGACCCGAAACTGCAGGTTCCCGCCGAGTCACATTCCCACAGCCGGATCGTCGCTGGTTGGTTGGCTTGGGTGGTGCGCACCCAGACACTCCCCGTGTACGTCACCCCGGCCGTGGTCGACGTAACGACGACGGGCTTGTTGGCTAGGCCCGCTGGCTGCGTGGCTGCTGCCGTGTTGCGGATCCGGATGGAGTGGGTGCCGTCAAAGCCAGCCTCGGCCGACCAGGTGACATCGTCGTAGGAACTGTAGACGCCCAAGAATCCCTTGCCGCTGGTCTCCACGCTTTGGTTGGTGAAGTACTCAACCGGAGGTTGTGGTCCTGGCGGGGGCTGCTGTCCCGCGGTGAAGGTGACGCTGTAAAGCGTGCTTCCCAGCGTGCAGGGCTCGTTGGGGTTGGGCGCATATTCAGGACCGCACCGCAGCCGGACCGCCAAGGTTCCCGCTGCGGCGTCGTAGTCAGCCGTCAGGTAGCCGGGGTGCCGGGTCTTGAACAAAGATCCCGGCGCCGAATCTGAAAGTGAGGAGGACCCCTCGCCCCCGCCGCCGTTGGTGAGGTGGACGACCCCGTGCATCGGAGTGAACGCCTCCTCACCGTGCACATGGTGAGCGACATTGAGGACGTACTTGCCACCCGGTGCTGATCCCGCGCCGTATCGGTCACCGAGGGTGTCGACGGCCGCCCTTAACTCGGCGTTGACCTCGTTGAGCTGGTTGGTGTAGGCCGCCCGGTGCCCGTAGGTCACGACGAACTTGATGCTGGGGTCTGCCTGCGCGTTGGCCATCAGCACGTCAGCCTTCTTCTGCCAATCGGCTAACGCGTCGTAATAAGGCTCTGGGTAGGAGATGAACAGCACGCCCGATGACTTGAACCAGCCCCAGTCCTCACCCATGCACGAGTTGGTCGTGGTCCCCGGCAGCGCAGGACAACCCGGCTGGCTGGTCCTGGTGAGCGTGTCGTTGGGCACCGTCTGCGCGTGGGTGATGGTCGAGCGGCCCTTGTAGTTCGCCAGTCGGTCACGCGGGGTGCCCGGGGGAGCGTCGACGGTCGGGGCGCCGTACTCGTGGTTTCCCCAGACAGGTTGGAAGGCCGCGGCCGTCGACCAGGCCTGCTGGTCGATGTAGTACTGATGCACGGCAGCCTCGCCGCAGTAGTTGGCGTAGGAGACGTCGCCGCCGTGCGTGACGAAGTCGGGGTTGTCGGCTGCCACCTGGCTGTGCGTCGTGGCCACCCAGGGCGTGCACAACGTGGTGCCAGTGTCCCCGATGTCGTCCCACCGGAAGTTTCCCGTGGGAGGCGTGCCGCAGGTGTGGTCCAGCCCTGCGGCGCCGATGCGGTAGTGAACCAGCTGACCTGGAGCCAGACCGGTCAACTCAGCCTCGCGGAAGGAGGAACCAGGCTGGTCGACCGGCACGATGGCTGGCTGTACGGCTATCGCCAGCTTCCCGTACGTCGTGTCGGCACCGTAGAAGACGGTGTCCTGCGGCGTGAGCGCGTCGGGGTTGCGGTAGTGGATCCACAGGGAGTCACCCGAGTCGCCGTAGTTGCAGCTGATCTCATCGACCGTGTCCCCGACGACGTCGAGAGGTTCGCTGGCAGCCGCTGGTGGGGCCACCAGCGCTGCGGCGGCCAGCGCCACCGCAGCCAGTGGTTTTGTCAGCACAGTGCGGCGCATGCAACTCCTGGATTCATACACCGACGACGGTCGGGATACACATACCTGACCTCTAATGTTTCACTGAATGTGACTGGTTGGCCAGGCATATCACCTAAATAGGCGCGACCCGCTACTGACTGCAACAGTGAGTAGGCGCCATCTGAGGTCCCCCAATTGGAACGTTCTTGCATCACCTGGCCACTTGCGGCAGCAAGAACGTACCAATTCGGCTGGGGGAGAGCGCCCATGTCAAGAGCTGACTTCGGCGTGGGGCGATCTCAGCTGCGACCGGCCGCGGCCAGGCCCTCATCATCAGCTGTTGGCAGACCGCGGCCAGGCCCCCATCCTCCGGGTGGACTCGACGCGGGCGTGGTCCCCCATCAGGGGCGGCGCCACCAGGCGGGAGGATCGAGCGTCCAGCGGTCGAGGCTTCGGTCGCGCGCTTGACCGCGCGACCGTGCCCGCTTGACCCGGTCAAGAGTCTGCTGTCTGCGCGGCCCCAGATCGAGGCGACCTGCTCGGCAGACGATCAACCCATGGTCTTCGAACAGTTCCTCGCGGGCGTTGTCGGCTGTGTGTTGGCCGATGTCTCGATGCTCGTCGCCGTCGTACTCGAGAGCCGTGCCGGCCTCCTCATCGAGGATGTCTGGATACCCGAGCAGCTGACCGTCGAGGCTGAATACAGGTGCGTTCAGCAGAGGTTTGGGGAACCCGGCCTCGACCACCCATAGCAGCCGCAGCCCGGTCTCCGGCGGACTCCGCGAGCCAAACTGAGCCAATGAGAGGGCGCGGTTGGCGCGGGGCAGCCCGCGGAACCGCCACGCGTCGGCCCAGTAGTCCTGCAGTTCCGGAAGTGTGACCGCAAGCCCGGTCAGCATCATGTCAAGGAACACCACCGCGGCGTACAGCGAGCGTGCCTTGCGGGCACCATCGAAGGCCGTCCTCGGGCCGATCGTGCAAGTCAGGTCCCTGATTTCTTCAACTTCACTGGCCGGGAGGCGCTCGCGCGACAGATCGATCCCGGACCGCGGTCGGATCCTGCCAGCCGGTCCTAGGCACAGCAGCACGTCCTCCCGATGCCTGCCGCCAGCACCCTGTCCGTCGAGCAGACGCACACCTCGCCAGTACGCCGACGCCCACCCTCCGACCGCACCGGACTCCGGCAGCAGGACCGCTGCCTCGATGATGCGCTGGTGGGGTTCGAGCGCGATGTCGGATGGCACGTAGAAGCCTCGGCTGGACCTTCGCCACGAGCGCCCGCGCAGCCGCGCGGTGGTGACGCCGTACTCTCCGGCACCGGCCCACGCTATTGGCGCTACGCCCTTGGGCGGTGGGTTGAGCGCACTGTTCCATCGGTGCATGCAAGAACTGTGCCGCGCATGGGAGAACCCTGGTGGCGACTATCCACAGGAGCGCTGATGAGAAAACGGCTGGTTATGACTCAGCAGCGGTTGGCCACCGGGGCACCGCCGGGGGGACCGCTGGATTCTCTCTCCAGATTGGTACGTTGTTGCACCCAAACGGCCGCTGGACCAGCAAGAACGTACCAATCGAGGTGCTACTGCTCGCCGTCGGCGTAGGAAGGGCTCCCAGCTCATGATGTGGCCGTCAGGCGGGGGAGCTCGGCTCCATTGCCGCGATGCAGGCCGTGCCGACCCGCCGAAAGCCAACCGCCTCATAAACGCGGGCTACGTCGTCGGACTGGGCTGAGCAGAACACGGTTGTCACGCCGCGCTCTAGCGCGTCTTGAGCAAGGACGTACGTCAGGTGGCCGGCGAGACCACGTCGCCGGAAAGCCGGCAGCACTCCAACCCCCACGATCTCGGCGACGCGATGCACTGGGATGGAACTGCCGCCGCCGACGGGACCCGCGTTGGGGGCGTCGGGTGAGTACACAGCCGCAATCCGCACCCTGCCTTCAGCGAGCAGGTCGCGGAGCGGCTGAGTGTCCCCTGCTGCGCCGGAGCGCAGCTCCTGGTCGCGTGCCTCTAGGCCGGCGGAGCCGCTCGACGTACCACCGTGCTGGAAACTCACCCCGATCGCTGCATGAGCGGCTGCAAGGTCAGCCTGATCGTCTGCGTCCAGCAGTCGGGCGGTCCCAGCAGCACCGACGGGCTCGCCGGCGAGCATGAGGAGGGGACAGCGCCCCACGCTGGCTCCCGCGGATCGCACTACCTCGACAAGTCCAGGCGTTGTCTCGTCGACCCACTCGATAGCTTGGGGAACACCTAGCTCCCGCTGACGAGAGAGCACCTCCCGTACGTCGTCAACCGTGGCCGCTACCGGTGGTCGAGCGCCCTCCTCCGGTGGTTGAGCGCCCTCCGCCGGTGGTTGAGCCTTTCGAGACCACCTCAGCCGGGGCCGCGCGTAGTAGGGCCAACCCGACTCGGCCACGAACAGCGTGAACGGCCCGATCTCTTCGATCCGTGACCGGGCGCGCGGGACGGCGTCGTAGTAGTCCTCAAGTTTTGCCAGCGTTGATATTGAAGAGTGCACGATGAGCAGCATCGCATCGAGAACCGCGGCGCTGCGAACGGTTATCCAGTTCCCGCGGGGAGCACGAAACGCAGGGACAATTCGCTACTGTGAGTAGCCTTATGATAACGTTGCGTAATCAGACAGTAACAAGTGCCCTGAACCCTCAGAAGGCCAACGCCAAGGGCGACCCGGACCGGGATCACCTGCGCAACCTCGCCGAGTACCGCAACTCCGCTGATCCGCAGGACGAAGACACCGACAACGACTCCGACAACGATCAGTGCGACGACGATGACCAGGGTGAGAACGGCGACAGCTACAGCGCCACTGACTCCTTCGACGCTGCCGGTAACGTCATGATGATCACGTTCTAGGACACCTTCAGCACCGGCGAGCCAAGAGCGATAACACCGGAAAGACACCCCGACCAAGCACCGGCCCCCTCCCAGGATGGGGAATCATCCGGTGAGCCCGGCGCCGGCGTTGCGCGTACGGACTCTTTACGCGTCGGTTAGGAGTCGGTAGATTTGCGTGGTCGCTTTCGACTGGTTCAGCGTGTAGAAGTGCAGACTCGACGCCCCGCCGTCGATGAGTTGTTGGCAGAGGTCGGTGGCTATCTGGACGCCTTCGCGTTTCACGTCATCCTCCGCGCCGCAGTTCGCGATGCGCCGGGCGATGTCATCGGGGATCGAGCATCCTGACAGCTCGGCAAACTTGGTAATCTGCGCGGCGTTCGTGATCGGCATCACGCCGGGGATGATATTCAGCTCCGAACCGCGAGAGCGGACCCGCTCCACAAGCCTGAAGTAGTCCGCGGCCCTGAAGAACATCTGCGTCACTGCGAACGAGGCACCCGCCTCTTCCTTCTCCACCAACAGGTCAGCCTCAGCCTTGACGTCCCAGACACCGGGGCGCCCCTCCGGGAATGCCGCCACTCCCACCTCGAAGTCACCGACTTCCATGACCAGACGCACCAGGTCACAAGCGCGGTCGACCCCCTGCGGCGTCGGGACCCACTCACCCCTACCGGGCGGGTCGCCCCGCAGAGCGAGCACGTGCCGCACTCCAGACTCCAGGTATCCGGCAACGATCGCCCGCAGCTCGTCGCGGGTGTGCCCGACGCAAGTGAGGTGGGCGACCGGAGTCAGAGTCGTGTCGGTCGCTATCTGCGCCGTTACCCTCAACGTCCGGTCGCGGGTCGAACCCCCCGCTCCATAGGTCACCGAGACAAAGTTCGGTTTGAGCGGCTCCAGCCTCCTTATCGCTTCCCAGAGCTTCCGCTCGCCTTGCTGATCCTTCGGGGGGAAGAACTCAAACGAGCAGGGGATGGTCAAGTCATCGGCCTAGCGGGCGTTGAAGTACTTGGCTTCGGGGTGATGCACGACGAGCGCATCCGTCGACTGCTCGGGATGCAACTGCAACTCCTCGCTGAGCACTACCCCGATTCGCTCCGGCTGTAGCAATCTCACCAACGCTGCACGGTCTTCTAGATTTGGACAAGCCGGATAGCCGAACGAGTACCTCGAGCCCCGGTAACCCTGGCGGAAGACTGCCTGCATGTCAGCTGAGTCTTCGGCACCGAAGCTCAGCTCGTTGCGCACGCGCGCATGCCAGTATTCGGCGAGGGCTTCCGTCAGCTGCACCGACAGACCATGTAGTTCCAGGTAGTCACGATATGCGTTCTGTTCGAACAATTTCGCCGTCACCTCGCTGACTCGGCTCCCCATGGTCACCAGCTGGAAGGCCACGATGTCCAGCTCGCCGCTGTCCTTGGAGCGGAAGAAGTCAGCCAGGCACAAGAACCTGTCTCTATGCTGGCGCGGGAACCTGAACCGCTCGACCTCAGTCTGCGCACCGGGGTCCAGGATTACCAGGTCATCACCCTCGCTGTAGCACGGCCAGTAGCCGTAGACCACAGCCGGCTCCATAATCGACTCCGTGGCGATCCGCACCATCCAGTCGCGCAGTCGCGGTCTGCCTTCTGTCTCGACCAATACCTCGTAAGACGGACCATCGGTCCTGGACGCCTTAAGGCCCCATTGGCCCATGAACGTCGCCCGCTCGTCTAGGTAGGCACCGAACTCGTTCAGCGCCACGCCTTTGATGATTCGACTACCCAGGAAGGGCGCAGTCGGCACGATGTTGTGCTGGGCAACATCCGAGCGAGCCGGGATCTCCTGCGGCGCTGGAACCAGCCTCGTGCTCGCGCGAGTTGCCACGCGCCTGTCCCGTCGCATCGGCAACTCGGCCCCTGGGTCGCCGCGCTTTACCGCCATCAGCGCGTCCATCAACCTCAGGCCCTCGAACGCGTCCCGGGCATAACGGACCTCACCGTCGAACAGATCGGCGAGGTCCTGCTCGACGTACGCCCGGGTGAGGGCCGCTCCACCCAGCATCACGGGCCACTTAGGGGCCAGCCCGCGGCTGTTCAGCTCCTCCAGGTTTTCCTTCATCACCACCGTGCTCTTGACGAGGAGGCCGGACATCCCGATGACGTCAGCATCGCTGTCTTCGGCGGCGGTCAAGATCGCGCTCATCGGCTGCTTGATGCCGATATTCATGACGGTGTAGCCGTTGTTCGACAAGATGATGTCAACGAGGTTCTTACCTATGTCGTGGACGTCACCCTTGACGGTGGCCAGGACCAGGGTGCCCTTACCCTGCTCGTCGCTCTTCTCCATGTGCGGCTCAAGGTGGGCGACCGCCATCTTCATGGTCTCGGCGGACTGCAAGACGAAGGGCAGCTGCATCTCACCTGAGCCGAACAGCTCACCTACCGTCTTCATCCCCGAGAGCAGCTCGTTGTTGACGATCTCCAGCGCTGTGCGTCCGCTGCCGAGCGCCTCATTGAGGTCGGCTTCGAGGCCCTTTTTCTCCGCGTCTACGATCCGTCGTTGGAGTCGCTCCTGCAGCGGCAGCTCAGCCAGTTGTGCCGCTCGGGTCGCCCGCGCCGCCGTCACAGTGACACCTTCGAACAGCTCGAGCAGCCGCTGTAGCGGATCGTAGCCAGCCGACCGACGGTCGTAGACCAGGTCTTCCGCGACCCGCTGCTGTTCTTGGGGGATGCGGGCCAGCGGCAAGATCTTGGCCGTGTGGACGATTGCCGAGTCGAGGCCGGCCTGGACACACTCGTGCAGGAAGACCGAGTTGAGCACCTTGCGGGCAGCAGGGTTCAGACCGAAAGACACGTTCGAGACGCCAAGAGTCGTCTGCACGTCTGGGTAGAGCCGCTTGACCTCCCTGATCGCCGCGATTGTCTCGAGTGCGTCCCTGCGGGTTTCTTCTTGCCCGGTGGCGATGGGGAACGTCAGGCAGTCCACGATGATGTCGCCTGGGCGCATCGTCCAGTTACCGGTCAGGTCGTCGATCAGCCTCGAGGCGACCGACACCTTCCACTCCGCAGTCCTTGCCTGACCTTGCTCGTCTATGGTCAGGGCCACCACAGCGGCGCCGTGCTCCATCACGATCGGCATGATCTTGGCGAATCTGGACGTCGGTCCGTCACCGTCTTCGTAGTTGACCGAGTTCACCACACAGCGACCACCAAGCGACTCAAGGCCGGCCTCGATAACCGCCGGCTCGGTGGAGTCGAGGACGACGGGCAGGGTCGAGGTCGTAGCGAACCTCGACGCCAGCGTGCGCATGTCTGCGGCACCGTCCCTGCCCACGTAGTCGACGGACAGGTCCAGCATGTGAGCGCCTTCGCGGATCTGGTCACGGGCGATGTCCACACACGCGTCCCAAAGCTCGTCGAGCATCGCCGCCTTGAACTCGCGACTTCCGTTGGCGTTCGTGCGCTCACCGATCGACAGGTACGACGCGTCCTGGCGGAACGGGACGTGCTGGTACAGCGACGACGCTCCGGGCTCGACCTGTGGCTCACGGCCGACAAGCTCCCGACCTCTTACCCTGTCGACGACGCACCGGATGTGCTCCGGCGTGGTGCCGCAACAACCTCCGACCAGAGCGAGACCGAACTCCATGACGAACGTCTCGTGAGCGGTCGCTAGCTCCGTAGGCGTGAGCGGATACATCGCGCCACGAGCGCTCACCTGGGGAAGGCCAGCATTTGGCACGCAGGCCAACGGCAGCCGGGTAGCCCTAGCCAGCTGGCGAAGATGCTCGCTCATCTCAGCCGGCCCGGTGGCGCAGTTCAGGCCGATCAGGTCTATGCCCAGCGGCTCCAGCGAGGTGAGCG
>JAABUS010004578.1_pt1 | contig 19633 bp, 15 predicted proteins | sample 5560161 | NCBI WGS metagenome assembly JAABUS01 (sample SAMN10711885, study PRJNA513376) | rock metagenome | isolation source: Antarctica rocks | place: Antarctica: Victoria Land, Trio Nunatak nord | collected 2016-01-04 | reverse complement strand
GCTCTATCTCGGCTTCTTCCAGTTCGTGCACAACGCGCGTCGACGTGGCAAAGCCCTGCTCGGCGCTCTCATTGCGGCCCTGGTAGCGTGACCCCGACCCACCACCCCGGAACCCGACAAGAGCCACTGCCGAATGGCGCAGCCTATCCTCATCCGAGACTGGGCAAAGCAGTCCGACTGCGATTTCGCCAGATTTTAAAACACTGTTGCATGCAGCAGCGGAGACGTCCCATGCCGGACCATGCGCCTCTTGTCCAAGACACGGTCCGGGCGGAACTGCTACGGGCCGCAGCGGACGCGCTGGCCCGCTCCGCCCCAGCGCTGCCGAAGGAGGCCGCAGGCTTCATCGCCCGCCTGTATGCCGGTGTGCCCGCCGTCGAGTTGGCGGATGCGACACCCGAGGCGCTCGCCAGCGCCACCGCGAGCCTGTGGTCGCTCGCGCTGCAGCGGCGGCCCGGCGAGGCGCTGGTGCGGGTGACCCGGCCGGGATCGTCGGCTGGGCCCCGGGCGGTCGCCGAGATCGTGACCAACGACATGGCATTCCTGGTGGACAGTGCTATGGCCGCGCTGACCAAAAGCGGCCGGGTCGTGCGGCAGTTGCTCCATCCGGTGACGCCGATCCGGCGCGACGCGGAAGGCCGGTTGCTGGGCTGGGGCGAGGGGCTGGACGGCGCCAGGCTGGAAAGCTGGATGCGCATCGAGTTCACCGGCTCCGCCCGCCGTCAGGGCAGCGACGACGGGCCGGCGTTGGAGGCGGCGCTGCGTAGCGTGATGGACGACGTGCGGGTGGCGAACACCGACTACGACGCCATGCTGGCGCTGGTCGGGCGTGCCGAGAGTGAGGTTGCCGGCGATCCGGGGCCAAGTTCCGGCTCGGCTCAGGAGTTCCTGCGATGGATGGCGGACGACAACTTCGTGCTGCTCGGGCATCGCCGGATCATGGTCGAGGCCGATGGTGCGCTGTCCGTCGTGGCGGAGGAGAACCGTGGCCTGCTCCGGGATTCGCACGTGGCAGCATTCGACGCGCTCGCAAACCTAGCCGCCGTGCCGCCCGCGGTGCGCGCCGCGTTGCTGGAGCCGGTGGCGCTGGCGGTCGCCAAGGCAAATCTGCGCTCCACCGTGCACCGGGCGCAGCATGGCGACGTGGTCGCGACGCGCATCTTTGGGCCGGGCGGCGCGGTGATCGGCGTGCGGGTGTTCTTCGGGCTGTTCGCGGCGGCGGCGTACAACCGCAACCCGCGCTCGATTCCGTTGCTGGCGCAGAAGGTCAACGCCATCCTCGCCGCCTCCGGCGTCGATCCGGAGAGCCATGACGGCCGCGCACTGCACAACACGCTCGATACCTGGCCGCGCGACGAGCTGTTCCAGGCGCCGGAGGCGGCCATCATGGAAGGCGCCCGGCGGGCTATGGACCTCCGCTTGCGCCCGCGCGCCGCCTTGGTTTTGCGGCTGGACCCGTTCGAGCGGTTCGTCTCGGCCATCGTCTGGCTGCCGCGCGACGTGTTCGACACCCGGCTGCGCGAACGCGTCGGCGGCATGCTGGCCCGCGCCTTCGCCGGGCACCTCGCCGCGTTCTACATCGCGCTGGGCGACGAGCCGCTGGCCCGCGTCAACTACATCGTCGGCACGACGCCAGGTGGGGTGCCCCGCGTTGACGTGTCGGTCCTGGAGAGCGCCATCCGGCAAACGGCGCGCGATTTCTGCGACCGCCTGGCCGAAGCGCTGATCGACGCCGAGGGCGAGGCTGCGGCGGCCGAGCTGATTGCCCGCTGGGGCGACGCCTTCCCGGCGGCCTACCGGGAGCAGGCGACGGCGGCCCAGGGCGCCGCTGACCTCGCCCTGGCTGAGCGGGCCATCGCCGGTGGCTGCGCCGCGGTTCGGTTGGAACATCAGCCCGGCACTGCGGCCGACCAGTTGACGATGCGGCTGGCCCAGCCCGGCGCGCCAACGCCGCTGGCCGACACGCTGCCGCTGCTGGAAAGCCTTGACCTGCGGGCGCTCCAGGAGGTGCCGTACGATTTGGACCCCGCCGCGGCGCCGCGGGTCGTGCTGCAGGTCTTCTCGCTCCACGCCGGGGCTGACGTCGCTCCTGCACGTTTTCCGGCCGTGCTGGACGCCTTGGATGCCCTGATGGATGGCCGGGCGGAGGCCGATGGCTTCAACCGGTTGGTGCTGCGCGCCGGGCTGACCTGGCGGGAGTGCTGGCTGCTGCGGACGATGTACCGCTGGCTGAAGCAGGTCGGCTTCACCTTCAGCCAGGCGAGCGTGGAGGCGGCGCTCGCGGCCCACCCGGCGGCGGCGCGCGCCCTGGTTGACCTGTTCCACGTGCGCTTCGAGCCGGGGCGGCCGAGCCGGGACGAGGCCGTGTTGGACAGCGCCTGGTCGGCACTGCTGGACGGCGTCGCCAACCCCGACGAGGACCGCATCCTGGCCCGGCTGATGACGCTGCTCCGCGCCGTGCTGCGCACCAATTTTTACCAGGATAAACCCTATCTCGCGCTGAAGATCAGCAGCGCCGAGGCCGGCGAGATGCCCCTGCCGCGGCCATGGCGCGAGATTTTCGTACATTCCGCCCGCGTGGAGGGCTGTCATCTGCGGGCCGGCCCGGTGGCGCGCGGCGGCATCCGCTGGTCCGACCGGCGCGAGGATTTCCGCACCGAGATCTTGGGGTTGATGAAGGCGCAGCGGCTGAAGAACGTCGTCATCGTGCCGACCGGCGCCAAGGGCGGCTTCGTTCTCAAGCAAGCGCCATTGGCCAGCGACCGCGAGGCGTTCATGGCGGAGGGCGTGGCCTGCTACCGCGTGCTGATCAACGGGATGCTCGACATGGCGGACACGCTGGACGGCGACCGGATGGCGACGCCCGACGGCATCGTGCGGCGAGATGGCGATGATCCCTACATGGTCGCCGCCGCCGACAAGGGCACCGCAACGTTCAGCGACATCGCCAACGGCATTGCCATGGAACGCGGCTTTTGGTTGGGCGACGCGTTCGCCTCGGGCGGCAGCCAGGGCTATGACCACAAGGCCATGGGGATCACCGCCAAGGGCGCCTGGGTGATGATTGCCCGGCATTTCGCCGAGTTGGGGCTGGACATCCAGGCCGATCTTTTTACCTGCGTCGGCGTGGGCGACATGAGCGGCGACGTGTTCGGCAACGGCCTGCTGGTCAGCCGCAAGACCCGCCTGCTGGCGGCGTTCGACCACCGGCACGTCTTCATCGATCCCAACCCGGACGCCGAAGCCTCGTATCATGAGCGCGCCCGGTTGTTCGCGCTGCCGCGCTCGTCCTGGGCGAATTACGACCGCGCGCTTATCAGCGCCGGCGGCGGCGTGTTCTCCCGTGCCGACAAGCGCATCGCCCTGCCGGACGCATCCGCGGCGCTGCTGGGTTTGCCGCTGGGTCCGGTCGAGCCTGCGGTGGTGATGCAGGCGATCCTGCGCGCCCCGGCCGACCTGCTGTATTTTGGCGGCATCGGCACCTACGTGAAGGCAGCGGGCGAGACTCAGGCCGATGCGGGAGACCGTGCCAACGACGCCATCCGGGTCAATGGCGCCGAGCTGCGCGCGCGGGTGCTGGGAGAGGGGGCCAACCTCGCGATCACCCAGGCCGGCCGTATCGAGTATGCGCGGTCCGGCGCTGGCGGGACGGGCGGCCGGGTCAACACGGATGCCCTGGACAACTCGGCGGGCGTCTCGACCAGCGACCACGAGGTGAACATCAAGATTCTGTTGGCCGACGCCGAGCGGGAGGGCGCGCTGACCCGGCGGCAACGCGACGACCTGCTGGCCGGCATGACGGCGGAGGTCGGCGCACTGGTTTTGCGGGACAACAACCAGCAGTCGCTTGCCGTGTCGCTCGAAATGCAGGACGGCGCCCGCGATCTTGCATCGCATGCGGCATTGATGGCGCGGCTGGAATTGGAGGGCACGCTGGACCGTGCGGTCTCGGGCCTGCCGGATGCGGCCGTGCTGACCGCCCGCGCTGCCGCCGGCGAGGCGTTGCTGCGGCCGGAGGTGGCGGCGCTGCTGCCCGTCGCCAAGCTTTGGCTGACCGAGGCCATCGAGGGCGCCGCGCCTGCCGATGACCTTACGACTGACCCGGCATTTGGCCCGGCTTTGCTCGCCTACTTTCCGATCGAGTTGCGGGAGGGGTTCGCCCGGTTTGCCGAGCGCCATCGGCTGCGGCGCGAGCTGATCGCGACGACGATCGCCAACACCGTCGCCAACCGGCTCGGCCCGGCGGCTCTGGGACGGCTGGCGGCGGAAGGCAGCCCCGTCCGCGTCGCCCGGGCGGCTTGGCTTGCGGGTGCGCTGTTCGATCTGGAGGGGTTGTATGACACCATCGACCGGGCGCCGACGGCCGCCGCGGTTAGGCTCGACGCCCTGTTGGCGGTCAGGCGGCTGCACGAGCTGGCGACCCGGGACCTGCTTGGCGCTGCGGAGCTGGACGAGCCGCTTGACGCTGCCATTGCGACGCTGCGCCCGGGCATCGCCGCCCTGACCGCATCGGCCGCTTTGCAGGAGGCAGCCGGTCCAGCGGCAAAGCGGCTGCGCGACGCCGGGCTGCCGGATATGCTGGCGGCGCAGGTCGCGGCGGCGCCATCCCTCGCCGCGGCCCCCGCCATCGTGCGCCTCGCCGAGAGCCTGGGCATGCCGCCGGCAGATGCCGCCACCGCCTGGCAGCAGGTAGGCCAGTTGCTGGGCATCGAGGATCTGCGCATCGCCATCGGCACGGTGCCGGCCGTCGGGAGCTTTGCCGGCCGGGCTAAGGCGGCGCTGCTGGCCGACCTCATGACGGCGCAGACCGGCCTGACCCGGGCCGCAGTGCGTGGCGCGGACCCAGCGCAGCGGCCCGGTGCGTCCGCAGTGCTCCAGCTTGCCCGCGAAGCAGCGGCTGCACCGGATTTCGCTGGATTGGCAGTGGCGACGCGGGCAGTGGCCGCCATGGCCTGACAACTGCCTGATGCAGGCCGGTTGGGAGGGGCAGGCGATGAATAATTGGCGCAAGCTGAACCGGGTGAACTGGGACGAGCGGAGACAAGCCGATGGCCGTTTACGGTCTGGCGGAGGCGGACGGGCTGTCGGCTCTGAAGGCAGGTCAGCCGCAGACAGGGTAGGCGTTCCGCGCGTCCGAACAGAAGCCTTTTGCTGTTCTCGCAATCAAGCCACTTGCGAATATGCACCTTGTAAGATACAGTTTATCGTGGAAGGCGCAGATGACGGAGCAGGCCAAGAAGCTGACGGCGATCTTCTATCGCTCGACAAGCGCGGGGAGCCTGTCCGGGACTGGCTGAAGGCGCTGCCCATGGCCGACCGCCGCATCGTTGGATTCGACATCGCCACGGCAGAATTTGGCCGGCCGGTTGGGATGCCGCTGTGCCGCCCGCTCGGCGGCGGGCTGTGGGAAGTGCGGAGCAGCCTGACTCAGGGCCGGATTGCCCGCGTGATCTTCTGTGCCGGGGCAGGCCGCATGGTTCTGCTGCATGGCTTCGTGAAGAAGACTCAAAAGACCCCGCAAGCTGATTTGGACCTGGCCCGCAAACGACCGAAGGAAGTTGAACAATGAACACCGACAATCCGCATCTAGGATCGTCCTTCGACGACTTCCTGACGGAGGAGGGCATTCACGAGGAGGCGACCGCGCACGCCGTCAAGCGCGTGCTGGCGTGGCAGATCGAACAGGCCATGAAGGCGCAGGGCATCACCAAGGTTGAGATGGCGAAGCGTATGGGCACCAGCCGCGCCCATCTCGACCGGCTGCTGGACCCGAACAATGACAAGGTGCAACTCGACACCGTACAGCGCGCGGCCGCCGCCGTGGGGCGCAAGCTGCGCCTCGAGCTGGCATGATCGGTTAGGCCTGCAACCCGGTGAAGTCTGCGCTGGCAGGTTGCTGGCGAGGAGACCGGCTTCCTGCAGCCCCCGCGACCGTTCCAGCGCCACGGCCAGCAAGCTAAAGTCACCAAGTAGCAAACATCGCGATCGCCGCCGCCGCCATTACACCCGTCGCAATCCAACCGAGCACCTGCAACGTGCGCCCGAGAGTGAACTGGCCCATGACCGCGGGCCGGCACGCCAGCACCAGCATCGACACCATGATCGGCACCGCGACCACGCCGTTCACCACAGCACTCCAGAACAGCGCCTTCACCGGGTCGAGGCCGACGATGTTCAGCACCGCGCCCACGCCGGTTGCAACGGCAATGGCGACGTAGAACGCCCGCGCCCGCCCGGGCCGCCGCGCCAGGCCGACGTGCCAGCCGAGCGCCTCGCCCGATGCGTAGGCGGCCGAGCCCGCCAGCACCGGCAGCGCCAGCAGCCCGGTGCCGATGATCCCCGCCGCGAACACGATGAAGGTGAACCGCCCGGCGATCGGCCGCAGCGCCTCGGCGGCCTGCGACGACGTCTCGATAGCCGTGACGCCGTGCGCGTGCAGCGTCGCGGCCGTGGTCAGCACGATGCAGAGCGCGATCAGGTTGGAGAACGCCATGCCGACATAGGTGTCGAGCCGGATGCGCTGCAGCTCATGCGGCGCCTGCTCCGGCGCGCGCAACAGGGGCGGTGAGCCATGGCGTTCATGCGCGTCCTCGACCTCTTGCTCAGCTTGCCAGAAAAACAGGTAAGGGCTGATGGTCGTGCCGAACACCGCGACAACCAGGGTCAAATAGGTGCCGGACCACTCGACGCGCGGCACGACCAGATGGAGGCCGGCCGCGGCCCAGTCCACCCCGGCGACCAGCGCCGTCGCGACGTAGGCGAACAGCGAGAGCGTCAGCCATTTCAGCACGGAGACATAGCGCGAGTAGCGGACGAACACCTCCAGCAGCACCGTCGTGGCAGCAAAGGCCGCGACGTAGGGCAGCAGCGGCCCGCCAACCAGCAATTGCAGCGCCGCCGCCATGGCGCCGAGGTCGGCGCCGATGTTGATGACGTTCGCCACCACCATCAGCCCGACAACCGCATACAGCACCGGGACCGGCACATGCCGCCGCAGGTTGCCGGCCAGGCCGCGCCCGGTGACCCGGCCGATCCAGGCAGAGATCTGCTGGATTGCCGCCATCAGCGGAAACGTCAGCAGCAAGGTCCAGCCGAGGTCATAGCCGAACTGCGCGCCGGCCTGCGAGTAGGTGGCGATGCCGCTCGGGTCGTCGTCCGAGGCTCCAGTGATCAGGCCCGGCCCCATGATGTCGCGCAACCGCGGGTGCTCGGGCTGTTTGATGACGGCCGGGTCGAGTGTTGCCATGGGCGGTCCTCTGGCTGGACGGCTACTCCCGGCTCGGCCACCGCCAGTCGCGGATCTCCGGCAGATCCTCGCCGTAGGTCTGCACGTGGTGCCGGTGCTCCACCAGCTTGTCGCGCAAATGCTGCTGCAGGTGCGCCGCCACGTTCATCAGCCGGGGCACCCGTTCGACCACGTCCATCGCCAGGTGGAAGCGGTCCAGGCCGTTCAATACGGTCATGTCGAAGGGCGTCGTCGTGGTGCCCTCCTCCTGGTAGCCGCGCACGTGGAAGTTGTCGTGGTTGGCCCGGCGGTAGGTCAGCCGGTGGATCAGCCAGGGATAGCCATGATAGGCGAAGATCACCGGCGTCTTGGCAGTAAACATGCTGTCGAACTCGAAGTCCGACAGCCCGTGCGGATGGGCCGACTTCGGCTGCAAAGTCATCAGGTCCACGACATTGACGACCCGGATACGCAGCTCCGGCAGGTGCGTGCGCAGCAGGTCCACCGCCGCCAGCGTCTCCAACGTCGGCACGTCGCCGGCGCAGGCCATCACGACGTCGGGCTCGGCGCCAGCGTCGTTGCTCGCCCAGGTCCAGATGCCAGCGCCGACCGTGCAGTGCCGGGTCGCCGCTTCCATGTCGAGCCACTGCGGCGACGGCTGCTTGCCGGCGACGATGACGTTCACGTAGTTTCGGCTGCGTAGGCAATGGTCGGTGACGGACAGCAGGGTGTTGGCGTCCGGCGGCAGATAGACCCGGACGATGTCGGCCTTCTTGTTCATCACGTGGTCGATGAAGCCCGGGTCCTGGTGGCTGAAGCCGTTATGATCCTGGCGCCAGACGTGGCTGGTGAGCAAATAGTTCAGCGACGCGATCGGCCGGCGCCAGCGGATGTGCCGCGTCACCTTCAACCACTTGGCGTGCTGGTTGAACATCGAATCGATGATGTGGATGAACGCCTCGTAGCACGAGAAGAAGCCGTGCCGCCCGGTCAGCAGGTAGCCCTCCAGCCAGCCCTGGCACAGATGCTCGCTGAGCACCTCCATCACCCGGCCGTCGCGGGAGACGTGGTCGTCACCGTCCAGGATCGTGGCGACCGAGGTGCGGCCAGTAACCTCGAACAGCGCATTGAGCCGGTTCGACGCGGTCTCGTCGGGGCCGAACACCCGGAAATTAGCGGCGGCGGCGTTGGCCGTCATCACGTCGCGCAGAAAGGCACCCATGACGCGGGTGGCCTCGGCATCGGTGCCGCCCGGCGCCGGGACGGCGACCGCATAGTCGCGGTAGTCCGGCAGGATCAGATCGCGCAGCAGCAGCCCGCCATTGGCGTGCGGGTTGGCGCCCATGCGCCGGTCGCCGTCGGGCGCCAAAGCAGCGAGATTGGCCAATAGGCGCCCGTTCGCGTCGAACAGCTCCTCGGGCCGGTAGCTGTGCATCCAGTCCTCAAGCAGCTTGAGATGGCCCGGGTTGGTGCGCACCTCGGCGAACGGCACCTGGTGCGCGCGGAACGTGCCCTCGACGGGCTTGCCGTCCACCATCTTCGGCCCGGTCCAGCCTTTCGGCGTTTTCAGCACGATCATTGGCCAGCGGGGTCGAGTCGTATCGCCCTGGGTGCGGGCCTTGTTCTGGATGGCGCGTATGTCCGCCAGTACGGTGTCCAGCGTGGCCGCCATCAGGCGGTGCATCGTCGCGGGATCGTCGCCAGCAACGAAATGCGGCGTGTAGCCGTAGCCCGTGAGCAGCGCCTCCAGCTCGCTTTCGTCGATGCGGGCGAGCACGGTCGGCCCGGCGATCTTGTAGCCGTTGAGGTGCAGGATAGGCAGCACCGCGCCGTCGCGCGCCGGGTTGAGGAACTTGTTCGAGTGCCAGCTTGCCGCCAGTGCCCCGGTCTCCGCCTCGCCGTCGCCGATCACGCAGCAGGCCAGCAGGTCCGGGTTATCGTACACGGCGCCGTAGGCATGCAGCAGCGAGTAGCCGAGCTCGCCGCCCTCGTGGATGGAGCCCGGGGTCTCTGGTGCGACGTGGCTCGGTATCCCGCCGGGGAAGGAGAACTGGGTGAACAGCCGCTTCATCCCCGCCTCGGATTGCGAGATGTCCTGGTAGTATTCGCTGTAGGTGCCTTCGAGGTAGGTGTTGGCGACCATGCCGGGGCCGCCGTGGCCGGGGCCGGCGATGTAGATGACGTTGAGGTCGTCGCGCCGAATGACCCGGTTCAGGTGCACATAGACGAAGTTGAGGCCGGGCGTGGTGCCCCAATGTCCAAGCAGGCGCGGCTTCACGTGCTGCTTCTGCAGCGGCTCCCGCAGCAACGGGTTGTCCATCAGGTAGATCTGTCCCACCGACAGGTAGTTGGCCGCGCGCCAATACGCATTCATGCGTCTGACCTCGTCGTCCGAGATCGATTGGTCCTTCAGGGTAATCACGCTCTGCTCGTTCATTGCTGTGGCCTTTCCTTCAAGTCATGCAAGCCTATCCATGGCGGCCAGCGTGTGCCGGGCGATCATCAGCTCCTCGTTGGTCGGGATCACCCACACCGCGACGCGGCTGTCGGATCGGCTGATGCAGGGGTCGCCGCGGTCGTTCGCCGCATCGTCAATCGCTATGCCCAGCCAGGCCAGGCGCTCGCAGACCTGGCGCCGCACCGGGGCGACATGCTCGCCGATTCCCGCGGTGAACACGACGCCGTCCAATCCGCCGAGCGTCATCGCCATCGCGCCGGCCTCGCGGGCGATGCGGAAGGCGAACAGCTCGATCGCCTCCCGGGCGTGCGGGCCATGGCTTTCGATCAGCGCCCGCATGTCGCTGCTGACGCCAGATACGCCGAGCAGCCCGGATTGCGCATACAGCAGGTGCTCGACAGCACTCGCCGTCATGCCACGTGCCTGCAGCAGATACAGGACGACCCCCGGGTCCAGCGCCCCGCACCGGGTGCCCATCACCAGGCCGTCGAGCGCTGTGAAGCCCATCGTCGTGTCGACGCTTTGTCCCGCGGCAAGGGCGCAAAGGCTGGCGCCGTTGCCGAGATGGGCGACGACGACCTTGCCGCCCGCAAGGCCCGGCGCCGTCTCGGGAAGCCTGGAAGCGATATATTCGTAGGACAGCCCGTGAAAGCCGTAACGTTCGATTCCCTGGTCCGTCAGTTCGCGGGGCAGGGCGATGCGCCGCACCACGGCAGCGTTGGTGCGATGGAACGCCGTGTCGAAACAGGCGACCTGCACCAGCTCCGGACGGAGCGTCGCCACCGCCCGGATCGCGCTGAGGCTATGCGGCTGGTGCAACGGCGCGAGCGGGACCAGGCTGTCCAGCTCCGCCAGCACGGCCGCGGTGACCTGGGCCGGGGCAACCAGCCGGCGTCCGCCATGCACGACACGGTGCCCGGCCGCAACCAGCCGTGCCTCGCCGAGGTGGCCGTCGATCCAGCGCAGGAGTTCGGCGAAAACGGTCTCATGGGTGATGGCAGCGTCAGTCCAGCGGCGCTCCGCCAGCACGGTGCCGCCCTGGTCCCGCGCCAGGAAGTGCGGCGCGGTGCCGATACCCTCGATCTCGCCATGGTTGAGCAGGCACGGGCCGGCTTTGGGTTCGATCTCGAAGAGGGCGAACTTGATGCTCGACGAGCCGGCGTTGATGGTCAGCACGGCATCCAGCACGGCCGTCAAACCCAGTTCTGGGTCTCAGTTGAAGAGGCGGCGCGATGCGCCTTGTCAACGATGTCCATGGCACTGTTCCTTCGAAACCTTGGGTCGAACGGTCTGGCACTCTCGCGGCACGGCGGCGTTGGCATCATCGCACGAGCATGACAAGTCCATGACGCAGGCGCCGGCAAGCCTTCGTTGACGGCATCTTCTATCCGAAGAGCTGCGTAGCCGGCGGACCCGAGTTCGGCAACCGACTATGCAAATACGCACGCGTGTGCAGACGAGCTGCCTGCTACGGAGTCACGCTCGCAGACGGATGAAAAAGCTGCTGGCCCGCGACCGCATAGCCGCCGATCGCCGACTGCCCGTCCGCGGATGCCAGCCAATCGGCGAGCCGACGCGCGGCGTCGTCCGACGCGGGAGGGCGCTGGCCCGGTGCGAGCAGGATCACGTCGTAGCGGTTGATCAGGTTCGACCCACCCTCGACCAGGATGCGAAGGTTCCGGGGATTGCCAAATGCCAACCAGGTGCCGTAATCCGTCAACGTATAGGCGTCCATCGCAGCCGCGGCGTTCAGGGCCGCGCCCATCCCGCCGCCGATGTCGCGATACCAGCCGCCAGGCGCCGTTGCCGGGTCCAGCCCGGCCCCACGCCAAAGTTGCCGCTCCCGCGCGCTGGTGCCGCTGCTGTCGCCGCGTGCGACGAAGGGTGCCCTTGTCGTCCAGATCGCCTGGAGGGCGGCGGCCGCGTCATGCCCGCCGCCGATGCGCGCCGGGTCCGATGCGGGACCGACGATGACGAAATCGTTCCAGGCGATCTCGTGCCGCTCGACGCCATGGCCCTCGGCCATGAAGCGCTGCTCGGCCTCGGGGTCGTGCACCAAGACCAGGTCCACGTCGCCGCGCGCGGCGGTGGCGAGCGCCTGGCCGGTGCCTTGCGCCACCACGCGGACCTCGATGCCGGTGAGCGCGGTGAACCGGGGCAGGATATGGCCGAGCAGCCCGCTGTTCTCCACCGACGTGGTCGATCCCAGCAGCAGTTGCTTCGTTGGTGTCTGTGCAGGCGCGGGCGTCGCAACCAGTACGGCGGACAGCCCGGCAGCCGCAAGCCAAGCGGGCGCCTGCCTCAACTTGGCAGTCGCCTTCGCCATTCGCGCGTTCGGCTGGACAGCAAGAATGCCATGCTGCTGACGCCCACGCTGATGCTGATCAGCACGAAACCGAGCGCCATCGCATAGGCCAAGTGTCCCTGGCTGGTCTCCAGGGTGATCGCTGTCGTCATGGTCCGGGTATAGCCGGCAACGTTGCCGCCGACCATCAGGATTGCGCCGACCTCGGAGATGGATCGCCCGAACCCGGCCAGCATCGCAGTGAGGCTTTCGTCGCGGCCGATGCGGAACAGATGCGGCATGGCCTGCAGGCGGGTGAGGCCGAGTGCCAGGAAATCGTCGCCATAGCGTCCCCATACTGCCGCCGCGGCACGGTGGCCCAACGCCGTGACGATGGGCAGGGCGAGCAGCGCCTGCGCTGCGACCATGGCGGAGGGCGTAAACAGCAGGCCAAGGTCGCCAAGCGGTCCCGCGCGCGACAGAAGCAGATAAAGCGCCAACCCGACTACGACCGGCGGCAGCCCCAGCAGCGCGTTGGCCAGCAGGACCATCGCCCGCCGGCCTGGCACCGGATAAACGGCAAGCACAGCTCCCAGCGGCAAGCCGATCAGCCCGGCAATCGCGGTGGCTGCCAGGCTCACGCCCAGGGACAAACCAACGATTTGCCGCAGGCCAGCATCGGGGCGGAGGACAAGGCTGATGGCCAATCCGGCCGCTTCGTTGATCTCAGCCACGAATGTCGGTCTTCAACCTGTTGTCGGCATTGTCCACCGCCACAGGGTGGCCCGGACCATAGGGTCGTGACCAGGGCGCTGACGATGAGCACCCTTGACCTTACCATAATGGGAAGCACCATGTGCGGAGCTGGATAGCGGTGGCGAGGAGAGCAAGCATGGACCAGGGTATTGTCGAGCGTGGGCCGGTCCGGGCGCAGACGGACGCGCCACGCCTGGACGTGCGGATATCGGGCATGAGCTGTGCTGCCTGCGTCCGCCGGGTCGAGCGCGCCGCGGCGGCGGTGCCGGGCGTGCAGGACGTCGCGGTAAACCTCGCGACCGAGCGGGCGAGCGTCACGCCCGGTGACGGCTTTTGCCTGCCCGACCTGACGCAGGCGCTGAGCACGGCCGGCTATCCCGTGGCGGAGGAGACGATCGATCTCGCCGTGTCGGGCATGAGCTGCGCGTCCTGCTCCGGCCGGGTCGAGCGGGCACTGCTCGGGGTGCGGGGCGTGATGTCGGCCGAGGTCAACCTGGCGAGCAAGCAGGCGCGGGTGCATGTCGCCGCAGGCGCCGTCAGCTCCGGTGAATTGGTCGCCGCCATTCGCACGGCTGGATATCAGGCAGCCGTGCCGGTGCCTGCAGGCGAGATGACCGAAACCCGGCCGGGCGGGGCCGACCGGGATGGTTTGGCCGCAGCGCTGGCCTGCGTGCTGGCGTTGCCACTGCTGCTGCCCATGCTTCTTATGCCGTTCGGGATACACGCTGGCCTGCCGGGCTGGGCGCAGCTCGTCCTGGCCGGCGTGGTGCAGGCCGTGTTCGGCGCCCGGTTCTACCGCGGCGCTTGGCACGCGCTGCGGGCCGGGACCGGCAACATGGACCTGCTGGTGGCGCTCGGCACCACGGCCGCGTTCGGGTTGAGCCTATGGAAGCTGGCGGGGCAGGGCGAGCATCTGTATTTCGAGGCGTCTGCGGCGGTGATCGCGCTCGTGCGGCTCGGCAAATGGCTGGAAAGCCGTGCCCGGCGCAGCGCCGGCGAGGCGATCCGCGCCTTGGAGCGGCTGCGTCCGGAGCGCGCCCGGGTGCGCCGGGACGGGGTGGAGCATGAAGTCCCAATTGCCGAACTGCGCGCCGGCGACGTCCTGGTGGTCCGCCCCGGCGAGCGCATCCCGGCCGACGGCGTGGTGCAGGACGGCACGGGCGGCGTGGACGAGAGCCTGCTCACCGGCGAGATCCTCCCCGTGCCGAAACAGCCGGGCGCCCACATCGTCGGCGGCAGCCTGAACGGCGAGGCACTGCTGCTGGTGCAGACCACGGCCCTTGGCGCCGAGGGCCGGCTCGCCCGCATGGTGCGCCTGGTCGAGGACGCGCAGGCGGGCAAGCCTCCGGTGCAGCGGCTGGTGGACCGGGTGAGCGCGGTGTTCGTCCCCGTCGTGATCGGCCTGGCGTCGCTGACCCTGGTGGGATGGTGGCTGGCCGGGGTTGGCATCGAGGCGGCCGTGGTGAATGCGGTCAGCGTATTGGTGATTGCCTGCCCCTGCGCGCTTGGCCTCGCGACGCCGGCGGCGATCATGGCCGGCACGGGCGTCGCGGCGCGGCACGGCGTCCTGATCCGCGACGCCGCCGCGTTGGAGCGGGCGCGGGCGATCCGAACCGTGGTGTTCGACAAGACCGGCACCCTGACCGAGGGACGGCCCGCTTTGGTGGCGCTGCTTCCGGCGCCGGGTGTTACGAATATTGAACTGCTTCGGCTTGCCGCCGCGCTGCAGGCTGGCAGCGAGCATCCGCTGGGCCGGGCGGTGCAGGCCCGTGCGGCCGGGCTGGACCTGCCGCAGGCGACCGGGGTTCGCGCCCTGCCGGGCCGTGGGCTGGAGGGAATGGCCGAGGGACAAACGCTGTCATTGGGCAACCGCCGTTTGATGGACGAGGCTGGCGTGGATGTTGCGCCACTTGTGCCATGGGCGGCGGAGCTGGAGGCGGCAGGCCGCACGGTGTCCTTCCTCGCCGTCGATGACCACCTGCTGGGGCTGCTCGGTTTCGGCGACGCGATGAAGCCTGGGGCGGCGGAGGCCATCGCGGTCCTGCGAGGCCGCGGCCTTCGCGTCGTGCTGCTGACCGGCGACAACCAGGGCGCAGCGGATTATGCCGCGCGGGCCCTGGGCATCGACGAGGTCCATGCGCAGGCCCTGCCCGAGGACAAGCTGCGTCTGGTCGCGGCACTACGCGAGCATGGCCCGGTGGCGATGGTGGGCGACGGCGTCAACGACGCGGCAGCGCTGGCGGCCGCAGACCTGGGCCTTGCGATGGCAACCGGCACGGACGTTGCGGCGGCTGCGGCGGGCATCACGCTGATGCGCGGCGACCCTGCGTTGGTGCCGGCGGCGCTGGACATCGCGGCCCGGACCTACGGGCGCATTTGGCAGGGCCTGTTCTGGGCGTTCGCCTATAATCTGGTCGGCATTCCGCTCGCGGCTGCCGGGCTGCTCAGCCCGGTGATCGCCGGCGCGGCCATGGCGTTCTCTAGCGTCGGGGTGGTGGGCAGCGCGATCCTGCTGCGGCGCTGGCGTCCTGATGGCACGCAGCGCTCCGGTTCGGCATCGGGACGCATAGCATGAACATCGGCGAGGCTGCGGCGGCGTCCGGCGTGTCGGCCAAGATGCTCCGCTACTACGAGAGCATCGGTCTCATCGCGCCGGCCGAACGGAGCGCCGCCGGCTACCGGCGCTACACGGATGACGACGTGCAGGCACTGCGCTTCCTGCGACGGGCGCGATCCCTGGGCTTCTCCGTCGCGCAGATGCGCGAGCTTCTAGCGTTATGGCGAGACGAGGCGCGGGCCAGTGCCGACGTGAAGCACCTTGCCCTGGCCCACGCCGTAAAGCTTGAAGAAAAGGCCCGCGCCATCGCTGAGATGAGCAACGCCTTGCGCCGTCTTGCCGATCAGTGCGAAGGCAATCAACGGTCACATTGCCCCATTCTCGAAGGGCTGGCGGACACTGCTTCCGTTGGATTGTAGCCCGTTATGTCAGCCGCTTGGAAGCGTCTCTGCTTCAGGCTGCCACGGTCAGCACAGTCGACTCAATGTCCCTGAAGTACCGATAGCTGAGATAATCGACGATGTCGCCAAGGGTATCAAACTGCTCGACAGCATTGTTCTGCAACTCGATGTCGAAAAGCTCCTCAAGGCAGACAGCAAGCCTTAGCCGGCCAAATCGGCCAAGCGCTAGGTCGTTCACCAGGTGGGTCGATAGCGAAAGGCCTGCAGTCTCGACATTCATGGTCTGTTTGATGGCCAGCGTGACCTTTACAAACACGGAGCTGTTGAGAGCGATCTGCATGCCAAATCTCCTGGATCACGATATTGTGAGCTAAACATATCACGATATTGTGTGCAAGGAGATTTGTTCACCGTAACGAAACTAAAAACCTTCTGTGTCGTCGTTGCACGCTGGCCGTGGAGCCAATACGCTCGCGCCAACACCCAAGATTTCCCCAGTGGTCTGTAGGTGCGTCCGCCCGAGGCAGCCATCCGGCCACGAGGGTTGAGCGGACTGCCGCGCCATCAGCCGCGGCTGGCGACAGCCACCCCGGTTGCGGCCACGGCCATGCCGGCGACCTGCAACGACGAGAGCTGTTCGCCGAACAACGCGAAGGCCAGCACCGCCACCACCGGCGGCACCAGGTAGAACAGCGCGGCGACGCCGGCCACCGCGCCGCGCTTGATCAGCACCAGCAGCAGCGAGATCGCGCCGAGCGACAGCCCGCACACCGCCCAGGCCAGCCCGCCCCAGGCCTGCCATGTCGCGTCGAACCGCCCGGTTTCGGTCAATGCCGCGGTCGGGATGGCGACCACGGCGGCACCGATGAACTGCACGGCGGCGTTGGTCCGCAGGTCGGCGGTGGATGCCGTGCGCTTTTGCCAGATGGTGCCAAGGGTCATCCCGACCATGCCCGCGCCGCACGCCAGCAACGGCATGAGCAATGCAGGACCGGTCAGAAGGCTGCTGGGACCGGGGCGCAACTGCGGCTGCAGCACCAGCAGCGCGCCGCCAAAGCCAAGGCCGATGCCGGCCCAGCGGCGCGCGCCGACTCGCTCCCCGAGCAATGGGAATGCCAGCAGCGCCGTCAGCAGCGGTTGCAGCCCGGTCACCAGCGCCGAGATCCCCGCCGGCAGGCCGTGCCGCACCGCCCAGAACACGCCGCCCAGGTAGATCCCCTGCATCAGCACCCCGGCAATCAGCGCGTCCCGCCAGCCGCGCACGCCAAGGGGCCAGGCGGCGCGGGCCACCGCCGCGATGCCGGCGAACGCCGCGGCGCTGAGCACGAACCGCATGGACAGGAAGGTCAGCGGGTCCGCGTGCGGCGCCACCAGCCGCGCCACGATGAAGCCGGTCGCCCAGATGCCGACGAACAGCAGCGGCATCGCGCCGGTGGCCGTCACTCCTGGTGGACGGCCGAGGGATGCTGGCTGAGTGGAGTGACGCTGATCTCCATAAACGGGAACAGCGGCAGCCCGGACAGGATGGCGTGCAGCTCGTCATGGCTCGCCACGTCGAACACGCTGATGTTGGCGTAGCGGCCGGTCACCCGCCATAAGTGCCGCCACTCGCCGCTGCGCTGCAGCGCCTCGGACTGCGCCTTCTCTTCTACCTTGAGCCGATCGAACACGGCCGGGTCCACGTCGCGCGGCACCCGGACGTCCATTTGCACGCAGTACAGCATCGTTCGGTTCCTATGCGCGCGCGTAGGCGCGGAGCTTGTCCGGGTCCAGCAGCACCCCAAGGCCGGGGCCGGTCGGCAGATGGACATGGAAATTTTCGAAGCGCAACGGCTCAGCCACCAGATCGCCCACCAGGATCTGCGGGCCGAAATGCTCGCAGCCCCAGGCGAGTTCGCGCAGCGTCGCAAACGTCTGCAGATGCGCCGCCGCGCCGATCGAACTTTCAAGCAGACATCCGCCATACAGCGCGATGCCCGCCGCCTCGGCGACGGCGGCAACCCGCTTGAGCGCGAGCAGGCCGCCATGCTTCACAAGCTTCAGCGACACGGCATCCGCCGCCCCGGCCGCGCCGACCGCCAGCATGTCGTGCACGGTGAACACGCACTCGTCGGCCAATAGCGGCGGGGTGCCGGGCCGGGCGCGCAGCCGGGCCATGGCGGGCAGGTTCCAGGCCGGCACCGGCTGCTCGACCAGGCGCACGCCCATCTCGTGCAACTGCGGCAGGCAGCGGGCGGATGTCGTCTCGTCCCAAGCTTGGTTGGCATCGACGATCAGCTCGGCCCGGCCCTCCAGCGCCTGCGCCAGATGCCGCATGCGCGCCATGTCGGCGGCAGGCTCCAATGCGCCGATCTTGACCTTGAACATGCGGTGCAGCCGCGCCTCCAGCTTGCGCCCGGCCTCCTCGACCTCCTGCACCGGATCGCCTGACGCCAGCGTCCACAATACCGGCACGCGGTCCCGCACGGCGCCGCCCAGCAAGGTTGTCACCGGCAGGCCGAGCGTGCGGCCGAGCGCGTCCCACAACGCCGTCTCGATCGCGGCCTTGGCAGCGTTGTTGCGCTTCGCCGCGAGGTCCATCTGCGCGCCCGCGGCCTCGATCAGGTCGGCACGCCGGCCAAGCAGCGCGGGCGTTAGATACGCATCGACCGTCGCCTTGATGCCTTCGACGCTTTCCTCGCTCCAGCGGGGACCGCCAAGGGTGGCCGCTTCTCCGATGCCCTCGACGCCGTTTGCCAGCCGAACCTGCACGATAACGTAGCTCTGCGCACTCACCGAGGTGTTGGACAGCTTATGCTGCCGCACCGTGGGCACATCGACGATCGTGCTGGTGATCGCCACGACCGCGAGATCCCGGGCCAAATCGCCCGGGACGGCGTGGAGCAGGTCCGGCATAGAGCTACGCCGCCTTGGCGTGCTCGCGCACCACAACGGTGTCCGGCAGGCTCGCCACCTCGCGGTTCAGGGTAAAGTCGAACTTGATCTCCGAATATGGCGCATTCAGCCCCATCTTCGAAGCATCGGGGACCTTTGGGTCCGTCGCGTCGGCATGGCGGGTGATGGGGGGGATCAGCTCGTCCCGCGTCGCGAAGGCGAAGTCGTCATGCAGGAACTTGTCGCCCGCGATGTTGATCTGCGTCGTGAGCTGCCGGTAGCCCGGCGCCGAGATGAAGAAGTGCACGTGCGCCGGGCGCTGCCCGTGCCGGCCGAGCTGGGTCAGCAGCCTCTGCGTCGGCCCGTCCGGCGGGCAGCCGTAGCCAGCCGGCAGGACCGAGCGGAAGCGGTAGCGCCCCTCCGCATCCGTCTCGATGCGGCGGCGCAGGTTCCAGGGCTGCTGGCTCGGGTCGAAGAATGAGTAGCCGCCGAGCGTGTTGGCGTGCCACACATCGACGATGGCGTCGGGGACCGGCTTGCCGTCGGTGTCGCGGACCTGGCCCTCCATGAACAGCACCTCGCCCTGCTCGCTGCCGTCGTCGAGCCGGGCCTCGCCCTTCGACATCGGCGCGTCGGCGAGATAGAGCGGCCCCTCGATGGTGCGCGGCGTGCCGCCTTCCAACCCGGCCTGCTTCTCCTGCTCGTCGATGCGCAGGTCGAAGAAGTGCTCGATGCCCAAGCCCGGGGCCAGCAGGCCGAACTCGTTGCGCTGGCCGACTTCGGTCAGGGTGCTCATGGCGGCCCAGAACTCCACCGGCGTGATGTCGAAGTCCTCGATCGTCTTGAACATGTCGGATACGACGCGCTGTACGACCTGCTTCAGACGCTGGTTGCCGCCGGGCCCGTCGAGGCCGCTGAGCTTGGCCAGCAGGTCCTTGGTGGGGCTGGTGTCGAGGATGGAGAGTGTCATGGCGTTCTTCCCTTGTATTTGGTTAACCCAGATCGCCGCCCGCCACGGGCAGGGTGACGCCCGTGATGTAGGACGCCTCGTCGGACGCCAGGAACAGGATGGCCGCGG
>JAABUS010004577.1_pt1 | contig 19633 bp, 19 predicted proteins | sample 5560161 | NCBI WGS metagenome assembly JAABUS01 (sample SAMN10711885, study PRJNA513376) | rock metagenome | isolation source: Antarctica rocks | place: Antarctica: Victoria Land, Trio Nunatak nord | collected 2016-01-04 | reverse complement strand
GCCGGCCGGGCACGCGCTGCGCGTGTCGGTCGCCGGCGCCTGCTTTCCCGCCTACCCCGTCAACCCTGGGACCGGCGGGAGGCCGCATGAAACTCGGGCGGAGGACGAGCGCGTCATCACGCTCCGTATCGCCCATGGCGGCGCCATGGCATCAAACATCACCCTACCGGTGGTGGCGTAGCGCCCGGCCCGGCTTGCATCCATTCATCCAGGTCGAGCCTATGCACCTCCCCCAGCAGCGCCGCGAGCCGGGCGGCGGCGTGGTCGAGGAACCGCACGCCCGCCTCAGCCGTGGCGCCGCTGGCGTCGCCCAGGGCGCCAGCCGGGTGCAGGTCCTGGGTTTCCCAGCCGAAACCGACCGCGCCCTCCGGCACCAGCACGGAAAAATCGTTCTCCCGTGCGATCCAGCGGGAGCGGAAGTCCTCCGCCTTGGCCATATCCACCCGCTCCGGCGCCAAGTGCAGCATGAGTGAGGTCTCGACGAAGCCGCCGTGGATGCCGTGCCGCGCCTCGGTGGGGTTGACCAGCCCGTCGGGCTTGCCGAGGCGGCTCCACATGCAGGATACCGCGAACATGCCGGCGGAGACGCGCAGGCGGCGGCACACGATGTCCACCACCTGCGGCTGCCCGCCGTGGCTGTTGAGCAGGACGAGCTTGCGCACCCCGGCGCGCGCCACGCTTTCCCCGATCTCGGTCCAGAGCCTGATCAGCGTCTCGGCGCTGGCGGTCAGCGTGCCGGGGAAGCGGATGTGCTCCACCGAAAGGCCGACCGCCTGCACCGGCAGCACGAGCACCGGCAGCGCCTCGGGCAGCAGCGCGAGCGTGCGGGCCAGCACGCCCTCATTGATCGTGCGGTCCACCGAGACGGGCAGATGCGGCCCATGCTGCTCGATGGCGGCGACCGGCAGGACGGCGACTGTGTCTTTGGGCAGCGATGGGAACGCGGTCCAGGGGAGGTCTTGCCAGTATCGGGTGGGAAGCATGGCGGGATGCTATGCGCGCCGTGAGGCGGTGGGAATAGGCTTGGCGCGGCGGAGCCGGACCTGCCGGGGGGAAACAGGAATTGTGCCCACATCGCGCGATGGCAAGTGCACTCTATTTTGAGAGCTCCGGCCAAATCCAATTTCTTGGAGCGACGTTGCGTCTCACTCAACAATGGAGCGCAGCATGAGTGGCACGAACGCGGTGATGGACGTCTATCTGACCGGTCTTCGCAACCAGCACGCTGTCGAGACGCAGGCCATCGGCACCATCAAGAACGAGTTGAGCCGGATGGAGCCATACCCCGAGCTGCATGCGAAGATGCAGCAAGAGATGCAGCGGTCAACGACGCAGGCAGCCCGCCTGGACGACCTGCTGGCCAAGCACGGCACCAGCAAATCGGTCGCAAAGGAAGCGGTGACGGGGACTGTCGCCACCGTGGCCGGCTTCGTCCATGCCGGGTCGTCGGACGAGGTGCTGAAGAACGTCCTCGCGGCGACCGGCTTCAAGGCGTACGAGATCGCCTCCTACAAGGTGCTGTTCACCTTGGCCGACGCAGCCGGCGCGACCGCGGACAAGACGGTGCTGGAGCAGTCGATGAAGGAGGAGCAGGAAATGGGCGACTGGCTTGGCACCAATCTGCCCGGTTTCGTGCAGGCTTACCTCGCGCAGCAAGCAAAGTAGCGGTTTGTTCGGGCCGCTGGCGCTGGTGTGCCAGCGGCCTGGTCACTGTTGCGGCGCCCGGCGTAGGCCTAGCAAACTGACCAGCCCGGCCGGACGCGCCAGCGACACCGCGACGATAAGGCCGCCGTAGATCATCAGGTCAACGCCCTGGCCGCCGCCGCCGAGGTAGCTGCGGGACAGCTCGCTTACCGGGATCAGCACGGCCGCACCCAGCAGCGGCCCCCACAGCGTGCCGACCCCGCCCAGCACCGCCGGCAAGGCGATCAGGATGCTGAGCTGCCCGGCCAGCACGCTGTCCGGGTCGATGTAGCCGACGTACTGCGCGTAGATCGCGCCGCCAATCCCGGTGAAGAAGCCGCTGACCGCCGCCGCCGCCATCTTGGACGGGAACACCCGCACCGCGAGCGACCGCGCCGCCACCACGTCGTCTCGCATCGCACGCCAGGAGAAGCCCCAGCGGCTGCCCTCGATGACCCAGGCGACGGCCCAGGTCGCGGCGGCGAAGGTCAGGGCCACGAAGTGGAACGGCAGCTTGCTCGTGCGGAATTGCAGGTTGAGCAGGCTCTCGCCATGGAACGGCACGAACACGCCGGTGGCGGCGCCCACCAGGTCCCAGTTGAGGAACAGCAGGTAGCCGATCTCCCCCACCACGACGGTGGCGATGGCGTAGTAGTGCCCGCTCAGCCGGAAGCACGGCCAGCCCACCAGCAGCGCACATAGCCCGGCCGCCAGCCCGCCCGCGAACATGCCGAACGTCGGCGGCACGCCGGCATTCACGAACAGCAGCGTCGAGACATACGCGCCGATGCCGAAATACAGCGCATGTCCCAGCGAGATCTGCCCGCAGTAGCCGCCCAGGATGTTCCAAGCCTGGCTCAGCCCGGCATACAGGATCGTGATGATAATGAGGTTCTGCGTGTAAACGTCGCGGATCGGCAGCGGCAGCGCGGCCAGCGCCAGCAGGACCACGGCGCCAAGCCACAATTCCCGCCGGCGCCGGCGCAGGATGGCGTTGTCGGCCGGCCTCGCCACCGCGGGCACTTGCGCGTCCATCAGATTTTCCCGAAAAGGCCGCGCGGCCGGACCATCAGCACCAGGAGGTACACGGCGAACATGCCGACCTGCTTGAGCGAGGGTTCGAGCACGAGCGCGGTCAGCGCCTCAACTTCGCCGATGATGACCCCGGCAACCAGCGCGCCGAGGATGGAGCCGAAGCCGCCCAGCGCCACCGTCACGTAGGCGATGACGGCAAAATTCGCGCCGACGCTGGGCGACACGTAGTAGAAGGCGATCAGCATGGCGCCCGCGACGCCCACGGTCGCCGCGCCGAGGCCCCAGCCGATGGCGAAGATGCGGTCGCGGTCGATGCCGATCAGCGCCACCGCGTCCCGGTCCTCCCGCGTCGCCTCCAGCGCCCGGCCAAACTCGGTGCGGCCCACCAGCAGTAGCCCGGTGAACGCCAGCAGGCACACGGCGCTGGCGGCAAGCTGCGGCAGCGGCACGTAGATGCCGGCGAGGCTCACGGTCTTGTTGCTGAGCCAGGTGCCGGACAGCGAGCGGAAGTCGCCGCCAAAGGCGAACTGCGCCGCGCCGCGGATGAAGATCGCGAGGCCGAAAGTGGCAAAAATCTGCACCATGCCGCGGTTGAACTGCACGCTGAGCGCGCGGGCGATGATGCCGCGGTAGATCAGCACGCCCAATCCGAACATCAGCGCGCAGACCAGCGGCAGCTGCAGCACGGGGTCGAGGCCCGCCAGCCCGAAGATGACGACAGCCGCGTACATGGCGAGCATCAGCAGCTCCCCATGCGCGAAGTTCACCACGTCCATCAGCCCGAAGATCAGCGACAGCCCGGCCGCCACCAGCGCGTAGATCAGCCCCATCAGCAGCCCGCTGACCAGCGATTGGGCGACGAGCGCCAAGGTCATGTAGAGGTGGTCATGCATAAGTCGTCATGCAGGGGTCCCGTAGCCGCCGCCGCCCGGCGTCTCGATGACGAAGGCGTCGCCGGGCCGCAGCTCCGCGCGGTCGGTGCCGGTCATCTCCTGCCGCAAGCCGTCGGCGCGCTCAACCCATTGGCCCCCCGGCGCCCCGGCTGCGCCGCCGCCCAAGCCGAACGGCGGCACGGTGCGTCGGGACGCGACGACAACGGTGGTCATCGGCTCCAGGAAGCGGATGCGGCGGATGCTGCCGTCGCCGCCGCGTTGCGCGCCCGCACCGCCCGAGCCGCGGCGGATGGCGAAGGTCTCCAGCCGCACGGGGTAGCGCAGCTCCAGCACTTCGGGGTCGGTCATGCGGGTGTTGGTCATGTGGGTCTGGATGGCCGAGGTGCCGGGCTGGTCCGGGCTGGCGCCCATGCCGCCGCAGATGGTCTCGTAGTACTGCCGGGTCGCGTCGCCGAACAGCACGTTGTTCATGGTGGCCTGGCTGCAGGCGAGGGTGCCGAGCGCGCCGAACAGGGCGTTGCAGGCGGCTTGGCTGACCTCCGTGTTGCCGGCGACCACGGCGGCGCCGGGCTCGGGGGACAGGAAGGTGCCGGGCGGCAGCACGATGCGGATCGGCTTCAGGCAGCCGTCGTTGAGAGGGATGTCCTCACCCACCAGGCAGCGGAACACGTAGAGCACCACGGCGCGGATGACGGCTGGGGGCGCGTTGAAGTTGCCGGCGCTTTGCGGCCCGGTGCCGGTGAAATCGACGGTCGCGGTGCGCGCCTCCGCGTCCAGCGTCACCGCCACGCGCAGGGCCGCGCCATCGTCCATGCGGTAGTCGAACACGCCGTCGCCGCCCGCCTTCGCCATGGCGGGCGCGATGCGGGCGATGGCCCGGCGCACGCCCTCCTCCGCGTTGTCCATCACGTGGCGCATGTAGCCCTGCACGGTGTCCCAGCCGTATTGATGCACGACGCGGGCCAGCTCCTGCACGCCGCGCTCGTTGGCGGCGACCTGCGCCTTGATGTCGGCCACGTTCACGTCGGGGCTGCGGGCCGGGTGGCGCGCGCCGGACAGCAGGGTGCGGAACTCGGTTTCTCGGAATGTGCCGGCGTCCACCAGCAGGAAATCGTCGATGACGACGCCCTCGTCGTCCAGGGTGCGGCTGTCGGGGGGGGTGCTGCCCGGCGTCGTGCCGCCGATGTCGGCGTGGTGGCCGCGGCTGCCGACGAAGAAGCGGATGGCCGTCCCGCCCTCGTCGAACACCGGGGTGACGACGGTCACGTCCGGCAGATGCGTGCCGCCGTTGAACGGGTTGTTGAGCGCCACGACATCGCCGGGCCGCAAGGACGCGCCCCCAGACTTCGCACCACGGCTGCGCAGCACGGTCCGCACGCTTTCACCCATCGCGCCGAGGTGCACGGGGACGTGCGGCGCGTTGGCGACCAGGTTGCCGTCCGCGTCGAAGATGGCGCAGGAGAAGTCCAGCCGCTCCTTGATGTTCACGCTCTGCGAGGTGTTCTGCAGCACGGCGCCGGTCTGCTCGGCGACGTTCATGAACAGGTTGTTGAACAGCTCCAACAGCACGGGGTCGGGCCGGCTGGCATCGGCGGTGGCCCGATGGGGCAGCGGCGACGTGCGGCGCAGCAGCATGTGGTTGCGCGCGGTGATTTCGGCGATCCAGCCGGGTTCGATCACGGTGGTCGCGTTGGCCTCCCGCACCAGGGCGGGACCGGGCAGGCGGTCCCCGGCGTGGAGGGCGGTGCGGTCGAACACCGGGGCGTGGTGCTCGGCGCCCCCGCTCCACATGGGGACGTGGTCGATGGGGGCGGGATCGCCGGTGTCCTGGGCGGCAAGCTGGGGTTCATCCACGGTCTCGCCCGCGGCGGTCGCTTCCACGGCGACGGTTTCGGCGATCACCGCCCGGTCTGGCGTGGCGAAGCCGAAGCGGGCGCGGTGGGCGGCGGTGAAGGCGGCCAAGGTGCCGGACCGGTCGGTCAGCGGCACCGGCAGCGCGGCCTCGGTTCCGGCGTAGCGCAAGTGGACGGAGCGCGTGGCTTGGACGCGGCCCGGGTCGGCGCCCTGCTCCAGCAGCGCGGCGCGGGCGGCGTCGGCGAGCTGGTCGGCCAGGGCGTGCAGGGCCGGCAGCGCCTCGGGCGTGAACGGCTGCTCCGCCGCCTGCTCGCGCAGCACGGTCTGGTCCGCGAGGCCCATGCCGTAGGCCGACAGCACGCCGGCGTAGGGGTGGATGAACACCGTTTCCATGCCCAGCTCGTCCGCGACCAGGCAGGCGTGCTGGCCGCCGGCGCCGCCGAAGCATTGCAGGGCGAAGCGCGTGGCGTCGTGGCCCTTCTGCACGCTGACCTGCTTGATCGCGTTGGCCATGTTGGCGACCGCGACGCGGAGGAAGCCCTCCGCGACCTCGCGCGGGTCCTGCCGGGCGCCGGCCGCCTCGGCCACCTGATCGGCGAGGGCGGCGAACTGCGCCTGGACCGTTTCGGCGTCGAGGGGCGCGTTGGCCCCGGGTCCGAAGATCGGCGGAAAGTGCCGGGGCTGGATCTTGCCGACGCACACGTTGGCGTCCGTCACCGTGAGCGGCCCGCCGCGGCGGTAGCAGGCGGGGCCGGGGTTGGCCCCGGCGCTGTCCGGCCCCACCCGGATGCGGGTGCCGTCGAAATGGAGAATAGAACCGCCCCCGGCCGCGACGGTGTTGATCGCCATCATCGGCGCGCGCATCCGCACGCCGGCGACCTCCGTCTCGTAGGCGCGCTCGAACGCGCCGTCGTACAGCGCCACGTCGGTGCTGGTGCCGCCCATGTCGAAGCCGATGATGCGATGAAGGCCGGCCATGCCCGCGGTGCGCGCGGCACCCACGATGCCGCCGGCGGGCCCGGACAGGATGGCGTCCTTGCCCTGGAACCGGTCGGCCTGCGCCAGCCCGCCGTTGCTCTGCATGAAGTACAGCCGGACGCCTTGCAGCTCGGCGGCGACCTGCTCGACGTAGCGGCGCAGGATCGGCGAGAGATAGGCATCGACCACCGTGGTGTCGCCGCGGGGCACCAGGCGCAGCAGCGGGCTGACCTCGTGGCTTGCGGACACCTGGGCGAAGCCGGCTTCCTGCGCCAGCGATTTGAGGCGGCGCTCCATGTCCGGGTATTTCCAGGCGTGGATCAGCGCGATGGCGCAGGCCGCGACCCCGTCGGCCCGGGCGGCGGCGAAGGCGGCGCGGGCGGCGTCCTCGTCCAGCGGCTCGACCTCCCCGCCATCGATGCCGACGCGGCCGGGCAGCTCGGCGACGCGCTCATACAGGAGGGTCGGCAAGGTGACATGCAAGTCGAACAGCCGCGGGCGGGCCTGGTTGCCGATGCGCAGCAGGTCGCCGAAGCCGCGGTTCACCACCAGCAGGGTGCGCTCCCCCTTGCGCTCCAAGAGCGCGTTGGTGGCGACGGTGGTGCCCATCTTCACCTGATCGACCAGACCCGGCGGGACCGGCTCCCCCGGCGCCACGCCCAGCACCGTCTTGATCCCGGCGATGGCGGCGTCGCGGTAGCGCCCGGGGTTCTCGCTCAGCAGCTTGTGGGTGCTGAGCCGGCCGTCCGGCGCGCGCGCCACGACGTCGGTGAAGGTGCCGCCGCGGTCGATCCAGAACTGCCATCCGGCCATCGCGCCGCCCTCCGTTACCTCCTTGCTGTCCTACGGGCGGCGGCGGGGCGCGACAAGGGCCGCCGCGGCGTGCTACGCCGCCCCACCCGCAGCTTGAGGGCCAACCATGCCACGCCGCCTGATTTCGCTTCTTGGAGCTTTGCTGATGACCCAACCCGCCCTCGCAGCCGACTCTTTCATGACGCTGCCCTCCGGGGTGCAGTACCACGACGAGGTCGTGGGCACCGGGCCGCAGCCCAAAAACGGGCAGTCCGTTTCCGTCCACTACACGGGCTGGCTCGACGACCACGGCCAGCGCGGCAAGAAGTTCGACAGCTCGCGCGACCGCGATGCGCCGTTCAGCTTCACGTTGGGCGTGCAGCAGGTGATCTCCGGCTGGGACAACGGGGTGGCGACCATGCACGTGGGCGGCAAGCGCACGCTGATCATCCCGCCCGACCAAGGCTACGGCGCGCGGGGCGCCGGCGGCGTGATCCCGCCGAATGCCACGCTGATCTTCGACGTCGAGCTGCTCGGCGTGCGCTGAGCGACGGCGGAGGCTGACCGGCCCGGCAGGCCTCTGCCGCGCCCCCGGATCACGACGGGATCAGCCTGGTTTCCCGCGCCGCCGCGTCCTCCAGGGCGCGGCTGCGGGCGTGGCGGTTGAAGGCGCCGCGTATGGCGTCAAGCGCCCGCAGTGCGGCCGGGTCGCCGGGGTCGGCCCGGAGCGCATTGAACAGGGCGAACACCGCCTGGGTCCAATCGGTCAGCACGTCGGCGCCGGTGGCGGCCGGGATGAGCCTGCGCTGGTGGCGGAGGCGCGGCTCAAGGAATGCGTCCACCTCGGCGCCAGCCGCGTCCAGCCGGGGAAAGCGGACGCCCTGCTCCGCCTCGATTCGGGCCGCCGTCCTGCGCCAGTCCTCCAGCAGCTCGTCGAACAGCACGAAGCTGCGCTCCATGCCGCGGGTGGCGAACTCGGCATCGAGCTGGTTGCGCAGCCAATACAGCAGGCCGTGCTGCATCGTGGAGGCGTCTCGGGCGGCGAGCGATTGCGCGACCTCGACCGGGTCGCGGTAGATGAACACCGGGGCGGCCCGCGCGCCCACCCGCCCAAGCAGCCGCCACCACAGCGGAAGCAGGCGGCCCATGCGTGGCTCCTTCAGCACGGCGAGGCGGAAGTCGCCGTAATCCTCGGTGAACGCGGCCTGCAGCCGGTCCATGTACTCCGGGCAGGCCGCCGTGCCGTACCAGCCCGGCGGGAACGCCCGCCAGTCGTCCCAGGCACTGCCGGCCCCGACCAGCAGGCTGTCATGCAGGTCCGCGATGACGGCAGGCTCGAAGTGCCCCTTCTCGTTGCTGCTGCACGCGCCCATGAGGCGCTTCGGCAGGGTGCCGCCGAGCATCCCGAGCGTGCCCGCCAAAGCGGACGTGCCGCTGCGGGCGCCGAGGACGACGAGGACGGTGCGGGCATCTTTGACTTCGTGGCTGCTGATCATTACGGGTTGGACCTTAACTTCTTTGCGCGGGCAGGGGTAGAAGCTTTAGGTCGCTTTGCGTCGATGTCCAGGATGACGCCACGAAACGTGGCCCGCTGTTGCCGATGGGAAACCCCGGATCGCGCAACCGGGGCGGCAGGCCAATTTTGAGGGTACTCCGCGGCGCGGATATGGGTTATGGCAGTCGCTGCGTTCATTGCGCGCTGGAGGTCGTCCCGTGTGCGCCTATTGGAGGATATTCTGATGAAGGTTTCAGCTTTGGCCTGTGCGGCGACCCTGGGTCTGGCGCTCGCCGGCTGCACCACGCCGCCGCCGCCGCCGGCCACGCGGGCGACCGACACCGGCAGCATGGCGTTCCCGGCCCCGCAGCCGCAGGGCGAGATCGGCAACGCCGCCGCCAGCGGGCGCCGGCCGGCCGATACCGGCAGCATGGCTTTCCCAGCGCCGCAGCCGCAAGGCGAGGTCGGCAGCGCGGCCGTCGGTCGGCGAGGCCGGCCGACCGACACCGGCAGCATGGCCTTCCCAGCGCCGCAGCCGCAGGGCAACGTGGGGACGACCCAAGTCAGGTAAGCATCGCCTTGGACGAGGTTTGATTGTCGAGGTCTCCAGGCCCCGCGGCTGAAAGCCTGGAGCGCCGCTGCCCGACAGGCCCGATGCGGCAATGGCGCAGCAACTGAGTGGGCGCGGCCGGCTTGGACGGGCCGTCCGCATGCTGCGGACCGGCCGGCTGCTGCGTCCGCGCGCAGCGCAGCCCGACCGCTCTATGCCCGCCAGCCGCCCGGTCGAGCGGCTGGCGGCCGAGCAGTTGTTCTCCCGCGTCGCCGGCTCGGCGCCGGTGCAGGGGAATGCCGTGCGCCTGCTGCAGGACGGGGCCGAGAACTATGCGGCGTGGCTGGACGCCATCGCCGCGGCCCGGCGGTCCATCCATTTCGAGAACTACATCATCCGCGGCGATGCCATCGGCCAAAGGTTCGCCGCCGCCCTGTCCGCCAAGGCGCGGGAGGGCGTTGCAGTCCGCGTCCTGTATGACTGGATGGGCAGCTTCCGCCAGGTGCCGCGCGGCTTCTGGCGCGAGCTTCGCGCCGCCGGGGCGGAGGTGCGCTGCTTCAACCGGCCCCGCCTCGACAGCCCGTTTGGCTGGCTGAGCCGCAACCACCGTAAGACCGTGAGCGTCGATGGCGAGATCGGCTTCGTCGCGGGGCTGTGCGTGGGCGACGCATGGGTGGGCGACCCGGCGCGCCGGGTGCCCCCTTGGCGCGACACCGGCATCGCCGTACAAGGCCCCGCCTTGGCCGACCTCGACGCAGCCTTTGCCGAAAGCTGGTCGCACGCGGGCGGCCAGCCGCCCGATCCGGCCGCGATCCTTCCCGACCCGCCAGCAGAGGCGCAGGCCCAGGCGCAAGTGCAGCCGGGCCAGGTCACGCTCCGGGTGATCGCCAGCAAGCCCAACACCATGGGGCTGTATCGGTTCGACCAGCTCATCGCCGGGCTGGCCCGGCGGTCGCTCTGGCTGACCGACGCCTATTTCGTCGGCACGACCGCCTATGTCCGCACCCTGTGCGACGCGGCGCTGGACGGGGTGGACGTGCGGCTCCTGGTGCCGGGCGCCTCCGACATCCCGGTGGCCAAGGCGCTGTCGCGGGCCGGCTACCGCCCGCTGCTCGACGCGGGCATCCGGGTGTTCGAATGGAACGGCCCCATGCTGCACGCGAAGACCGCCGTGGCGGACGGGCGGTGGTCGCGCATCGGATCGAGCAACCTGAACCTCGCGAGCTGGCTCGGCAACTGGGAACTCGACGTCGCCATCGAGGATCAGGCCTTCGCGGCCAAGATGGAGGCGATGTTCGAGGCCGACCTGCAGAACGCGACGGAGATCGTGCTGGACCTGGGCCGGGTGCACTCCGCGGCGCCGCGCCCGCGGCGGCGCGGGCGCGGCAGCCCGGGCCGCCTGGCCGCGGGCGCCGTGGGCTTAGGCAGCGCGGTCAGCGCCGCACTCACCAACCACCGGGCGCTCGGCCCGGCGGAGGCGCGGGTCATGGCGGCCGCGGCCGGACTCCTGCTGGCGCTCGCCGCGGCGGCGGTGTTCGTCCCGCGCCTGCTCACGGTTCTCATCGCGGTCGTCGCGGCGTGGACCGGCGTGACCCTGCTGGTGCGCGCGTGGCGCCTGCGTGCCGGCGGCCTGACGAACTCCGAATCCCAGGGAGGCTGAACGATGCTGTTCCACGGGCCACGCCGCACCTACGCCACCCAGCCGACGCGCGGGCCGCTCGCCAAGATCGTGAGCTGGAACCTGCTGCGGCTGACTGGGGCCAGCCTGGAGGACGTGGTGCGCCTGGCCCGGCGGGAGCAGCCGAACCTGCTGCTGATGCAGGAGGCCACCCAGCGCATCGACGAGCTGCCGGCGCGGATCGGCGGGTGCTACTGGCGGGTGCTGCTGCCGGGCCGCATCCATGGGCTGGCGATGTGGAGTCCGGTGCCGCTGCCGCCGCCCATTGTGGTGGAGCTGCCGGCCGGGGCGATGTTCGAGCGGGTGTGCCAGTTGATCGACCTCGGCACCTTCTCGGTCGCCAACGTGCACCTGTCGCATGGGCAATTGCTGAACCGCCGGCAGCTGCGCACCATCGCCAACAGCCTGCCGCCGCGGGCGGCGGTGCTGGGCGACTTCAACCTGGTCGGCCCGGCGCTGCTGCCGGGGTTCCGCGATGTCGGCCCGCGGGAGCCGACGCACGTGGCCGGCGACATGCTGCCGCTGCGCATCGACCGCTGCCTGGTGCGCGGTCTGGTCTGCACTGGGGCGGAGGCGCTGTCCCGCCAGGCGTCCGACCACCGGCCCATCGTGGTGCGGCTGGGCGCGGCACCCGCCGGGTTGGGGCGCGTGCCGGCCCGTCGGCTACTCTGGCCGGGCGAGCGCCAGGCCCACCCCGGCGCCTACCAGCACGCCGCCGGACAGCCGGTTGCGCAGCCGCCCCCCCATCGCCAGCGCGCCGCGGGCCCACGCGGCCGCGAGCGCCCATAGGCTGTCGATGCTGACCGCGAGCGCCAGGAACACCGCCGACAGCGCCATGATCTGCGCTCCCGCCGACGGTCCTGGCGTGATGAACTGCGGGAAGAAGGCGCCGTAGAACAGCAGCGTCTTCGGGTTGGTCAGCGACACCAGGAGGGCACGCCCGAAGATCGCCCGCGCCGACCGCGGCTGCGGCGGCGTACGCTTGAGGTCGATGGGCGCCGCGCGCCATTGCTGCACGCCGATCCAGACCAGGTATGCGGCGCCGATCCAGCGCACCCAGGCGAAGCCGTGCCCGAGGCTGCCCAGCACCCCTGCCATGCCGAACCCGGTCAGGCCCAACTGGACCACCATGGCCGTGCTGGTGCCCGCCACCGTGAGCAGCCCGTAGCGCCGCCCGTAGGCGACCGAGTTCGCCACGATCAGCGCGACGTTCGGCCCCGGGACCAGCATCAGCACGGTCACGGCCAGCACGAAGGCCGGCAGCATGGAAAGAACTGGCATCGCCCGAGCATGACAGAAATGCCGGGCCGCGGTCTATGCCAGCAGCGCGCGCAGCGCCGCCGGCTGCCGCAGCACCAGGCGGCCGTCGCGGTCGCCCAGCACCCCCGCCTCGTGCCACTGGCGGAGCTGCTTGTTCACCCGCTCCCGCGTCGCGGCGACCTGGGCGGCCATGTCGCGCTGCGACAGCGCCAGGCGGATCTGCACCCCGTCGGGCGTGGAGGCGCCGTGCGCCTCGGCCAGGTTAAGCAGCAGCCGGGCCAGGCGGGCGGCGAGCGGCGCCAGCGCCAGGTCCTCATACGCCGTGCTGTTCCGGCGCAAGCGGTCGCAGAGCAGCTCCATCAGCCGCAGCATCAGCTCCGGCCGGGCGCGCAGGAACGGCAGGAAGTCGCGCCGCTCGACCGAGAGCAGCACGCTGTCGGTCGTCGCCACCACGTCGAGGCTGCGCGGCCGTCCGTCGAGCAGGGCGACCTCTCCGAGCACCGCGCCCGGCCCCATCAGGTTGAATGTTATCTCCCGTCCCTCGATGGACACCGCGCCCGCGCGGAGGCGGCCGAGCACCAGGACCAGCAGGGAGCAATCCGGGTCGCCGCGATGCATCACGACGGTGTCCCGCGCCACCCGGCGCTCGCCTGCGAGGCCGGCCAGGGCCGCCAGCTCCTCGCGTCCCAAGACGGCGAACAGCGGCGTGGCCGCCAGCACCTCGCGCTTGGTCGCGGGGGAGAGCGCAGGCATCACGCGGCGGCCATGGCCGGCAAGGCGCGCGACGCGGAGCCGCCGCGGCCGTGAACGGCGTCGAGCTCTCCAATGTCATCCCGCGCACAGTGCACAATACGTCCGGTGTCTCTGGGTTCAGTCCTCGGTCGTGATCGGAAGCGCACGCAGCTTAGAGGGAAAGATGTTGCAGGTGAACCCGGAAGCGCATCCTGTCCGGCTTCGATTCGAAAGTTTCCGTGGCCACTCGGCGGCGCGCTGGTGGGCGCACGCACCATGGACAGAGGAGTGACTCAGGTCACAGCCGCACGGGCTGGCGCGCGTATAAACGCTGCCGAAGCCGGGGTTCGGCCATGGGCAAAGGGGGGCGCAATGCACATCTCGAATTGGAAACCGCCAGAGATGCAGAGGGAGGGGCCGAAGGTGCAGGCTCGCGCCGCCTTGCGGCCGTGGGCCATCGTGGAGGCCATGCGCTCGGCCCCGTCGGTCAAGCGGGCCAGGTTGCGGCGATGGCCGGGTCCTCGGTGGGGCGAGGCGGCATCAGGCGTCCTGCTTTTGGCGGTGATCCTGGTTGCGGTCTGCGCATACCTGCTGCTGCTGGACTCCATCGGCATTTCCCCGGGAGCCATAGCGGACTTTCCGCTTATTGATTGAGGATTGGGACTAAGGACTGGCCCGGTGCGGGGCTAAGTTGGTGTCCGCGGCGGGGTAGGGCCGTTCGACCTTGCCGCTGTGTCGAATCCGACCAGCCGCACCTCGCCGCGCCGTGGCGCCGGCCGTCAGCCATGCCGGGCCGCTGCTTCGGCACCGTCTGTGATGGTCAGCTTTTCCGGTATGGTCCGGATCCTAGGCCAAGCCGTCGCCCGTCACGCGCCAGACCACGTCGCCCACATCGTCCGCCATCAGCAAGGAGCGGCGGTCTGGACCGAGGGCGACACCGACCGGCCGTCCAAAGGACACGCGTTCGTCGGGACTAAGGAACCCCGAAAGGATGTCGCGCGGCGGCCCGGACGGACGTCCATTCTCGAACGGGACAAAGACAAGCTTGTAGCCGCTCAGCTTGCTGCGGTTCCACGACCCGTGCTGCCCGATCGCCATGCCGTCTGGAAAGCCCGGCAACGTGCCCGCGGGAACCCTGCACAGGCCCAATGACGCGGTATGCCCGCCCAGCGCGTAGTCCGGCGTCAACGCGCCTGCGACCGCTTCTGCATCCTGCGGCACTCGGCCGTCCACGGTCTGGCCCCAGTAGCAGTAGGGCCAGCCATAGAAGCCCCCGTCCCGCACCGACGTCAGGTAATCGGGCGGCGTCTCGTCGCCCAGGCCGTCGCGCTCGTTGACGACCGTCCAAAGGCCGCCGGTCGACGGCTCCCATGCCAGGCCCACCGGGTTGCGCAGGCCGCTGGCGAAGATGCGGCTGCTGCCCGTTTCGAGGTCGAGCTCGTAGATGGCAGCACGCCCTTCCTCGGCCTCCAAGCCCTCATCGCCGATGTTGCTGAGCGAGCCGACGCCGGCATAGAGCTTCTGGCCGTCGGGGCTTGGCAGAAGGCTGCGTGTCCAATGGCCGCCGGGCTTGAAATCGACCAGCTTCCGGCCCGGCGCAGTGATCCGGTCCGCCCCCTCGGCATAGGGAAAGACGAGGATGCCATCGGTGTTGCCCACGTAGAAATCGCTGCCAAGGACCGCCATGCCGAAGGGCTGGTTCAATCCCTCCATGAATACGTCCTGAGTTTCGGCCACGCCGTCGCCGTCCGTGTCGCGCAGCAGGGTGATGCGGTTGGCGCTTTCGCCCATCGCCGCGGCGCGCCGCATCGTGCTGACCATGGCGTAGTCGAACACGCTCTTGGCGGACCGGCTTCTTTCCGTGGCCTCGGCAACCAGGACGTCGCCGGACGGCAGCACGAGAAGCCACCGCGGGTGCTTGAGGCCCGAAGCGAACGCATGGACCTTGAGGCCCGGCGCCGCGATGGGCGTCTGCCCGGGGTCCCATCCCCGTGCCGTCGGCATTTTCAGCGTCGGGATGCTGCCCTGCGGCTTCGCTTCCGGAATGGCCGGAGCGCCTCCCCAAGCCGGCTCGGGCGCCCCATGCTTCAGCCGCCGCATCACCAGCGCCCCGCCGCCGACCAGCGAAACGCCCCGCGCGAAAACACTCGAGAAACTCAATGCGCTGCACTCCATAAAAAAAAGGGCAAATCAACCGGGGCCGTCCGGGGTTGGAACTGCCTGGGCGGAAGGGCCGGCTCTCGGCTCCAACACCTTGTGGTGCATCTGAGCGGATCGCGGCCGAATGCCAGAGCCAAACTGTATCGACCCCGAGCGTTATTTGAGCTGGCTGTCTTTGCTGCCCCTGCGGTTGAACCCGATACTGGCCGGGCGGCGGTCACGTGCCGACTGGCACTGAATGCAGGTCCGGACGCCCGGAAGCACATGACGGCGTGCTTCCGGGATTTCGTCGCCGCATTCCAGGCAATGCGTCTCTCCCTCACCCGTCGGCATGCGAGCCCGCGCCCTCATGACCCCGTCTATGACGGTGTCGTCGATCTGATCCTGCACCGCCCCGTCCGGAGCCCAGCCGCTCGCCATCGTCGCTTTCCAGTTCTCTCGATCTCTGATGATATCATATGGAATCCAGCACGACCCGTTCCAAGGATGGAGTTCCGGCGCTGTTCAGCGGCTGTCCGTTTGGCCCAAGCTGTGAGATGCTGCAGCCATGACGATCGGCATTCTCGAGACGGGTGGCCCTCCGGCGGCATTGCGCGCGCAATGGGGCACCTACGGCGACATGATCCGCACCATGCTCGGCCGCAACCGCAACTACCGCGGCTACGACGTGCAGTCAGGCGAGCTGCCGGCCGACCCCGCCGAGTGTTCGGCCTATGTGATCACCGGGTCTCCCGCGGGAGTGTACGACGACCTGCCTTGGATTTCGCCGTTCCTCGAGGTCCTGCGCAAGGTTCGGGGCCGGGCGAAGCTGGTCGGCATCTGCTTCGGCCATCAGGCGATGGCCAAGGCGTTCGGCGGCGAGGTCTTGAAGTCACCCAAGGGCTGGGGGGTCGGCATGCACCGCTACGAGATCGTCGAGCCGCCTCCCGGCATGCGCGAACCGTTGGCGTTTGCGATCCCGGCCTTCCATCAGGACCAGGTCGTGACGCTTCCGCCCGGCGCGCGGGTGCTCGCCGCCAGCGAGTTCACGCCATTCGCCGCGATCGGCTATGACGACGACACGGTGTCGGTGCAGGGCCACCCGGAGTTTAGCCCCGCCTTCTCCGCCGCCCTGATCGAGGCGGAACGCGACGTTTACGGCCCGCTCGCTGCCCCGGCGCTGCTGTCCTTGCTGCAGCCGGAGGATGGCGGCCGGGTGGCCGACTGGCTGCGGCGCTTCATCGATGGCGGCGGCCTGGACGCACCGGGCTGACCTGGTGGCCCAGATCGGGACCCGCTTCGGCCGGCGCGACGACCGCCGGAAGCCGCTTAGGCTTCCAGGCTTTCCGTCAGCAGATCCAGCAATGCGAGCGCGAAGGCGCGCATGTTGGCGACGCGGTCGCCGTCCCCGGTTTCTAACGTGGCGACGCGCTCCACGGGGCCGCTGACGGCGATGCAGGTGTGGCCGGGCGCGTCGCCGTAGCGGTTGCCGTCCGGGCCGGCCGCCCCGGTCTCGGCGACGCCCCATGTCGTGCCGAGGCGCTTCCGCATCGTGCGGGCCAGCAGCAGGGCGTAAGGCTCGGAGGCGGACCGGATGCCCGGCATCTGGTCCGGCGTCACGGCGAGCAGGGCCACCCGGGCGTCCTGCGTGTAGATCACGGCGCCGCCCTGGAAATAGGCGCTGGCGCCCGGCACCGACAGCAAGGCCGCCGAGACCAGCCCGCCTGACGAGCTTTCGGCGACGCCCACCGTCTCCCGGCGCGTCTTCAGCAGCGCGCCGAGCCGCTCGGCCTTTGGCAGCAGGTCTTGCATCGGGGGTCCCTTCGCCGGTGGCATCCAGCTTGCCGCAGGAGGCCGCCCGGATCAACGGCGGGCGTCGGCTCCATCGCTCTTGTCAGCGCTGCCGGGGGGCGTTGAGCGCCATGGCCGTGTCGGTCCGCAGCGTGACCCTGCCGTTCGTGACCGACAGCGCGTCGGCCGGAATGGTCGCAAGATGGCTGCCGATCTGGAAATACGCGCCGACCATGATCTCCGCAGTCTGGCCGTCGGGCGAGAGGCGGCGAACGCTGCCGATGATGCGGTCCTGCGGGTCGCGGAGCCAGTGCCCGACCGCGCTCGCGGCAGCAGGGGGTGTTGCGGCCTGGGCCGGGTCGGCGGCTTGGGCCAAGCTCGTGGCACCGATGAACAGGGCCAGGGCGGCAGCAAGGCTGAGAGGGTGAGTGTCCATATGCGTGAACTCCTTAAGTTCAATAATGAGACTAATGCCGACAGTTCAAAGATGCAACCTACGCCGCTATATGTGATCCATGCAGCGCATAGACTTCTCCCAGGAGAACTGCCCAATCGCCCGCACCCTCGACCTCGTCGGCGAGTGGTGGAGCCTGCTGATCATCCGCGAGGCGTTCCTGGGCGTGACCCGCTACGACGACTTCCAGCGCCGCCTCGGCATCTCCCGCAACGCGCTGACCGACCGGCTGCGCAAGCTCGTGGAAGGCGGCGTGCTCGCCCGGCGCCCGGTGACGGAGGGCGCCCGGCGCGAGGAGTACGTGCTGACCGAGATGGGCGGCGACCTCGTCACGGTGGTCGTCGCCATGCTCCAATGGGGCGACCGCTGGCTGATCCTGCCGGGCGCGCCGCTGTCCCGCATGGTCGAGACCGCGACCGGCCATCCCGTCGCGAGGCTGGAGGTGACGTCGGGCGACGGGCGCCGGCTCAGCCCTGCGGAGCTTGGCCTGGCCTCCAATCTCAGCCGCGCCGATCCGGCATGAGCGCGGCCGGGCAGGGCGTCGATGGCGCGGCGGACGCCCCCCGCGATGGTGGCGCGTGGTTGGTCTTGCCGGGGTTCCTGCCGGACGCCCTGGGCTTCGCGGCGCGGACCACTCTGGCGGTGCTGCTGGCCTATTTCGTCGCCTTCGCCATCCAGCTCGACACCGCGTCGAGCGCTGGGCTGTGCGTGGTGATCGTGGCGCAGCCGGCGCCCGGCATGGCGATGTCCAAGGCGCTGTATCGCGTGCTCGGCACGGTGCTGGGTGGCGCCGTCGCGTTTGCGCTGGTGTCGCTGTTCCCGCAGGACCGCACGATGCTGCTGGCGGCGTTCACCCTGTGGCTCGGCGCCTGCACCTTCGTTGCGGCGCTGCTGCGGGACTTCCGGTCCTACGGGGCGGTGCTGTGCGGCTACACGGTGGGCATCATCGCCATTTCGGGCATCGACGCGCCGGACGGGGCCTTGCTCGCCACGCTCAACCGGGTGGCGGCGATCCTGCTGGGCGTCGCGTCCGTCGCGGCGGTGAACGCCCTGTTCTCCCATGCCGTCGCGTTCGAGGCGCTGGTGGCCGCACTTCGGCAGCGGCTCGCGGCGGCGGAGGCGCTGGCGCTGTCGGCCTTGGCCGGGCAGGACTTGCCGAGCGAGCCGCTGCCGGCGCAGGTGGGCGCCAGCATCCTGGCGCTCCGCACCGACGCCAGCTACGTCGCGACGGAGCTGCCGGACGGGCGGGCGCGCAACGCGGGCGCGCGGGCGGCCATTGCCGGGCTGCTCGGCATGCTGTCCGCGAGCCGCGCCATCGCCACCGGGCTGCGGCTGGCGACGGACCCCGCGACCCGGCGCACCCTGGACGCGGCGGCCGCACGGCTTCGTGCCCCGCAGGACGCCGGCGACGACCTGCCGCCGCTCGACGCGTTGCCGACGGACCCGCTCGCCGCCGCGCTGCTGGACCGTTCCCGGGATTTGCTGCGTCAGCACGCGCTGGCGCAGGGCGGGCTGCGGGCGCTGGAGGAGGGCGGCATCGTCGCCGTGCCGGTCCGCTTGCCCGTGCATTACGACGTGGTCGGCGCCGGGCTGAGCGCCGCGCGCACGGTGATCGCGGTCGGGCTGGGCTGCCTGTTCTGCGTCCTTGCCGGGTGGCCCGGCGTCACGCTCCTGCTGGTGCAGCAATCGGCGTTCACCGCCCTGCTCGGGATGCAGCCAAACCCATCCGCCGCGGGCGTGGCCATGGGGCTGAGCCTGCCGGCGCCGGCCCTGTCCGCCGGGATCATCGGCTTCGTGCTGCTGCCGCAGGCGTCCGGCTTCGTGCCCTTCGCCCTGGCCACGGCACCGTTCGTGTTCGCGTTCGCCCTGGCCGCCCGCCATCCGGCCCTGTTGCGGTTCGGGACGGGTTTCCTGCTCTACCTCCTGCTGCTGCTGTCGCCGGCCAACACCGAGAGCTTCGATTTCGGGGCATTCATGAACAACGTTCTGGTCCAGGTCCTGGCCGTGGTGTTCATGGTGCTGGCCTTCCGCTTGGTGCTGCCGGTGTCGCGCCGGCGGCGGCTGGCGCGGGTGGCGGACGCCATCGGGCGGCAGGTGCGGCGCGCGCTGGCGGGGCAGCCGGATGGCCGTGATCTGATCGCCGCCCGCTGCTTGTTCGTGGACCGGCTCGCCCAGGCGCAGGTCTGGCTCGGCCGGCCCACGCCCGCGCGACTGGCCGTGCTGGAGCGGCTTTCGGCGTTCACGGAGCTGGAGTCTGCGCTGCGCCGGGCCAGGGCGGGATTGCAGGCGCTCGGCCGGT